>Ga0172382_10001386_pt1 | contig 43399 bp, 39 predicted proteins | sample Leawel138RmetaG_FD_122245 | JGI IMG/M metagenome (GOLD analysis project Ga0172382, IMG submission 122245) | Leachate microbial communities from a municipal landfill in Southern Ontario, Canada - Leachate well 138R metaG | ecosystem: Engineered > Solid waste > Landfill > Unclassified | place...
GCTGCACTGCCGCTGCACTGCCTTTGTCTCTTGCCCTCGAAATTAGGGCCCACGTGCTATTCAAACCCAGAGCATGCGATAAGGCCGAAACAAGCTGTTTTAAGGCCGAAGATGAAATGGATGGCTATGGCATTTCTTGCCTAATTAGAGGTTGATTCGCGGTTTGGTAAGCCGAGTATCAGAAATGTCGGATGAATAAGCGCGGAGAAAAAATGTGATCGGTTCCATATGGCAAGCATGGCGAGATAATCACTCCGACAATGAGCTCTCCGACGAGCAGCCAGCAGCACTGGGCGGTTTGACGCGGGCCGGTTTTCTGCGTGCGCTTACCATAGGAACTTTGACTGCAGGAATCGGCAGCAAGCTGGCTGCTGCGGCCACCACTGCCCCTAGGCATATCGCCCCGGTGACCGATATCGATAAGCTTTACGATGTGTGGCAGGAACGATTGAACGGCCGCGACCTTGATGGGCTGGTCGATCTTTACACGGGCGATGTCACCTATGTGAATCCCGATGGTCAGCTGATGTCAGGCCGCGCCCGTGTTCGGGAAGACTTTATGGGCATGCTGGCGTTAAAACCGCAGATCATTCTGGGCAATCGTCACCATCTGGTCTATCACGACATCGCGCTCACCACCAATCATTGGCGCATGACCTTTCGCAATTCGGATGGTATCGTTCAGGAGTTGACGGGAGGGGGCATCGAAGTGCTCCAGAAGCAGGCGGATGGGGGATGGCGCTACATCATTGATGATGCATCGCGCTCTGCATCCCGTTAAGGGGGAATTGTCTTGGGGGCGTTCACGCAGCGAGGACATGATCTCTTAGCTGTAGCTCGCTCCCAAATCGTTCGGACTAGGGTTTCGCAGCCCAAGCTAAGCTGAGTGGCATCGGATGGATGCAGGGGGATTGGCACTCTACCCGATCATGGGTGGTCTGCGTTTCACTATCGTCGGAATATATTTTTCGAGATAGGCTGTTGCTGCTAGACCGGCTTCTTCGAGCACGGGCGGTGTGATCCTGCCGTTTTCGATCACGGCATGGGTGAAGAAGACGTCAGCAATGGATATGGCCCAAAGGAAGACCTGCTCCGGATTGTTGATTTCGGGCAGATGATAGGCGGCGTTTAAAGATTTATATAACAAAGTACCGAAGCGTAGATCATCGTGACAGGCCGCCATACGGATATCCAGCGACGTTGCTGGGCCTAACATGAGTTGCCGCGCGGCAGCATCAGTGTTGAAGAATTCCATGAACGCCGACAGGTATGAGCGAATGGACGCTTGCCAGCAGTCGGATGCCGACGCGTCGGGTACGATCACGGCCATTTCATCAGAAATATTGCGCCCAAGCTCACACCACAACTCATGCACATCCTGAAATAGATTATAGGTAGAGCTGGCCGGGATATTGGCCTCTTCCGAAATCATTGGAAGTGTAATCTTATCAATAGGTTGTCTGTCCAATAACGCGCGGGCTGCAGTTAATAATATATCCCTTCGCGCGCGACCACGCGCCTGGGTTTTTTTTTTGACAGATCCAGCCTTCATCGCCTTTCCTATAAGAGGCTCCCCCCATTTCCACAAGCTGGGTCAATTCCGGCTTGCTCCTCGGCGATGATGATCGGTCGCGCAAAATCTGCCATCGGAACCTTAGGATTTCTCAAATTACCAGAATATATGCCTATATTTTTGAATGCCTTTTATCCGAAAGAGGATGGTGGATGCATCTATGTGGGAGGGTTTGGGGTGGGTTTATTAATTATATTATTGAAAATAAATATTTTTTTAAAAATTCCTTTTTTCGATTTTTGAAGAGAAAGAGGCGCGTGGAGCGCTGTTCTTTCGAACATGCATATTGCTCATTCGATAAATCAGAATATAATCTGATTTATCGAGGTAGGGCGACTCTAAGAAAACGGAACGAGGAACCGGGGTGCGGTTCCATCGCTCACGCGGAAGGGCGGTGGGGCCAAAAGTCCTGGGCCGGTCGAACGGAATAATATTCCTGACCAAATTCTGAATCGAAGGGAGAAAACTCGGAATGTCGGATGATCTAAGGGGGCATAAAGTCCGAGCTGAAGGATCAGTGTCGGAAAAGCCAATCGCCAACATCACGCGCCGCGATTTTGTCGGTGGCACACTGGTCGGTTCCGGGACGGCGTTGCTTTCCGGGGTGGCGCCTTCCTCTCCCGCGAGGGGCCAGACGATGGATGCATCCCTCACGGGACTTACATCCGAATGGACAGGTCCGGGCGGTATCGGCGATTATGCCGGAAAAAATGGCAACACGCATCAGGTTGTGAACGCTGCTCATGGCGAAATTCGTAACGGAAGCCTTGACCGGCGGATCCGTGAGGCGAAGCTGGTTGATGACATATATGACCTCATTATCGTGGGTGCGGGTATATCCGGTTTGACCGCCGCTTATGTCTTCCTGAAATCCAAACCCGACGCGCAAATCCTCGTTATTGACCAGCATGATATTTTCGGTGGTGAGGCCAAGCAGAACCAGATGGAGGTTGATGGCTACACGCTGACTGCGCCGCAGGGATCAACTGGCATTGTGGTGCCTTTCGCTCGTGCGGCCGAGGCCGGTTTCCCAAGCCCCTTCCTCAAAGAACTGGGGTATCCTGAGAAGTTTGTATACCAGAAGGCTGAAAATCTTTCCCAGCCGATCCTCATTCCCGAAGACATGTGGTCTCCGATGCATATCGGCTGGGAGCGAGCCGACACGGCCTTTTACTACCGTGATAAGGGAATGGTCAAAAACCCCTGGCAAAACGGCTTTGCCGAAGCCCCGATCCCCGATCGTCTCAAGAGAGCTCTTATCGATCTGGAACTGTTCCGTACTCCGCCCCGCCGGGATGACTGGGCGGAATGGCTCGACACGATGACGTACAAAGAATTTCTGCTGCGTCATTGTAACGTGTCCGCTGACCTGATCGACAACGTGTGCGCTTATCTTGATCCCGTTATGGCATCGATGGGCTGCGGTCAGGGATCGGATGTGATTTCTGCCTATTCCGCATGGAATTACATGATGCCCGGTGTGAACGGCTATTCACGCTACCTTAGCGATGGTCGCGACCCCACGGATGGCATTTATCTTGCGACATTCCCCGGCGGCAACACCTTTGCGGCCAAGCGTTTCCTCAAACTTGCCAAACCTGAGGCGCTCAGCGGCGATGATACCTTATACGGACTGCAGAACAGCACCGTGAACTGGGGCGCTCTTGACTGGCCTGGAGATCGTTACCGTCTGCGGTTGTCATCAACGGTATTTTCGGTTGTTCATGAAGGAAAGCCGGGGAAGGCCGAACATGTCCGCGTCACCTATGCGAAAGGCGGCGACATGCATTCGGTGCGGGCCCGGGCGGTGATTTGCGCGGGGCAGCAACATGCAAACAAGCGCATCTGCCACGACATTTCGCCCAGCTATCGCGAAGCAATGAACGCGTTTCAGCATTCTCCGGTGCTTGTCGTCAACATTGCGCTCAGGAACTGGAAATTCCTCGATAAACTTGGCGTTGCCTGTGTCCGCTGGTTTGAAGGTTTGGGCTGGTGGACGGGGTTGCGCCGTAATCTGGTGCTTGATGGTCACGAAACCCAGCCCCTTGATCCGAACAAGCCGGTGATGCTTACCCAATATATCCCGTTCCGGTTCCCCGGAACACCCTGGCCCGATCAGTGTACGATGGCACGGCTTCAGCTATTTTCCATGCCCTATACCGAAATCGAGGCGCAGATGCGGGAACAGTTCACCACGATGTTCGGCTCCTATGGTTTTGACTGGGACCGGGACGTTGCCGGCATGATCACCAACCGGCAAGGGCATGCGTATATGGTTAGCCCGCCCGGTTTCTATTTTGGAAAGGACGGAAAGCCGGCACCCAAGGATGTGCTGACCACTCCGTTCCATCGCATAGCCTTCAGCCATTCCGAACTGTCCGGTGCTCAGATGTGGGAAACCGCAGCCGAGCAGGGTGAACGCGCAGCCAAGCAGATGCTCGAGCTATTGATATGAAAGGATTGATAAAGATGAAGAAACAGAGCCTCGCATTCGCCCTTGCCCTTATTCCGGGCCTGATATCCGCCGGACCGGTTCAGGCTGCTGCGGCAACGCCAACCGTCATCGGGACCGTTCCCGCTCCCGACGCCCAAGAGCTTTTGGCGTTTCAGGCTGCAACTCGCAAGCTTTATGACCTGAAGGAAAAAGCCTTCTCGGATGGAAAGGTCGGTCCGATTGTCGAACGCTTCTACGCAGAAAATGCTAGATCGATCGGCCCCGATGGTAAGCCGTATCAAGGACGTGCGGCATTCACTGAGAACTATGCAAAGCTGGTGCCGAACTATGTTGTCAAGGTTGAACCTGCCAGTGCTTATGTTTCCGGCAATGCGGGATGGGAATGGGCCAATTTCCGCGTGATGCCCAAGGACCCCGCTTCTGCCGAGAAGCCTTTTACCTTCGCTATTCTGTTTCTGTGGATGAAGGTTGGAGGTGACTGGGTATGCGCCGGGGATTTCTATACGATTGGCGAGTTTCCGACCGAATAACCGGGAATAGGACCTGACCTTGTGTACCGCAAAGGAGAAGGGATGAAACGACCTTATATGCGGGTTCCCGCTGAAATCTCCGAAGGGCGGACTGAAGGTGATGGACGGCGACGATGTGGGGAACGGCATCGTCGCCGGTGGTGTCAACATCCTTACTGTCTGATGCCACCAAGCTATCAGGTCGCGAACCCATGAATAAGGTTCGATGAGGTCGCCTCTGCATCGGGCGCCCCTTCTGAAAGCTCAAGCGGCCACGTCGTATCGCAATCCGTTATGATAAAAAGCGCTGTCTTTTGAGAGCTTCCTCAACCTTGTCGCAGTTCGGTCAGGGGTGGGGCCTTTTTTCGACACGGCCCAGGGAAACGCGATTGCCGATGTCGCCATCGTGCATTTCACCGCGCACAAAGTCTACGAACGCCCGAACTTTTGCCAATGCGAAATTGCCGCGTGGGAAAATGATATGCAGGGGGATGCTGTCTGTGACAATGTCTTCGAGCAGCGGTTCGAGGCGATTGGCTTCTATGTCATCCTCTATCAGGAAGCGCGGCAGATAGCTGATGCCCAGTCCTTCCAGAGTTGCCTCGCGCGCCATTCGGACAGAGTTGCTTGTCAGTGGTCCTCGGTTGACTGAGACAGTGACCTGATCGGAAAGGTGCCATTCGCCGACTTTCGACAAATGGGTTTCAACGATACAGATATGTTCTTTCAGGTCATTTGGCGCGCTGGGGCGTCCTGCGCGCTCAAGATAGTCTGGTGCTGCGACCAGCGCCATCGGATAGCTGCACAAATGGACCGACTCCAGACTGGAATCGAAAGTGTCGCCCATCCAGAAGGCGACATCAAAACGCCCCTTCAGCAGGTCCACCTTGCTATCGGACAGGTTGAGGAACAGCCGGACGTCAGGATAGGTACGCAGAAAGCGGGGAATGATCGCAGTCAGATCGAAAAGCGACGCTACGACCGGTGCGTTCACTTTGAGTTCGCCACGCGGCTTGGAAATCATGCCGGTGATGATTTGGTTCGCCTCATTCACCTCTTCGACGATACGCGCGCACCGGGTATACATTTCCCGTCCCGCCGGAGTCAGGGTGACGGATCGGGTGGTGCGATCCAGCAGGCGCACGCCTATGCTTTGTTCTAGCTTGGCGATCTGCCGGCTGACGGCGGCCTTGGAGTAGCCGAGCAGGTTTGCTGCGTTGGAAAAGCCTCCGCTGCTCACCACCGCGGCGAATGACATCATCGCCATGACGTTACTCAGATCCGGTCTGTCTTCCATGGGGGGCATCTCTCGATCTTCTACCGGCTCAAGTCAATGAAATTGGCTGTTGATGCGGCGGTGAGGTGATTCCGGTACAATTTCATTGTTGTTAAAATGCAAAAATGATGTCGATATAGAAAGAACTGTTGCGTTTTTTTTGACATTGATCAAGGACTGCACCGTCAAAGTTCACAGGCCGCGATTCGTGTCGCGGCAATCGAAGGAGGCTTTCAAGATGGCAATCAAGCGTTCTCAGGCCGCCCTGCGCGACGAGCGCAGTCAGTTCCACCCCTTTACGTCGCTGAACGACATGAAGGCTGAAGGGCCGACGGTCATGGCGTCGGGTTCCGGTGTGCGGGTCCGTGATATCGATGGAAAAGAATATCTCGATGGCATGGCGGGATTGTGGTGCGTCAATCTAGGCTATGGCCGCAAGGAAATTTCCGATGCGATTGCACGCCAGAGCGAGCGCCTATCTTTCTTTCACACGTTTAACGGAATGACCACGGACGTTGTCGCTGAATGCGCTGACGCCTTGCTGGCCCGGGCGCCGGTGCCGATGTCGCGCGTGTTCTTCGGGGCATCGGGCAGTGATGCCAATGAAACCCAGCTCAAGCTGATCTGGCTCTATAATAACCTACGCGGCCTGCCCGAGAAGAAGAAGATCATTGCGCGCTGGAGCGCTTATCATGGCTCGGGTGTTGCGACGGCCAGCCTGACCGGCCTGCCGGGCATGCATAATCTGTTCGATTTGCCCAAGGGGCCGATTCTGCATGTCAGCGCCCCCAACTATTATCGCAATGCGCCCGAAGGGATGAGCGAGCGAGATTTCTCGCGTAGCCTTGCGAAGGAGTTGGAGGACGTGATTGAACGTGAGGGAGCGGATACGATCGCTGCCTTCTTCGTCGAAGCCGTGATGGGCGCCGGGGGGCTTATCCCGCCGCCCGAAGGCTATTTTGAAGAGATTGTTCCGATCCTGAAGAAACATGACATATTGCTCGTCGCTGACGAAGTGGTGTCGGGTTTTGGCCGTCTCGGAACCTATTGGGGTAGCCAGACCTATGGGTATGAGCCTGATCTCATCACTTCAGCAAAGGGGGTTACGTCGGGCTATTTCCCGATGTCCGTCGTGTTCATCTCGCCCAAGGTTTGGGATGTGATTGAAAGCGGCGCCGATCAGGTCGGCGTGTTCGGTCACGGCTATACCTATTCGGCCCACCCGGTAGGCGCGGCGGCTGCATTGGCTGCGCTCAAGCTGATCGACGAGTTGAAGGTAGTCGAGAATGTCGCCGACGTCGGTCCCTATATGATGCAGGCGTTGCGTGATCGGCTGGGACAGCACGCTCATGTCGGCGATATTCGCGGCAAGGGATTGATGCTGGGTATCGAACTGATGAAGGACCGGGGAACCAAGGAGACTTTTCCGATGGCCAACCGTACCGGTCGTCAGGTCCTGAAGGCGGCGGCGGAGCGAGGGTTAATCACCCGCGCACTGGGCGATACGCTTGTTTTCGCGCCGCCACTGGTCATTAATCGTGCCGAAGTGGACGAGATCGTGGACAAGTTTGCATCTGCCGTAGAGGATGTGCTTCCCGTCTGACGGCGTTCCGGCAGAGGCGCATGTCGCCTCGCAGTTGATATAAAAAAGGGGAGGGCGACAAGAATGTCGCCTTCCCCTTTTTGTATTTGTTGTCAAAGGAATATGGCGCGTGACAGGCCGCCATCGACAGCGATAGATTCTCCGGTAATGCCGCTGCCAAGTTTGGAGCAGAGGAAGACGATGGGGTCGGCGACTTCTTCGACCTCCAGCATACGTTTCAAAGCGGCTGGATCGCCAGCTTCACGCGCGATGATGGCATCGATGCTGGTGTCTTCGGCCGCGGCCATTTCCGCGAACCATTCTTCGATATGCTCGGTGCGGGTGACGCCGGGGTGGATGATGTTGACGGTGATACCGTCCCGTCCCACCTCGTCCGACAATGTCTTGGTGAAATGGACCAGTGCCGTATTGCGCATGCCCGAAAGGGCTTCGGTGCAGCGCGCCGTTAACCCGCCGACATTCACAATGCGGCCCCAGCCAGCTTTGCGCATATGGGGGACACAGGCCTTTGCCGTGCGGAAATAGCCGAACAGCTTGGTGTTAAGATCGAGCATCAGTGCATCTTCATCGGCCAGTTCAATGGCATTGCGAACCAGACCGCCGGGGGCCGCAGCGCAATTGACCAGGATATGGACTGCCCCGAAGCGGGTCACCGCAGCCTCGACCAGCGCCTCGACCGATTGCTTGGATGTCGTGTCGGTCGGTACGGCTATTATCTCGCCGCCGGTCGCTTGCTGCAACTCCTCGGCCGCAGCCTCCAGCTTGCTCGCGGTGCGTGCCGCGATCACTACTTTGGCGCCCGCCAGAAGCAGCTTGCGCGCGGTTTCCTTGCCAATGCCGACGCCGCCGCCTGTGATAACGGCAACCTTGCCTTCCAGCCCCAGTTCCAGACTCATTATTTTGCCTCCTCAAAATTCGGCGCACGCAGCGTTATGCGGGCCGATTCAATAGTGTCGATGGTCACGCGGATGATATCGCCCGCTGAGATTTCAGTCGCGCCTGTGCAGGTCCCTGACGTAATCAGCTGTCCGGGTTGCAGCCCATGTTCCTCATGCAGTCGCAGCCAGTTGGCCAACCAGACGAGCGCATCCAGCGGATTACCCATTACCGAAGCGGTAGATCCCTCGATGGGCGGTTCGTCATTGCGAGTCAGGCTGACCGGCAGCTGGGCGAAGCGATCATCCCATTGTGTAGCCAGCTTGCGCCCCAGAAGCAGCCCATGGGCCATGGAATTGTCTGCAACCAGCAGCGTCAACGGCAAGTCGCTCGTTTCGAAACGGGTGCGGACAATCTCGATTCCGGTATAGATTCCGCTGATCGCCGCGCACAGGTTCGCGCGCGTATAGGGCCGGTCTTGCGCAGGCAGAGCATTCCCTATTTCAAAAACGAGTTCGGCTTCCGCGAACATTTCCGGGCCTATGAAATCGGTTTCGCTGCCGTTGCGATAAACAGTGCTCGCGCCAAGGCGGCCTATTGTGGGTTCTGTTGCGCCGAAGGCGTCCCGCGCACCTTGTCCGGTCAGGCCAAGCTTCCAGGCCGCAATCGGCAAACCATGATGTGCCGCGATTGCGCGCTGGATCGCATAGGCTTCTGTCAGGGGCGGAGGGTGCGACGGCAATTCCGCTCCTCGATAAGGTTCGCCTGCGGCTGCCAGAAGGCTCTGTTGGAGAGGTACGGGGTCGTCGCGCACGGGAATCTCCCTGAGGATGAAGGGGTGATTGATTGTCGCCTACATGAAACAAATATGTATTGAAATCCACTATTGTTTACATTTTAAGATTGAGTTAGACAAGCCGTGGATTCGAAATGCAGAGGCTGTTGTGCCCGGCGTATCGATCAATTCCGTGAGTGGAGAGAGTGTAATGACCGCAACGTCCGGACCTTTTGCAAAGGCGCAGGTGCTTGGTGCTGCGCTGGCAGCGGGCCCTCAGGGCCTTATCATCGATGGCAAGTCAGTGCAGGCCCTGTCGGGCAAGACTTTTGCCACGGTGAACCCGGCGACCGGCAAGGAGATTTGCCAGGTTGCCGAAGGCGGCGCCGCGGATGTCGATCTCGCTGTACAGGCGGCGCGCAAGGCGTTGGCCAATCCGGCATGGCGGGACATGAGCGCGGTCGATCGTTCGAAGCTGCTCAACCGTCTGGCTGATCTTATCGAGCGGGATGCCGCGGAGCTGGCCGTGCTGGAATGCATGGACAATGGCAAGCCCGCGTCATTGACTCAGGTGGTCGAGATTGAAGGCTCGATCAAGACCTTCCGCTATTTTGCGGGCTGGCCCACCAAATTTGGCGGCGAAACGCTGCCGGTTTCTCCCCGCAGTGGTGCCAAAATTCTGAACTACACGGTTCGGGAGCCGGTTGGTGTCTGTGGGTTGATCGTGCCATGGAACTATCCGATGTCGATGGCGGCGTGGAAGGTCGCGCCGGCGCTTGCCGCCGGTTGTACGGTGATCCTGAAGCCTGCCGAGCAGACGCCGCTTACTGCCCTGCGGCTGGCCGAACTGGCACTGGAAGCCGGCGTACCGCCGGGCGTATTCAACGTCATCACGGGTTTTGGCGAAGCGGGCGCGGCGTTGGTTGATCATCCCGGCGTTGACAAGGTCGCTTTCACCGGGTCCACCGAGGTCGGTAAAGCGATCGTCCGTGGTTCGACCGGCAATCTCAAGAAAGTCAGTCTGGAACTGGGCGGCAAGTCTCCGCAGATCGTGCTGCCCGACGCCGATCTTGATGCCGCGGCTGCGTCGGTTGCAGCGGGTATCTTTTTCAATCAGGGGCAGACCTGCACGGCAGGCTCGCGCCTCTATGCTCATGCTTCGATTCATGATGACCTGCTGGCGCGCATCGCCGATCATGCTGCGCGCCTGACTATCGGCAATGGTCTGGATCCGGACGTTAATTTTGGTCCGCTCGTGTCGCAGGAGCAGTGGGACCGGGTCAATTCCTATGTCGATATCGGCAAGGCGGAGGGGGCCGAGGTGGTGATCGGCGGTGGCCGGCCCAAGGCATTGGGCGATGGCTATTTCTTCGAACCGACCATCATGGCCAACGCCGGGCGGGACATGCGCATCGTCAAGGAAGAGATTTTCGGTCCGGTGCTGAGTGCGCTCAGCTGGCGCGATACCGATGATCTTGTCGCTCAGGCAAATGATTCCGATTTCGGTCTGTCGGCGGGCATCTGGACGAATGACCTACGGCAGGCGCATCGTCTGGCAGCATCGGTGAAGGCGGGGACCGTCTGGATCAATTGCTTCAATCTGGTTGATAACGCCACCCCATTTGGTGGTTTCAAACAATCTGGCTGGGGCCGAGAGCATGGTCGTCAGGCGATGGAACTCTACAGCGAAATCAAGAGCATTTGGGTCAATCTGAGTTGATTGCGAACGGCCTTTGGTGTCGTCCCAAAAGCAGGCAGGAGCAAATATGAGCAGGACTTTGATAGTCGCGACCGATGGGCAGGCGGTAATGCGCACCCATGATGATGGCAAAAACTGGTATCGGATCAATATCCGGCAGGATCTGGAATATGATGATCGTGTGCGCTGCCTGCTGGTTGATCCCGCCAATCCCGAAGCGGTGTTTGCCGGCGCGGAAAAGGGGCTGTTTTACAGTGCGGACCGCGGTGTCCACTGGAGCCGGATCGACTGTGCGCTCAACGGCTTTGCGGTCTGGAAGCTGGTAGCGAGCGAAAGCGACCCCAAGGTGATCTATGCGGGGACGGGCGCACCGACGCGGTCGATCCTGTTCAAGTCGAGTGACGGCGGCAAGAGCTGGGAGCGTACCACGCTGGAAATGCCGGAATTTTGCGCCGGGGTGAACCGCCCACGCATGCTCGCTCTGGCTGTCGATCCCGATGATTCCGATGATGTTTGGGCTGGCGTGGAAGAAGGCGGTCTGCACCACAGCCGTGACGGCGGCAAGACATGGGAGAGGATCGACACCAGCTGGTCGACTTTTGGCGGCAATTCCGATCTACATGACATCATGATCCTCAAGCAGGATGACGGGTCGCGCGTACATCTGGCGCTGACAGTGATTGCACTCTACCGGTCTACCGACGGCGGCAAAAACTGGACCCGTCTGCCCGCAAAGGAAAGCTGGGGATTGCGCTATTCGAGGCTGCTGACCAGAAAGTCCGGCAGCAATCAGGAGATTGCGGTGGGCATCGGTGACGGCACGCCCGGAACGCAGGCGGCAATCCTGACATCTTCTGATGCTGGGCAGAGCTGGACCAGAGCAGAGCTCGACCAGCCCTCCAACAGCTGCATATGGGCGTTCGGTGCCAATCCGGCTGACCCGGATTTCATGCTGGCGGCCAGCAAATTCGGCTATCTTTACCGGTCCACCGACGGCGGTCATTCCTGGGTGAAGGAATGGCGTGAGTTTAATGAAATAACCGACCTTGCCTGGGTACCCGGAGTGCCCACCGATTTGGGGTTGCCGCATGTCACAAACTGATATTTCTCCTATCCGCGTCGCCCGGATTGCCCATATCGTCCTGTTTGTGAAGGACCCGGAAGCATCTGCGAAATGGTATGCGGATGTTCTGAACATGAAGCTTGTCGCCCGTGCGGCCGATGGCCCCTATAAGGGCGGCGTCTTCATGAGCTTTGGTATGAGCGATCATGATATTGCCCTGTTTCCTGCCGAGGAAGGGGCAAGCAAGGGCAAGGAATTTGAGCATGTCGGCCTGATGATGGCCGGCACCAGTATGGACGATCTGCGCCGTAACTATGCTTTCTTCAGGGATCATGGTGTGGAGATCGCCGAAATCCTCGACCATGGTGTGTCGACCGGCATCTATTTCTATGACCCGGACGGCCATATGCTTGAAGTTTTCTGTCAGCGCGTGCCTCAGGAAAGCGGTGCGTCGCAGGTCGAGCTCAACCGCAATCAGGGGCAGGCCGAACCGGTCGACCCTGCTGAACTATAAAGGCCCGGAAAGGCGCTGCCGTCCGCGCGCGCGTTCCGCAATTTACCAAAATTACCATATGGAGACCGTTTCATGACAACATTCGCGCCAAATTTTGGCCCGTTCCATATCCGCAAATGGTTCGCCCAGGTGGAGGAGATATTGGCCGGTGAAACCGGCGCCGTTGACGATGGTGCGCCGCTGTTCAAATATATGATCGCCGCTTGCATCAAGAACCCCTATGCCGGCGGTTATCATGAAGATTTGTCGGCCTGGATCGATGCATCGCCGGCTCTGGGTATCGAGATTGGTCGCCGCTTGAATGCGTTATCGGGGGGCGCGAAGATCGAAAGCTATGGCAAGGCGATTTTGGTCGGTATCGATGGCGAGTATGAGCATGGCAATGCCTTGTTGACCAATCCGGCCGCAAACCCGGTACGCGATGCTGTCGGCGGCGGGGCATCGTGGGTGCCTTCGACGGGTAAGCGCGGTGTGCCTGGCACGATCCTCGACATTCCCTTCGGTCACAAGGACGCGCTGTATGTCCGCTCGCACTATGATACTATGAGCGTCTCCTTCGATGATGCGCCTAATCGTGACGAGGTGATTGTGTGTTGGGTTTTTGCCACGCGTGGGCGGCTTAATGCCCGGCTTGGCGGCCTTCAGGCGCAGGATGCCGAAGGAAATGGTCTGACCTGACCCATGGCTACGCATCTGAACGAACAGAATGATCATCCGCCCGCGCAGATTACCTTGCTGGAGGGAGAGCGCACCCGTCGGATCGAGGGCGCGGGCATAGGCCTTTGCGTACGCGAATGGGGCAATCCGGATGCACCGGCGATGGTTCTGTTGCACGGGTTGCGAGGGTATTCGGGTACCTGGCGGACACTTGCCGCGGCATATTCAGATCGCTGGCGGATGATCGCCTTCGATGCCCGGGGGCGTGGAGATAGCGACTGGGACAGCGGGCGCAACTATTATACGGATGCATATCTCGCTGATCTGGAGGCGGTGGTGGACACGCTGGAGCTCGACCGCTTCTTGCTGGTCGGCCATTCGATGGGGGGCACCACCTCCTATTGCTATGCGGCCAAACATCCGCAGCGTCTGACCGGGCTGGTGGTAGAGGATATCACGGCAGGGTCCTCCGTGGCGGGTGCCGGGTTCGAACGGATCGTGGCGGAAATGGCGGCGCTGCCCACTCGCTTTGCCGATTGGGGGGAGGCGCGTGCCTATTGGCGCAAGCTGCGGCCCGGCGTGTCCGAAGCCGCCATCGAAGAGCGTCTGTTTGAATCCATGCGCACCGCCGACCCGGCAGGTGGGGTCGGCTGGCGCTATGATGCTGAAGGTATCGCTGCAACGCGCGTTGCGCCTGATCCTGCTCGCGTTGTGGACCTATATCCTGTCATTGCCGCCATCCGCACACCGACGTTGATTGTTCGGGGCGGCCGGTCGGATTTTTGTGCGCTTGCCACCGTTGAGGCATTGGAAGCGGTCAATCCGGTTCTGACCCATGCCAGTGTGGCGAGGGCATCCCATTATGTCCATGACGATGCGCCGGAGAGTTTTGCCCGGCTCGTCGAAGGATTCATCGCCGGGTTAAAGGCAGGCCGCGCGGCGTCCGGCCTACAGGAGCAGGAATGATGACGAACCAGAGCGCCCACCATGACATGGCTACCAAGCCGCTCGGCGCGGATTTCTTACTCGATAGCCTCTATCGGGGCGGGGCCCGGATTTGTTTCGCCAATCCGGGAACGACCGAACTGGGGCTGGTTAGTGCGCTGGCGCGCGATGGGCGGATCCGTTGCGTCCTTTCCTTGTTCGAGGGGGTCTGCACCGGCGCGGCGGATGGCTATGCGCGTGTGTCGGGAAAGGTGCCGCTGACTCTGTTGCATCTTGGGCCGGGCTTCGCCAACGGCATTGCAAATCTGCATAATGCCCGGCGGGCCGGATCGCGCATCATCAATCTGATCGGCGATCATGCGACCTGGCATCTGGCCTATGATGCGCCGCTGACCTCTGACATCCGCTCGCTGGCCAGCCCGGTTTCGCGCGATGTCATCTATCTGGAAAGCGCTGCAGCAATTAGTGATGGCGTGCGCACGGCTTTTGCCGCGATCAACGAGGCGGAAGGCGGCGCAGCGACGCTGGTCGTTCCCACCGATGTGGTTGATGCGCCAGCCCCTGTGGGGCGCGCACCGATCGAACCGGCGCCCTACCGGCCGACCCCGGTCGCTGACGCTATCATCGACATGGCGGCGGCGAGGCTTGCTGAACCGGGAGGGACGATTGTCCTGCTGGGGGGCGATGCCCTGACCGAAACCGGAATTCGTGCCGGTGCCGCGCTCGCCGCTACGCTTGGCGGGCGGCTGCTGATGGAGCCCTATCCGGCGATCGTCACTCTGGGTGGCGAAATACCGCCGGTTGAGCGGCAGGCTTATTTCCCCGATGACGTAATGGCTCAGTTCGGGGAAGCGCGGGTCGTTCTGGCGGGCGCGCGTATGCCGATCAGCTATTTCGGATATGATGGCTGGCCAAGCCAGTTGATACCCGATGAACGGCTGATACCACTTGCCGAACCGGGCGAAGATGCCGTTGCTGCGCTGGGTGCGCTTGTGGCCAAAATGGGGGGAGTGGTGACGCCGGATGCGCCACTGGCAGGCCTGTCGGCTTCGCCTGGGGAGCCAGCTGCGCCTTTGTCCCCCGCCTCGGTGGTGGAAGAGCTGATCGGCCAATTGCCGCAGGATGCCATTATTTCGCTGGAAGGTTCGACTCTCGGCGGACCGTGGTTGCGTAATGCCCATCGTGCGCGCCGGCACCGGGTGATGACCAATACAGGCGGTGCGATCGGTCAGGGTCTGCCCTGTGCGGTAGGGGCGGCGCTTGCTGCGCCAGAGGCACGCGTCGTGTCGTTGCAATCCGATGGCAGTGCGCAATATACGTTGCAGGCATTGTGGACCATGGCCCGCGAAGGGTTGAACGTGACGGTGATCATGGCGGCCAATCATCGCTATGCCATCCTTCAGACCGAGCTTAACCGCGCTGCGGCCCCGCTCGACGATGCGGTGATTGCAAACCTGACTTTGCTGGACAAACCGCGCGTCGATTGGGTGGCGCTGGCCCAGGGCTATGGTGTTACCGCCGTCCGCGTTGCCACCAATGCCGAGCTGGCCGCGGCCCTGCGCGATGGTCTTGCGCTCGACGGTCCGATGCTGATCCAGGCGGAATTGCCATGATCAAGGGACCGCGTGTTGCGATTCTGACCGGGGCGAGCGGCGGGTTGATGCCCGGCATTGCTGCCGAACTGGCGCGGGCCGGCTTCGCCATCGTGCTGACGGCGCGCCATATGGACACGCTGGCGGCAGTCGCTGAGCGGCTGGCCGCCGATGCAGACGCGCCGGTGATCCCGATGACGTCGGATGCGCGTGAAGCCCCGTCCTGTCGGGCGCTGGTGTCGACGGTGCTTGACCGGTTCGGTCGTATCGATGTGCTGGTCAATGCCGCAGCCAGTTCGACGCCGATCGGCGGGGAGATTGAGGCGGTGGATGTCGACGCGCTGATCGCGGATGTTGACGTTAAGGTCGGGGGATATCTGCGCTATATTCAGGCTGTTGTTCCTGCAATGAAGCGTCAGAATAGCGGGCAGATCATCAATATCGGGGGGCTGACCGGCCGGTCCAGTGATACGCTCAGCGGTCTGCGCAATGTTGCGGTATCGCATCTGACGAAGGTGTTATCGGATCAGCTCGGTGCTCACCATATCGGCGTTAATGCCGTGCATCCCGGCATTGTCCAGACACCGCATCTCGACGAATTATTTGCCGAAATGGCCAAGGAACGTGGCGTCACGGTCAGGGACATTGCTGGCGAATTCACCGATGAGATTCCAACGGGCGTGATTCTGTCGCCTGCTCAGGTGGGGCGGATGGTCGTCTTCCTCGCCGAAGCCGGGGATGCTGCGATCACTGGTCAGTCGCTGACCGTTGATGGGGGTTATTCACGCGGCGTATATCTCTGAATTCAAGGAGCAGGGCGATGGTGAGCGAGGCAGGGCAGGGTGGAGTGATCCAGAAATATCCGCTTTCGATGCGGGTGTTGCACTGGGCGCGCGCGGTGATCATTTTGGGGCTGATCTGGTCGGGATGGTATATGATCCGTCTGTCCGACGATGCCCCGATGGAGGCATTCGGCCTGTTCTATCCCAATCATAAGCAATTTGGCGTGCTGGTCTGGTTATTGGCCGTGGTGCATCTGGTCATACGCTGGCGCAACCGCCATCGCCTGCCGCAGACACCTGCGACGCTATCTCCCTGGGAAAAGATGCTCTCGCACATCGTCCATCGGTTGATCATTCTGCTGACCATAGCGACGCCGCTGCTGGGCTATTCGATGTCGTCCAGCTTCAGGCAAAGCGATGGAGTGCCCTTCTTTTTCTTTGGCGAACTCCCTGAATTATTGCCAAAGAATGATCGGGCGTTCGAGATATTCGATGCATTGCACGCGTACAGTGCCTACGCCCTGCTGGGATTGATCCTGTTGCACGTGGCGGGTGCCATGAAACATCGCTTGCAGAACAGGGGCGGTGAAGCCGATGTGCTGCCGCGCATGCTCTGATCCACAACCCACGCTAGAAATGAGTATCCGACCAATGAATGATCTGGCCCTGCAACTCCTGCTGCCCGACTATTTTGATGATGCCGGGCTGGCTGTGACCAATCCGGCTGATGATGCCGTTGTGGCGCGTATCCGCCGCTATGACGTCGCGGGGATTAAGGATATGATCGACCGGGCGGAGGTCGCTCGGCATGGCTGGGCGGCGCAGACTGCCAAGGCACGCAGCGATGTTTTGCGCGCCTGGTATGATCTGATCTGTACGCATGCTGAGGCTCTTGCGCAGTTGATGACTCTGGAAAGCGGTAAGCCGCTGGATGAGGCGCGCGGCGAGGTCAAATATGGCGCGGCCTTCATAGAATGGTTTTCCGAAGAGGCGCGGCGCGCCTATGGCGAGGTGATACCAACCCATGCGACAGGCAAGCGGATTGTCACGCTGCGTCAACCCGTCGGCACATGTGCGGCGATCACGCCATGGAATTTCCCTCTGGCCATGATCACGCGCAAGGTCGGGCCTGCACTTGCCGCAGGGTGCTCGATCATCGTGAAGCCGGCGGAACTGACGCCGCTGTCGGCGCTGGCGCTCGAAAATCTCGCCCATCAGGCGGGGGTGCCCTATGATGTGTTCCGGATTGCGCCCGCCATGCGTTCCTCCGACGCGGGGGATCTCTTCTGCACTCATCCCTCGGTCCGCAAGATCAGCTTCACCGGATCAACCGAGGTTGGAAAGGTGATCATGGCCAAGGCCGCCGGTCAGGTGAAGCGGCTCAGCCTGGAACTGGGGGGCAATGCCCCTTTCATCGTCTTTGAAGATGCGGATCTGGATAAGGCCGTGGATGGCGCCATTGCGTCGCGGTTTCGGAATGCGGGGCAGACCTGCGTGTGTGCCAACCGGTTCCTGGTCCAGTCCTCTGTTCATGATGCCTTCGTGGAAAAACTGGCCGCGCGCGTTGCCGCGCTCCGCATCGGGGATGGCTTTGCCAACCCTTCGGGCATGGGACCGCTGATCAGCGGCAAGGAGGCGGGCCGCGTTGCCGCTTTGGTCCGGCAGGCAGAGGATGAAGGCGCGGCACGCATGCCTTCTCCCCATACGGAAGACGTAAACGGCGCCTTTTATTCGCCCGTGGTGTTGGTGGACGTTACGCCCGCGATGACGATCGCCCATACGGAAATATTCGGGCCGGTTGCCCCGGTCATCCGCTTTGAAGATGAAGCAGAGGCGCTGCGGATCGCCAACGACACGCCCTTTGGCCTTGCTGCCTATTTCTATACGGCCGATGCGGCGCGGCAGTGGCGCGTGATGGAAGGGCTCGAATATGGCATGGTCGGAGTCAATGACGGGCTAATTTCGACCGAGGTCGCACCGTTCGGCGGTGTCAAGGAATCCGGCTTTGGCAGAGAGGGATCGAGCCATGGCCTGGCCGAGTATATGAACATCAAATATTGTTTGATCGGTGGCATCTGACAGGCGATCCAACAGGAGAAGGCGATGGATGGTGATCGTTTCGAAAAGGGCCTGACGATAAGGAAGGAAGTGCTGGGTGCCGACTATGTGACACGGTCGCTTGAGCAGGCCGATGATTTCACCCTGCCGATGCAGCAATTGTCGACCGCTTATTGCTGGGGAGAAATCTGGTCGCGGGATGGCTTGTCCCGCCGTGACCGGAGCCTGCTCAACCTTGCCATGATCAGCGCGCTCAATCGTCCGCACGAACTGGCCTTGCATACCAAGGCGGCGCTGCGGAACGGTTTGACACGGGATGAAATACGCGAAGCGTTGTTGCAGGTTGCTGTTTATTGCGGGATTCCCGCAGGCATGGATTCGATTCGTATCGCACGCGATGCCATCGCCAAATATGATGCCGATCTGGCCGAAAAGCCATGATGGTTCCGGGCGGATGGCCTGGAAGAATGGAGGAAGCAAACACCCGCAGGCGGGCCATGCCCTGAGAGCAGGTCCGTAGTGTCGACCCTACCTCATTCGTCCATTTCCGGCACCCATTTCTGAGTTCGGTGCTGCCGATACTTCCAAATGGGGCCCGCAGGCCGGAGGGTTCGCGCTGGCGCGTTCATATGACGACCCGTGGCGCCATTTGGACGTCCCGCAGGGATTTTACCAAAATGGCCTGACGCTGAGCCATTTTGCTTCAAACCTCAATGGTGCCAGCAATGGGTCCTGACCTTAAGGGTTTGTTGGCGGGGTGAGGGCGCGATCCTGTGTTGAGCGGCCGTCCAGAAGCTTCGATCCCTTGATCCGACCGGAGGTGTCCAGGGTCAGGCGCACGGACTTCATGCTCCGATTCTGCCAATGCCAACCATGTATGCCCGAAAACGCCGCAATATAATGGCCGCTTTGTCCTGCGCCATCTGCGATGGCATAGCTTTCGGTCAGTTCCTCGCCGCCATCGAAAGGATGGGCATGCATGTCATAGGCAAGCGGCCCATCCGCACGCCATGAGAAGGCCATGGGCGCGCCCTTGTCCAGAATATATTTCAGCTCGATTTCTTCATAGGGGTGGAGCTCATAGGTCCAGTGGTCGCGTACGCCCGGTATGGGCTGCGGTGCGGCGCTTGTGAGTATTAGCACTCCCTTGCGCTTTTGCCCTCGTTCCAGAAACAGGCTCGCTTGCGGGTTGGCAATCTCGGTCAATCCGCTGGCCTTGCCGAAGCCGGTCGGATCGATTCCCGTCTCGGCGGGCAGAACGAAGATAATGCCGATGGTGGCGAGGGCAACTACTGCGCCTCCCACCAGCAGGATCGTTTTGCGGCGACCTATGCGATCGTCGGTTTGATTTTCGGTCATGCCGTTAGAAACTCCTTTGCCTGATCGAAGGTGATGGCGGCGCCGCAGCCGATCAATATCCAGTTCGTCAGCATGGTCCCTTTCGGGAAGGTGGGGCTGGTCCGCCAGATATTGAACAGACTGACGATGAAGAACAATATGAGGATCTGGCCGACTTCGACGCCCAGATTGAAACTGATGAGATTGACGATGAGGCCGTCGGGAGAGATGGTCAGGTCGAGCAATTTGGTTGCAAGGCCCAGGCCGTGGCACAGACCGAAACTCAGGATGGCGATGCGGGGATCGATCGACCATCCCATCCGGCGCAGCAAGCCGAGATTTTCGGCCCCTTTATAGATGATCGACAGGCCAATGACGGCATCGACCAGATGGCTGTTGGCTCCCGTCCGGAATATCACGCCGAGCAGCAGGGTCAGCGAATGGCCGATGGTGAACATCGAAACATAGAGCAATATGTCACGCAGCCGGCGCAGGACCATCACGATGCCGATCAGGTACAGGATATGATCATAGCCGGTAACCATATGCTTTGCGCCCAGATACAGGAACGCTGCGATCGCCGGGCCATGGGTTGCTGTCACAAAGGCACGGTCGCCTTGGGCCACGTCATGGGCGATCGCGGCAAGCGGCCAGATTGCCGCCAATGCCAGCGCCGTCATGATCCCCGCAAGGCGTGGTCCGCCCCTCATTGGGTGGGAGTAGCTGCGTTCTGATCGGTTGGAACGAGGCCGCCGGGGCTCGGCATGTAGACTTCGTGACAGGCGCTGCAAACATTATAAAGCGTGCCGCCTGCTTCCAAAACCTTTTCCGGGCTCTTCTGCTCGGCCGCCTGTTGCGCCTGTTCGGATACATCGGCCAGACCCTGGGCGAAGGCCTGCCAGTCCGATCCGCGGCCCTCGGCATAGCCGGGATCTTTCAATTCCTCGGCCAGTTGCTTGAGCATTTTGGCGGCTTCTGCGGTGCGCTGCCATTCGGCATCATTTTTGGGGACGATCTCGCGCGCGCCGGATGCATCGCTGACGAACTGAACGGCGTCCCAATAGGTCTGTGTTGTCGGTTGTACGTGCTGCGCCATCAGCGCCTTCACGTCTTTTTTGACGGGCTGATCCTGCTTCGAGCACCCCGCAACCAGAAGGATCGCAGTGGCGGCAAGGCTCCAGTGCTTTTCCATTCCTATCCCTTCTCATTCGGTCAGCCGCAAGCATTGTGGCTGCTTCACCGCATCTTCTACCACGCGGTTGGAACTGCCAGAACAAAATCGCGGTAACTGACAGGTTACAGCCAGGTTACAGGGCGTAACCGGAGGCCGGATGGACGGATTGGCCTCGCGCTCCGTCCTGCATCGCGGTGTCGGGATCTGGCGCGCCGGCTTTGTCCTGCCGCTTTTACGAACCGTTTGTAACTTGTCATCGCTTCAGCCGCAGGACGGAATGGTCCTCACGAGGAGATCGGAAGCCCGAATGGCGCCGGACCTGAGGATAGGGGAATGACATGAACAACGAACGAGCCATGCGTGCATGGCGTGGGAAACGCAGATTGGCATTGCTGGCCGGCAGCTTTCTGGTCGGTATCGGTCATGCGCCCGCTTTGGCCGCAGAGGTTCAGGCAGCGGGGGCTGCTCACCCGGACGACGCGGGAAACCCCGACATTATCGTAACCGCCAGAGGAGAGCATCGCATCGGCAGTGCAGTCGCGGCGAGCGAAGGTGCCGTTGCCGGGGAGGATCTGGCCAATCGGCCGTTATTGCGTCCGGCCGAATTGCTGGAAGCGGTTCCGGGTCTCATCGCCACGCAGCATTCCGGCGGCGGCAAGGCCAATCAATATTTTCTGCGCGGGTTCAATCTCGATCACGGGACCGATTTTGGCGTCAGCATCGATGACATGCCGATGAACTTTCGGACCCATGGCCATGGTCAGGGTTATCTGGATGTTGGAGGGCTTATCCCGGAAACGGTGGAGCGGATCGAATATCGGAAAGGGCCATATCGTGCAGAAGATGGCGATTTCAGCTTCGTCGGTTCGGCGCGCATTACCACCAAGGACAAGGTCGCGCCTTTCATTTCCGCGGAGGTAGGGGCCTATAGCTATCAACGCTATGTCGCCGGGGTTTCCACCCGGTTGGCCGGGGGTGATCTGCTTTTCATAGGGCAGGCCAAATATAATGACGGGCCATGGGCGCTTCCCGAGGATTTGCGAAGCTATGCAGGGCTGCTCAAATATAGCCGGGAAACACCGATGGGTACGATCCGTCTGAGCGGCAATGTTTATAGTGCACGCTGGAACCCCACCGAACAGATCCCGGAACGCGCGATCGGAACTCTGGTCAAGGATGCTTTTGGCACCCTCGACCCGACGCTGGTCGGCCGGACCGACCGGCAGGTCGTCAATTTCGCGATAGAGGGGACGGATGACTGGCGGCTGACCTTATGGGCGCAGCATTATAACTGGAGCCTGTTTTCCAATTTTACCTTCTTCCTCGACGATCCGGTCAATGGCGATCAGTTACGCCAATATGAGAAAATGTGGGGCTATGGCGGGCGCATAGAGAAACGCTTTTCCCTGGATGACGGGGTGACGCTGAAGATTGGTGCCGAAGGCCGGCGCGACGATATTTCGCAGGTCGGGCTGGACCATAGCGTCAAAGGAGTCGTCGATTTTACCCGCAGCCGGTTTGCCGTGAAGGAAGATTCCCTGGCGATCTATGGCGAAGCGCATTGGCAACCAATGGCGCGGTTGCGCTTTACCGGTGGACTGCGTGCCGATTTTTACCACTTTAAAACCAAGGCGCTGGCGGGGGCGGCCTGGGGCGGGCAGGTGGACGACAGCATTGTTTCGCCTCGTATCGGTACCGATTTCGAAATCGCCGACGGGGTGGCATTTTATGCCAACTATGGTGAGGGCTTCCACAGTAACGATGCGCGGGGTGTCACCGCGCCGGACGACCCTGCACCCGGCCTCGTGAAAGGCAATTTTCGCGAGCTTGGTCTCCGTTTCGAACGCGGCGGGCTGATCATCACCGGCAATTACTGGTGGAGCCGGATTTCCAGCGAACTGATTTATGTCGGTGATTCCGGCGCTGTCGAGCCGAGCGGAGCGGGGCGGCGCCATGGTTATGAATTGACCGCATGGTGGCGGCTTGCCCATTGGCTGACCATCGATGCGGTATGGACGGGCGCGAAGAGCCGATATGCCGACTTGCCATCGGGGGCCAATTATATTCCCGGCGCGTTGCGCAATTCGGGTGAGCTGGGAGTGGCCACCCATTTCAACCGCATCAATGCCTCGCTGCGTGTCCGGCATTTGGGACCTCATGCCCTGAATGAGGAAAACAGCGCCCGAGGCAGTGCGACGACCCTGGTCAACGGCCGCATCGCCTTCACGCCGGGACGATGGGATTTTTCGCTGGAGTTGTTGAATGCCCTGAACAGCAAGGAGCATGATGTCGACTATTTCTATGCCACCCGCCTGCCCGGCGAACCAGCCGAGGGGGTGGATGGGTATAACAGCAAGATCGTCGAGCCTCGGCAGGTTCGGCTGGGCGTAAAGGTCAGCTTTTAGGGCGTTCTCGCCATGGCGGAGCGGCGTTGTGTACCCGTATCGTACCGTTTCATCACTTTGATGCAGGCCGCTCACCTGCAATGACGATCAACGACACGCCGCCCGGGAATCGCCCGTCAGGCATTTGTCCCAGAGAGGGGAAGCTCAAAATGTCCATCGCAACATTTGGTGACTGGCTGTACGCCACGCCATTTTCCACTGCGATCCGGGAAACGACCTGGGTCATTCCGAATATTCAGACCATTCACATCCTGGCGATTGCCGTGGTGATCGGTTCGGCGCTTGCCACTGAACTGCGTTTTGCTGGCGTCTTCGCCATGGATCGCCCGCCCGCAGATCTGTTGCGGCGCTATCTGCCGTGGATGCGTCGCGCATTGCTGATCCTGTTGTTGACAGGCCTGATCCTGGTCATCGCCGAGCCTGGTCGAACACTGGGCAACACCCTGTTCTGGGTCAAGATGGCGCTGGTTGCGGGAGCGAGCTTGGTCACGCTTCAGGCCCGTAAGGCCGTGCTCAGCGAATCCGGGGGGATGACGGAAGACGCGGTCCCTGTCGCATCCCGGCCGCTCGCCTGGCTGATGATATTGATTTGGTGTGCGATCATCTTCTGCGGTCGCTTCATCGCCTACACCTGATCCTATTGCGCGCCGCCTGGCCTGCGTACCTCCTTTAGACGGGAACACCCAGTCATGACTCTTCAAACCATTTTGCAGCAGGCTTATGACCTGCCTTTGTCCAGCTCGATCCGGGAAAATGTTAATGCCTTTCCGGTCATCGAATCTCTGCACGTTCTTGCCGTGGCGATCGTGTTCGGGACGATTCTGATCGTCGATTTGCGGCTCCTGGGGGTCGCGGCGCATCGTCGCGGCGCCGAACGGCTGATAGCCGAACTGCTGTCTTATACATGGGTCGCGTTTCTGCTGGCGGTCATTACCGGTGCGCTCATGTTCATATCGAACGCAGTGGCCTATGCAGCCAATACACAGTTTCTGCTGAAGATGGTCGCCATCGCGGTCGCTGGCCTGAATATGGCCTGGTTCCATTCGACCGCCTATCGCCGGATCTCCCAATGGGATGAGATGCTGCCGCCGCCGACCGAAGCACGGATTGCGGGGCTCTTATCGCTTCTGACCTGGACGACGGTCATCTTCCTTGGTCGCTGGATCGGTTTCACTCTTGAAATGGTGTTTTGATCCTTGCTGCGATCGTGGCTTCGGGCCTGCCTGTTCCTGTGGGCGCCGCTGGCCGTAGTAACGGTGGCGAGGGCGGAGGTTCCGGCCTTGCCGGTGGCTACGCCCGTTCCACCTTCCAGGCAGCTCCCATTGTCGTCGGCCTCGCGTCCGGGAACGGAGTATAGCGATCTCGCCAGGGCGGGATATAGAGAGGAGGAATATTATCTCTTCGGCATTGGCCCTGCGATAACAGCATCGGGCGCTCGCCTGTTTGACGCCCCTATATACGCGCATACTGATACGGCGTCCGGCTGATCCGCAGAGGTTCAACGGAACCGTCGTCATTGAACCTTTCAACTGGTTCGGTGAGCGTGGCGCCGGGTGGATATTGACGCGTGACTATCTGGTGCGCCGGGGGGGTGCCTATGTCGGCTATACGCTCAACATCAACGCGCCGCCAGCTGACCCCAAATTTCCCGAATCCGGTACCGGGGGCGATGATCTCGATCCGAACCGATTATATCGCGGGATCGTCAATTTCGATTTCATGCGCCGTTTCGATTATGCGCGCTATGCCCCGCTCGGTACTTATTATGATCCGGCACGTTTCCTGCGTGGTGGAGCGCCCGACCCCTTTGTGCCGCAATCGCAGGCTATTGGGGCGCAACTGGCCCGATTGCTTAAGTCCGGCTCGGCAACCGGACCAATGGCGGGCCTTCGCGTCGAGAGGGGCTATGTCAACAGCTGGGCAGTCACCGCGCAGGTGTGGATGGATTATCTGGATCAGGGGCGACATCAGGAGTGGCGCATGCCCAATGGCCGGCCGCTGATCGACGCTTATATGACAGGAAGGATGGCCTTTGGCGAGGTCGGCGGCGATGTGATACGGGTGCCGCGCAGGATACCGAAGGGAGTACCCTTCGTTACCATCTATAGCCAGTCCGAGGCAATGCACGATGCGATTGAAGGCATTGATTTGCCCGCCGACAGCGACCAGCCGCAGCTGCGCTCTTATGAGGTAACCGGTATGCCGCATCTGCGCAAAGCCGATCGCCCGGCCTGAGGACTTTGAGACGTCAGGACTGATGCGGGAAACGGCCCGGTGAGAAGCCTGTCCATTCCTTGAAAGCCCGCGAAAAGGCCGCCGTATCGGAATACCCCAGCTGCTCGGCGGCGACGGACAGCGATATCCCCGGTTTCGAAAGGATGGTCTGGGCGCGCTCTTTGCGGGCTTCCTGCAATAATTCGCGGAAGGAGGTGCCTTCTTCTGTCAGACGACGACGTAGCGATCGTTCCGACAATTTCAGTTCGGCCGCGACATTGGCGCAATCAATGTGGGTACGGCCTAGCCAGCGTGAGATGATATCCTTCGTCAACGACACGAAGCTTTCGCTTGGCGTCGATTCCGGTCCCATCAGGTCCAGCAGATGCCACTCCAGAATCATACGGAGCTTGCGGTCCTCAGCGGGGGTCGCACTGGCAAATGGCCGGTCCAGATCTGCGTTGCGGATCACCAGTGCGTTTGCAAGCTGGTTACCCAGAACGGGCGCACGGAAATACTGCGCCAGGCGTTCCTCCCGTCCCGTAATGGCATGTTCGAAATGGACGGCAACCGGTGCCCATCGAGCTGTAGACAGTTGTCGCATAAGATTGGCGTAACCGGATATCGCAAATTCCGAATCCTGTATGCGGGGCCAGATGCGAGCATCCTCGATCCGATAGAAATAGGTTGTGGTTTCCGCATCGACCCGGCTTTCAAACAGGGTTTTGCTTTGCAGCCTCGATTGGAAGCGGACCAGCGCATCCAGCGCGCCGCGCAAATTCCCCGAGGCGCGCAGCAAAGCATAGAACGGGCCGAGCTCCGCCAGGCCGAAGGCCGTGCCCATTTCAAGACCCAAATAGGGGCGCTGGAACTTGTCCGATGCATGTTCGACCAATGAGACATAGCGGTGCAAGGGCACAACCTCATAGGGTGTGTCGAGTTGCGATCGGAACATTCCATGTTCGCGCAACAGCGGATCGATGCGCTTCCCGACATCGGCAAGCGCATTGAGCAAAGCTGTCAGAAACAACAGCCGGATGGTGCCAAGGCCGCCCTTGGCGCCCTCTGCAAAGACAGAATCGGTAACAGGATCGGACATGATCCGACAAAGCTACAGGCCGATTATGCAAACGGTCAATCCTTAGCTGCAATTTACATGACGCGTGCCTGAGCCGAAAACATTGCATCGGATCTGAGCTTCGATCTACAGCGCAGATTCAGGAAAATGCTATGGCAAGAGGTGTTCGTGGATAAGTTGAGCGAAAACGTGTCGGTCGGTGTTGCGGCGCAGCGGGATGATATGCTGTCCGCAAATGACAAGGCCGGTGAAGGTGTCGTTGCACAGTTGCCACGGATTGATTTTCTCTATCTTTCAGAGCCGGATATGATCCGTGCGGGCGTTACCGACATGGCGCGCTGCGTGGATGCGATGGAAGAGATGTTCGCCCTGCTGCATCGCGGCGATTACCGCATGGCGGGCAGCAACAATAACTCGCACGGTGCGATTGTTGTATTTCCTGAAAACTCCCCCTTTCCGGACATGCCCAAGCCGACGACCGACCGGCGTTTTATGGCGATGCCGGCCTATCTTGGCGGTTCGTTCCGCACGGCGGGAATGAAATGGTATGGGTCCAATGTCGAAAATCGGGAGAAAGGCTTGCCCCGATCGATCCTGACTTTCATGCTCAACGATGTTGATACCGGTGCGCCGCTGGCGATGATGTCGGCCAACCTGCTGTCCGCCTATCGGACGGGCGCGGTGCCGGGGGTCGGGGCCCGTCATCTGGCGCGTAAGGATTCGCGCGTTGTCGGCATTGTCGGTCCCGGCGTCATGGCGCGCACGTCGCTTGCGGCGTTCGTGGCGACCTGCCCGCTGATCGACACGGTGAAGATCAAGGGGCGGGGACAGGTCAATATGGATGCTTTCACCAGTTGGGTGAAAGAAACCTATCCGCAGATCAACGTTCAGGTGGTGGATAGCGACGAGAAAGCGGTACGCGATTCCGATATCGTAACATTTTGCGCCTCAGTAGCGACGGGGGATCCGTCGAAATATCCCATTGTCCGGCGCGAATGGGTGCGGCCGGGCACATTTTTGTCGATGCCAGCCCCCTGCAATGTTGATGAGGGCATGGAAGCGCCTGAAATTCGGAAAGCTCTGGATTTTACCGGACTTTATGAAGCTTATCTGGAGGAAATTCCGGCACCGCGTCACAATCATGTCCCCGCCATCGGCGTGCGATATTTCGACCTGGTCGAAGAAGGCAAGTTGTCGCGCACTGCGCTGGAGGACTTGGGCGCCATCGTTTCGGGGGATGCACCGGGACGCCGCAATGATGAAGAGATCATCATTTTGTCGGTCGGCGGCATGGCCGTGGAGGACGTCGCCTGGGGGACGATCGTCTACCGTAATGCTCTGGCGGCCGGCATCGGCGTAAAACTGAATTTGTGGGAAGAGCCTGCCCTCAAATAAGGCCTGCAACACTCTTCTTCGTCACCTAAAATCAGAGAGACATCATGCTTCAAGTCACAAAAGTCAAAACCGGCAACGCCTTTGAGGAGCACGGCTCCTATTCGCGCCTTGTCGCCGTCGATAATCTCATCTTTGTATCGAACACGGCAGGACGCAATCCGAGCACCAAGTTGATCCCTGAAGATCTAACCGAGCAGACCAATCAGGTGCTGGATAACATTGCTGCCGCGTTGAAGTCTGTTGATGCTGTGTTGGAAGACGTCGTTTCCGCTCGTGTTTTCGTGCAGTTTCCCGACGATGTCGAAACCGTTATGACCGCTTATGGCCTACGGATGCGCGGCATCAATCCGACACTCACCATGACCTGCCCGCCGCTGGGTTCGGCCCAGTATAAGGTGGAAATCGACGTTATCGCCTATCGCGGTGCGTCCAGGGCAGAGGTCAAGGAACTCAAGATTTCGCTTTGATTATTTGCGCCGCGTATGTCGCGGTCCTCCCCCGATTTTGAAAGCAGCTAAAGATGGCACCCGTTATTGAGCCGGTCGAAACGTCCGGAAACTGCCCCGGCAAGACCAGCGTGGTAGTCATCGGCGGTGGCATAGTCGGCCTGTCTACGGCGCTGTGCCTTGCCGAACGGGGGATACCAGTTGTCGTCGTCGAAAAGGGGGGGATTGCCGGGGAGCAATCTTCGCGTAACCTCGGTTGGGTGCGTAAGGTGATGCGGCCGCCGGTCGACCTGCCTATGGCACAGGCGGCCGAACGTCTGTGGGCCAATATGCCGGAACGTATCGGGAGCGATTGCGGCTTTCGTCAGACCGGGATCGTCTATGTTTCCCGCACGGCGGAGGAACAGGCGGTGTATGAGGGGTGGCTGGAGACGGTCAGGGAAAGCGACGTTGATTCCCATATATTGACCCCTCGGCAAATAGCGGATCGGATACCGGGCAGTGCCGGCTCCTGGGTGGGAGGAATAGCCACCCCGTCGGACGGTCGTGCCGAACCGACCCTGGCCTCCAGCGCGATCGCCAGGGCCGCCCTCACCAAGGGGGCGGTGATCGTCGAAAATTGTGCGGTACGCAACCTGGTGACAACTGGCGGCCGGGTCAGCGGCGTGATGACAGAGCGAGGCGAAATTCGTTGCGAACAGGTGGTGCTGGCCGGTGGTGTCTGGTCGCGCCGGTTTCTGGCCAACCATGGTGTCCGTCTCCTCACATTGCCGCTCGTTGCGGCTGTGTTACGGACCGAACCCATGGATGGTCCGACCGATGGTGCGGTGGGGGGGGCGGACTTTTCGTTTCGCAAGCGTCTGGACGGTGGTTACACCATCACGCAGCGGGGCGCTCTGTTCGCACCGCTGACCCTCGATCACCTGCTGATCGGACTCAATTACCTGCCCACTTTACGCGCCCAGTGGCATAATTTGCGAGTGTCGTTCGGGCGGGAATTCTTCTCCGATCTTGCTTTGTCGCGCCGTTGGAAGCCCCATCAGCAATCGCCGTTTGAACGGATCCGAACCATGGATCCGCCGGTCAATCATGCGTTGAATCAGGAGGCGATGCGTAATCTGGTTGCTGCCTGGCCGGTCTTTGCCAAGGCGCGAATAGCCCAGGAATGGGGTGGCATGATCGATGTGACGCCGGATTCCATGCCGGTAATCGGTGCGGTCGATCGCCTGCCGGGTCTGCTTCTCGCTACCGGCTTTTCGGGCCATGGATTTGGGACAGGGCCCGCTGCGGGCCAGTTGGCGGCGGATCTTGTAACGGGCGCGTCGCCGCTCATCGACCCGGCACCTTATCGCCTCGACCGTTTCTGACGGGGGAGGCAATTCTCCCGTTTAACGGGCTCTTACCGCTGTCGGCATCGGCGCGGTGAGGGAAGGGGCGAGTGATGACGCGATCATAGGTGGTCGCCGGCCAATCCGCCGGGAACATTAATACCCGGCATTGGCGGGTGCCCGGTTTCTTTGTTTGCCGCGGACCATTAGGGCACTGGAACGGCAGAGCCAGAGAGATTTCCCTGGCTCCGCATGGACAATGTGCCCACTGCGCGTGAGCGGGACATTACCAGATTGCGTCCGATCCCTCCAGCCGCATGCACACCGCCTTGGGTTCGGTGAAGGCGTGGATGGCTTCGCTGCCAAATTCGCGACCGAGGCCCGAAAGCTTCCCGCCACCGAAAGGCATGGAGAGGTCGAGAATATTATGCGTATTGAGCCACACCGTGCCAGCGTCGATCCGGTCCGCCAGCAGATGCGCCCGGTCCAGATTGGATGTCCAGATGCTAGCGGCCAGCCCGAATTGCGTGTCATTTGCCATTCGTACGATATCGGCCGGGTCCTCCACCCGCACGGCACAGACCACGGGGCCGAAGATTTCTTCCCGCATCACCGTCATGTGAGGCATCACGTTTGTCAGCACAGTCGGTCGATAGAACCAGCCTTGCCCGTCCGTTTGACAGCCTCCGGCCCGGACATCGGCACCTTCGCCAATGCCTGCATCGACCAATGATTCAACCCGTGCGCGCTGACGATGGGAGATGAGAGGACCGATCTGTGTGTCGGCATCAAAGGGAGAGCCGATCCGAAGATCCGCCGCAAGCTTGCTGACGCCCTCTATCACCTGTTCATAGATCGGTGCTTCGACCAGCAGGCGCGATCCTGCGGTGCAAATCTGCCCCGAGTTGGCGAAAATTGCGCCGGCCGCCCCGGGAATGGCGCGGTCCAGATCGGCATCGGCCAAGATGATCGTAGGGGATTTACCACCGAGTTCCAGGGTCACGCGCTTCATCGTTGCGGCTGAGGCGGCCAGAATGCGTTGGCCGGTCGCTGTCGATCCGGTGAAAGCAATCTTGCGGACCAGCGGGTGATCGACCAATGCGGCCCCGGCTTCCGCTCCATATCCGGTAACAATGTTTACCGCACCGGCAGGGAAACCTGCTTCTGCGATCAGTTCGCCCAGCCGCAGGCTGGTGAGTGAGGTTTCCTCGGACGGCTTCAGCACAACCGTGCAGCCAAAGGCGATGGCAGGCGCGATCTTCTGAATCGCCTGACCAATTGGGAAATTCCATGGCGTGATACCACCGACAACGCCCACGGGCCGTCTCTGGGTATAGGCCCGATAGATGGCGTCTTCGGGCACCAGGGGGTTGTGGGTCACATATTCGCCGTTGATCTTGGAGGCCCAGCCTGCAAAATACCGCAGCCCGTCAATCGTGAACTGCAGATCGATTGCGCGGGTGACCGCCAGCAATTTGCCACTGTCCAGCGATTCCAGCGCGGCAAGCTCCTCTCGGTGCCGTTCTACGAGGAGCGCGAGATTTTCCAGCAGCCGGCCGCGATCGAGCGGCCGCATCTGTTGCCATGCCCGGCTTTCGAAACAGTCCTGGGCGGACTGTACGGCCCGGTCGACATCTTCTGCCGAACAGGCGGGGAAGGACATGATTGTCCTGCCGGTGGCCGGGTCGATGGCGTCGATTTCCCGGTCGGTGCCGCGGGGTTTTACGAGTTCGCCATTCAATAATATCTGGCCACTGGGCAAGATGATGTCCGGGCGGTCGGGGGACGGAGCATTTGTGTTGGGATACGACATGGCAGGATTCCGTTGTATGACTGGCTCTTGGCTCAGGCTGCTTCGGGAAGGGAGGCTTCACCCTCGACATGGGTCGAACCTACGCTGGCATAGGTGGCAGGCGCGTTGCGACGCAGCCAGTATCCGTGCAGCAGGCCAAGCCCGATCAGTCCGGCGAACAGGAACGGCAGTCTGTTCACCACCAAAAGATCGGTGCCCGTAAGCGCGGAATAATTGGTAAGTGAGAGATAGGTGATAAGCGTGATGATGATCCCGGCGATGAGAGGGGCCCATACAGTTCCAAATGAAATTTCACCACGCCGTATGAAATAGAACGGAATCGACAAGGATGTCGTGGCGAGAAGGATTTCCAAACCGACGGCTCCCATGGAAGACAAGCTGGTGGAAAGGCTGAGCAGCGGGTCCAGCCCTGCCAGAGCGAACAGGCCGATGATCACCGACAAGATGACCGTCAGAAGCAGGCAGGCGATATAGGGCGAGCCATGCTGACGGTGAACATGGCCGAGCGCGCGCGGCATTAACCCGTCGCGGGACAGGGCGAACAGATAGCGCGCGATATTGTTGAAGAAACCCAGTGCGGCGGCGAACAGGCTGGTCACCGTCAGGAGGCTCAACGCATCGCGCCCAAATTCGCCCAGAAAGCGAAAGGCTATGCCGCTTACGAGCCGCCCGGGATCGTCCATTGCAACTTGCTGGATCCGTTCCGGTGAAATGGCAAGGACGAGGCACCAGGACGATAAGACATAGAAGGAGCCGAGAACCAGCACCGCACCATAAGTGGCGCGCGGAATAGTACGCTCACGATCTCGCGCTTCCTCCTGGTAGATGGCGGTGGCTTCAAAGCCGATGCAGCCGTTAATGGCATAGATGAGCGCAATGCCGAGGCCGGGCGCGAAAATCGTTCCGGGTGTGAAGCTCGAAAAATCGAGCCCGGAAAGACCGGTGTGATAGAGGATCAGCCCATCGATGATGAGGATCAGTCCGACTTCCAGCAGCAGGGCGATGGTCAGCACTTTCGCCGCCATGGTGATCTTGTGATAGCCGAGCCATGCGATGCCAATCAGGCTGATCGCGGCCCATAATTCCCAGCGGGTGGTTACATCGAAGGCATTGTGGACAAGGTCCGAAGCAAAAAAGGACATTGCGCCCAATACGGACGCAGCGGCGCAGATATAAGCAACCACTGCGACATAGGCGGCGGCGATCCCGGCTTCCTTGTTCAGGCTATGAGCGATATAGGCATAAAATGCGCCGGCGTTGCGGACATGTGGGATCATCCGCACATAGCCCATGGCAAACAACATCATGACCGCACAGACCAGCATCTGGGTGCCGGGCATTCCCGCACCATTGCCGAATGCCAGCCCCAATGGGATAATTCCGGCCAGAACCCCCATGGGTGCGGCACAGGCGAGGATCATGAAGATGATGTCGCCAGTCCCCAGAAGTCCAGGCAGAAGTCCGCCCTCTGATTGTGCTTGATGTTCCCCATTCTTCATATTTTTTATATCGCCCTCTCAGCGCGGAACAGGTTTCCCTTATGATTGAAAAACAATGGCGATTCCCTGATCCGGCGGTATTGCAACGCCGCCGCCATCATTGGCATTTCCGGCCAGCCCGGTCGATGGCCTGTCCCGTCAGGCGTTATTGCGCTGTCGCATCGGCATGAGGCACAGGGCGTGCAGGCAATGTCACTCGCCGATCAATTCTATCTTCTGCGCGTTCATGGCGAAGCCGGGCATATAGCGTCTCAGGATTTCAGCCTCTATCACGGTGCGTTCCTGTGGCGTGGCGGCTTTGTTCAGTTCTGCCTCCACCAGCATTTCGTCGCGCCCGAAGGCGCGGATGCCCGCCAGATCGGCCCACACCAGCCAGAAGGATTTGCCGTCGGGCGCGATCCATCCGGGCGCAATTTGGGGCGCATAGGCGCGTGCCGCCGCGTCGCCGCCGGGGGTCCATGCCGCGTCTTCATGAATTTGACGCCATGGTCCCCATGGTTTTTCCGCTACCCACAGGCCAAAATAGCTTGGTTTGCCGAACTCGGTTCCGTCCGGAGCACAGCCGATTCCCGCGCTGGCCATCATATAGAGGCCCAGCGCCTCATTCCATACGACGCTAGGCAGCCAGGATTCGACTACTAGGTCGCCGGGGAACAAATTGGTATAATTGACCCAGCCACGCGGGAAGCTGTGTATCGGCTGACGATCGGCAATGTCGGGGGACCATTGAGCGTGACCATCGCGTCGACGCCCGGCAAAGAAGCGATAGGTTGAATGGTCGAGCAGGCGGTTCTTCGGTGCCCGGAAGAGGACAAGCTGGTTCATAAGCCCGTCGACGCTGCCATTCAGCCCATAGACATAGGCATAGCCGTCACGATTGGCGCCATAGGCTTTGCCCTGCTGCAAGAAAGCCAGCAGCGAAAAACAGCCATCAGGTTCGTTGAAGAAGGGAAAGCGAGAGGATGACTGTTCGTTCCAGTCCTCCCAGGTGACCGAACCCAGTCCTTCACTACCATGCCATGTGGCGCCGCCGTCGGCAGAGTGGATCAGCTTCGCCCCGGTCCAGCGCCGCGGCCGGTCCTCGGCCTGATCGAGCGTTGCGAGAAATTGATAGAGATGATCGTCGATGGCGAGCAGGCCATGGCCGTAATAATGGGGGGCACCCTCGGTATGCGCTGCGCGATCGAGGACCGGATAGCCGCTCAATGCAGAGAACCGTATTTGTTCCGGTGGTCCTTCCGCTACCCAGAGACGCGTACTGAAAAAGGTCGCGGGGGGCGGGGCCCAGCCCGGCCCATCATTGACGACGACGATCTGTCGGCCATCGGCCATCAGGGTCATCTTGTAGCCATCACCGAGCCCGCCCAGCCATCGGAGCGAATTGTCGATCCGACGTGCGCCGCGGATCATGGTCGTACCGCGCGGGCGGGGCGTGGCGGCATGTGCCGGGGGAAACAGTCGGCCCAGACCGGTGGTAAGGCCGAGGGCCAGGGCCTGGCCCAGTATGTCGCGTCTGCGGTTCATGATCGACTGTCTCCTGATGGCCGGGGGTGTTTGACCCCCGGCCAGGTCCTTACTTGATTTCGTCTCCGGTCTTCATCTCGACCGTGCCGTCGTCGGTTACCTTGAAGAGCGGATCTTCCCGATCGCAGAAATATTCCTGCATTTCATAGTCCGGGTTGCGCTTGTAGCCATAGGTAAAGCGATAGGGCTCGACCAACATCTTGGGGTCCTCGATGGTGATTTCGTCTTCCATCAGGTCCGGCCCGGTCAGCCTGATACGCTCTGTGATAACCATTTCCGGGCTGTGGGGGATTTCGAAGAAATCAACATCTTCCTTCACCCCCTTAGTGGTTACGATCAGCGTGTCCCCTTCCCATTTTGCGGAAGAGAAACCGTAAAAATTGGGGTTCAGCTCATCCAGCGGCGGCATCGGGCGGTTGAGGTAGATACGCCGCGTTTGGGTCAGAAATTCCGCCAGGACGGTCACGCGACCGGGGGTTTGCAGGATTTCGAGCGGGAAAATGGCGCCCATGATCATCGGCATGCCCTCAGGAAGGCATTTGGTGCTGGGGTCTGCGCGCGGTGTGCCCGCCTTTAACAGGGTTTCCCGTTCGTCGCGCAGCTTTTTCCATGCACTGGCATAGGGCTCCTTCAGCTTGGGGCCGCCTCCGGGGACGGGCAGTTCGAGAAAGGTGTTCTCTTCTCCGGCAAAGGGGTCGGGATAGATTTCCCACACGCCCGAAATATTCGGTTCGCCTTTGGTTGCGGTCGCGGGTGCCGCGGCATTTGCCGTGCCGGCGTGCGCCTGAGCCGGCGCGCAGGCGGCAAAGGAAATAACCGCCGCCGAGAGCAGCATGCGCTTTACATCAAACATGTGTTGTCTCCTTCCGGGCCGAATCATAAGGCCGGGTTATGTAACAGGGGGCGCTCGCCGGACCGGATCACCAGCCGTTCAGAGTACGGCCATCTGCTACTTTGATGGTTTTGAGCATGCCGCCGGGTTTGCCGTTGCGCAGCGGGTAGAAAGTCACGTCGACTTTATCGCCGGCTTTGAGCGTGTTGAACTTCCAGCCCGCCCGGCTCATCATGTTGACGCTGCTGCATTCGAAAACGTAGCGGGTTGAGGCTGCACCTTCCTGCACATTGACCACGACGAAGGAATGCGGGTTGGTGAAGCGAAATTCGACAACGGTTACCTTCGCCTTCTGACTGATCTTGGTTTGGTCGAACATGGCGAAGGAGTGGTGTGCGCCCGCTGACCCCGCAAGCGCGCCCGCTACTGCAATTGAGGTTGCAACTGAGAGCGCAATCTTTCCGAAAAGCTGCATTTCATTACTCCGTTAAGGCTGGGGCGATCACGCGCTGGCGGATCGGTTCGATGCCCATGGCTCCGATAAACCAGATGCTAAGCGGAACGGGGGGTTGCGATGAAGACGATTACAGTTGTGAAACCGTTACGCAATGGGACGAAAAGCGCGGATATACGGTCCTGACACGGTAAACGGAGTGTGGCATTCTTCTCCGGACCAGTGCAGTTTTCCTATCGTCATGGCCCTGTGGGCCGGGCTTTGCTCTTGTTTCGATGTTGTAACCAAAGGTTGATATTCACAATAATTGTTGCAATTTATCAAATATGAATCAGGCTGCCGATCTCGCTGATGCAGCGCAATCTTCAGAGCATTGCGTCACCATGCTCGCTGCGGCGAGTGTGGCGCGCACGGCGCTGGGAGGTGGCCGGTCTGATCGTCTGTTGCGGTTGTTCGACTATCTTCTGGATCGCACGCTCGCTGGAGAAGTGCCTTCGGAACAGCAGATCGCGATGGAGGCCTTCAATGACAATGGCATGAATGAAACGGCGCAGGATGCGAATGTCCGCGTTTACGTGCACCGCTTGCGTAAGATACTCGACAATATCTTTGCCGAGGTCGACGGGCCAAAGCTTCATATCCCTGTGGGCGAATATAGTCTGCGCCTGACGGGGGTGGGTGTGATGGGGCAGGAGCCGCCCGCTGACGAGGGAAGCGGGGCCAGCGCCGCCCAGACATGGTTCAGGAACCGCTATGTCCGTGCGGGAGCCCTGGTTACGGTGATTATCGGCCTTGCGCTGCTTCTGTGGTGGCAGGCGGATCGTGCTACCCCGCCGCTGGCTACGACCCTCATCTGGCAACCGTTCAATCAGGCGGACCGGCCGCTGGTTATCGTGATCGGTGACTATTATCTGTTTGCGCAGAATGACAATGCAACTGTGTCGGGGGCCTCACCGCAACTCGTCTGGGATGAAAAAGTGCCGACACGTGAGGATCTGACCATATTGCAGATACTCGAAGCGGAGGAGGGGTTCAGATCGGTCGATTATAACCAGCAATATGTATCGGCCGGTACGATCGAGGCGCTTTCGGAATTGCGGATGGACTTCGCCCAGATTCCTTTGTTGCGCCGCCGACAGATGAGGGTGGTTGCGGCGTCGCAACTGACGCCGGAAATGCTCAAATCATCCGACATTATATATGTTGGCCAGTTCAGCGGAATGCCGCTTCTGTTACGCGATTCGTTGGCGCAGGTGTCCGCATTCCGTATCGAACCGGGGTTTGCAGGGCTGACGGATAAGGCCACGGCGATACGTTACCAGTCTGATGGCATGGTGCTTACTGATGAGCGTATTGCGAGGCGCGATTTCGCCTATCTGGCAGGGATGCCCGGTCCGGCCGGCAACCGCCTGATGGTGATCGCCGGCCTGGGCGATCCCGGTCTGAAGCAGGCGGCGCAGCTGGTGGGCAATCTCGATGAAATGAGACGGCTGAAACGGGATCGCGGCAGGCTAGCAAATGGATTTGAGGCGCTTTATCGGGTGCGGACGATCAAGAGTATCAATGTCGGTGCGATGCGGGTTATGGACAGGCCGTTACAATCGGGGGGAATGTGGGATAATTCCGGCAATGTTCCGGCCTACCGCCCTTTCGATGACAAGGCGGTGGCGCCGCAGGCGCGTTAGGTGTCATATGTGTCGCCTGTCCGCGACTAGAAAAAAACTGGTCGCTTCGGTAATGTCGGGATGTTCATCCGGGCGGCAGATTTCACGAATGACCACCGGCACATATGCACATCTGCTTCTTTTTCTGTCTCTTCTGGTGCCTGACGCGGCGCTGGCTGATCCTGCCGCTGATCTCGTGGCGGCCGAAAGGGTGCGCAGTCAAACGCCGGGCGTCGCTATCGCGGTAATCGAACAGGGCCGTGTAACGCGTGTTCAGGGTTTTGGTCAGGCCAACATCGAACATATGGTTCCTGTCCACCCCGATACGATGTTCAAAACGAGCGCAACCGGCATGCAGCTGACGGCTGCAGCGATCATGATGCTGGTTGAGGATGGGAAAATTGCGCTCGACGCTCCGGTCTCTCATTATCTGGCAGACACACCCGCCAAATGGGCCAAGGTGAAGATCCGGCATCTGCTTGATCACACGTCCGGTTTGCCAGCTACGCCGAATGGCGATTTTCGTACCGATTATTCCAATGCGGAACTGCTGGCGATCATCGGTGCCCAGGATCTGAACTTTCCTGCGGGGACGCGCTGGCGCTTCAGCTATGCCGGTTATATCGTGCTGGGCTTCATTATCGAACAGGTGACCGGCGAGCCTTGGGCTCAGTTCATGGCGCGCCGGATATTCACGCCGCTGGGGATGCACACCGCGCGTGGGATCGATGAAATGGCGATCATCCCCAACCGGGCGACGGGCTATGAAATAAGGGATGGGCAATTGCGCAACGCCGAATGGGTGTCGCCCACCGCCAATTCGACCGCAGATGGCTCGCTCTATTTATCGGTGCTTGATTATGCCGCCTGGGCGCAGGCAATTTCGCAGAAGAGGCTGCTTTCCAAACAGTCATGGGACATTCTCAGCCAACCCGCTCGCCTTTCTGATGGCAGCATTTGTGCCTATGTGCCGGGATGGATGGCAAGCGGGGCGGGGGATGGGTTGACCCTCTCGCAATCCGGAAGCTGGCAGGGTTTCCAGACATATACGCTGCGTTACCCGGCACAAGACCTAACCGCTGTCGTCTATGCCAATGGCGAGGGGGCGGATGCAGGGCGATTGGCGCGCGATATAGTGGGCCGCATGGAACCCGCTCTGGCAGGGGCGAAAGCGCATGAGCGTGCCGATGCTGATCCGGTCCTTACTGCAAGGGCCAGGGCCTTGGTCGCGGATATCGCGGCAAAGCGGGTCCGCTACGCCGATTTCGTCGATTTTGCGAAACTCGATTTTTCCGAGCTGACCGATCAATATGCCGCCATGCTGGCTGAACTTGGGGATCTGGCCGATTTTGCATTGTTCGACCAGAAATCCAACTGTGCGGAGACGGTTTATCGCTATCGGGCGCGCTACAGCAGGGGAATGGTGGAAATCCGCCTTGGCCTGAGCGATAAGGGCAAGGTCAGCAATCTTGAGATCGTGCCGCTCAGTGACTGGAACGCGTCCTTGTGACCTTTCCTCGCCTACGCCCCTCTTTCCCGATGTGAATAAGGATCGGAGCAGGGGCAGGTATCGCGCGATGGCACGTTCAGGGAAGAATGTGGGTTGCGATCAGGCGCCTTTGCAGTGGTGCGCCGCTATGGGACTGGATCTCGAACAGGGCTTCGAAATGCCGTGCAGCCCGGACTTTCCGCTTCAGCCGGATGATTTCCTGAGGCGTATTGAGCAGTGTGGCGATAGTCGATGTTCCTTTGTCGCCCAGCCCCGCTATTATAATTAACCGTTGCCCGCTCGAACTGCTGCGAACGGCGAAATAGCCATAATCTTTCTGTGCTCCCGTCTGTTCGTTTGTGTAGACCTGGCCTTGAAACAGTTTGCCATCGGTTGTGTCGACCAGTCGGTCATATCCGGCCAGCCGGAACCGGGACTGGGCAAAGACCTGCGGCGCCAGTATGCCCAATTGTGACAGACGGCCGACGAAAATAATGTCCCGTGTATCCAGCTGCTCCGTGCTCAGGGAGGAGACGGGTGTTACCGTGATATTCGGTGCGATTTTGCCATTGGGGGGAGCCAGGGCGCCCTGCACGGCCCAGGCCGTTTCAACTGCGGCGACAGGCGCGAAATGGAGGTTGAAATCATAGAGCTGGTAGAAGGATTTCGGATGCTCTTTCAGATAGTTGCCGAAATCTTCGCGCGTTTGCACGGCGGGGTTGAGGATCATGCGTTGAATGCTGTGCTGGTCCTGAGTTTCGGCCAGCAACATGCTGTCCCCTACGGCAATCAAAGGTGCGAACGGTTCTGCTGACGCATCGAACAAGGCTTGCCGGTCAACAGTCGTCCTCGACGTTCCTGCGGAGGTGGTGGACCAGAAGTGCCAGACTGCAAAGGCGAGGGTGCCACATGCGATCAGGAGCAGGCCCAGGCTGAGCGCCGGGTTGAGCATCAGCCGCTGACCCCATCGCACCGCAGCGGTATGCGGTTCCGACAGATCGTCGCTGCCGGTCAGGACGACCCGATATTCTCCTTTGGGAATGACCAGTCTTGGTCCGGATTTATCGTGATAATATTCGTCGATGCGCTTGCGCAGGCGATGAACATAGACGCGCACACCCGAATTGGAATTGGCGTTGAGAGTCGCGGCGTTGCCGAACAGCGCAATGGCGATTTCAATTTCTTTGGGGGAGCGTTGGTCGCGTGACCGCTCCACCAGAAGATCGAACAGCGCAAGCTGATTTGCAGATCGCCCTTTGGCCAAAACCTCACGGAACCGGACAGTCTCTGCTTCGAATGCCGACTGGTTCCCGTCGGGCGGTGGTGGCTGCATAGTTTTCCCGCCTTAGTCCCAGATCATGCGTTTCCAATCAAGCGCATGATCTGCCGGAGAATTCATCCCTTTGGCCTAATTTCGCTATGGTTACTGCCAGCCGGAGAATTCGCAACGCCTGTCAGGCGACAATGGTGACAGCTTTTTTGTTATTAGCGGCCAATGGCCATAGGGCTGAATTGCTTATATTTCAATCTTAAAATACTCAATTACCCAAGTTGCTTCGCAGACGGTTAGAGACCGCTGCGGCTCTGCAATAGATCTTAGAGAGCAAAAGGGGAAGAGCATTGAACGTCATTTGGGGAACAGGCCGCACGCGGATACTCCGGATTTTGATGTTGTCAGGCACGATGCTTGCGCTGACGGCACCTGCTCATGCGCAGCAGGCGACCGAAGGGGGGGCAATGTCTGCGGGTGGTTCGCGGTCGGATGGAGAAATTCTGGTTACCGCTACCCGCAAATCGACCGCGCTCAGCCGGACGCCGGCCAGCATCGTCGCCAAGGGATCGGAAGAGCTGGATGCCCAGGGTGTGCGATCGATTTCTGATATCGCGTCGATCACGCCCGGTATCACTTTTGGGCAAAGCGCCGTTCTTTATGGCACCGGACAGACTGCAATTTCCATTCGCGGTGTCGATTCCCAATCGGGTATTCCGACCACCGGCATTTACATCGACGATACGCCGATCCAGACCCGCGTAGGTGTCAGCCCTTCACTCAGTAACGCTTATCCCCAGATATTCGATCTGGAACGTGTTGAAGTGCTGCGTGGGCCGCAGGGGACCTTGTTTGGCAGCGGTTCGGTCGGCGGGGCTGTCCGGTTCATCATGCCGAAGCCCAATTATGACGATTTCAGCCTTTATGCGCGCGGAGAGCTGGCCAGCACGCGATATGGCGATCTCAGCTATGAGAGTGGTCTCGCTCTGGGCGCGCCGATCGTTCAGGACAAGATCGGATTTCGCGCCAGCGTCTGGTATCGGCGTGATGGCGGTTATCTCGACCGGCTGGACCCCTATACGCTGCGAACGGTTAAGAAGGACGTCAATAAATCGGACAGCGTGGCCGCGCGTCTGGCGGTGGGTTTTAAAGTATCGGACAGCCTGACCCTGACGCCCTCGCTGTTCTTTCAGGACCAGCACATCGACGATGGTTCTCGCTTTGAACTGGCGGTTTCGGATCGGTCCAGCGGTAATTTGCGGCTCAGCCTGAACCAGCGAGCGGAACCGCGGAAGGACTATTTCCTGTTGCCCGCCCTCAAAACCGAGTTGGATCTTGGTGCTGTCTCGCTGATTTCGGATACCTCCTATTTCTATCGCAAGACCCGTACGATCAACGATGACACGTCGCTCAGCTTCGTGTTTTCCGGCGGGTGGACGGGGCGGCCGCTGCCCGCAGGGTTTGAGGATTATGCGCCCTATACGCTCAATCACACCAAGCAGACGGCCCTGACGCAGGAGCTGCGTTTCCAGAATAATGATCAGAATGCGCGCTTTAACTGGATCGTCGGCCTGTTCTTCCAGAAATCCAAGGTCAGTGACCAATATGCTGCACGCGATGAACGCCTGCTGGATGTCATCAACCTGGGACAGGAGCAGATTGGCGAACCTCCGTTCGACAGCCTGACTGACTCCTTCTTCGGTACGGAATTGTACGAAGGCCTTTATTCGAACTTTGTGCGTAACGAGCATCGGGACACCCAATATGCCGCTTATGCTCAGGCAGATTATGAGGTTGTCGATCGGCTGAAGCTGACGGCCGGGGCCCGGTACACGGTCGCCAAATATGATTTCAACGGATTTGGCGCGGGGCCGGTGCTGTCGACCGATGGACAGACCGACATGGCCAATACCACCAGCAAGACGCTGACTCCCAAATTTGGCGTGTCGTTCCAGGCCGATCGCGATAATCTGTTCTATGCCAGCGCGAGCAAGGGGGTGCGTGGACCGGGTGTGTCGCCGCCGGTCGGTGCCAATTGTATTGCCGATGCCGCGGCGATTGGCTTTGATCCGTTCGCTACGCTTAATGTGAAGCCGGACTCGATCTGGAGCTATGAACTTGGCAGCAAGAACCGGGTGTTTGGTGGGAAGCTGGCGATCGATGCCTCGGTTTTCCAGGTTGACTGGAAGAATGTGCAGACGCTGTTTGCCCTGCCGCAATGTACGATCCAGACCGCGCTTAACCTGGGCAGTGCTCGCATTCGTGGGTTCGACCTGGCATTGTCGGTGAAGCCATTGACTGGCCTGACACTGGGCGCTTCTGCCTCTTATATTGATGCGCGTTATACAACCGACATTCCCGGGCCGGATGACACCATCATACGCAAGGCCGGGGAACCTTTCCCGCTGGTCGCGCCCTGGACGATCCAGCTGAATGGTGAATATGCGCACCAGTTCGGTTCCGCCGAAGCATATGGTCGCGCTGATTTCAGCTATAGCAGCAAGATCACGAAGGCGGTGGATACGGAGTCGCCGTTGGTTGATCCCACTTTGCCTCGTCCCCCTGCCACGTCGCAGCTCGACATCAGGTTCGGTGGTCGTTTCGACCTTTCGGGGGATGCCAAGGCCGATATCAGCCTGTTCGTGAACAATGTGACCAACAGTCAACCTTTGCTGGCGCTTTTCCATGAAACGCCAGAGTCTACCTTCTATCGGGCCGGTACGTTCCGCCCGCGTACATTTGGCATAACCTTCACAGTGCGTAAGTAAGCGACCTGATTCTGCCGAAGAACACGGGATGGTGAAATATCCATCCCGTGCTCCTATGCAGGCCCCGCTTCCTTCTTGAGAAGGGCAGCGGTGCATTGAGCGCCGCCTTTTGATTTAGGGTCAGGGCCCATTACTGGCACCGTTGAGGTTTGAAGCAAAATGGCTCAGCGCAAGGAGGAAAGGCGCAGGAATATGTCGATATTTCCAAGCTTTTCGACGCAGCGTTGGGCCATTTTGGTCAAATTCCTGCGGGACGTCCAAATGGCGATCCTATCGGGCCGAATGGCCCGCCGGTAAGGCTAGTTGCCTTTCCAAGGGCAATTGGGTTCGA
>Ga0172382_10001387_pt1 | contig 43327 bp, 49 predicted proteins | sample Leawel138RmetaG_FD_122245 | JGI IMG/M metagenome (GOLD analysis project Ga0172382, IMG submission 122245) | Leachate microbial communities from a municipal landfill in Southern Ontario, Canada - Leachate well 138R metaG | ecosystem: Engineered > Solid waste > Landfill > Unclassified | place...
AGATCCAGCTTTATCGTTTTATTAGAAGTGGGTTATGCTGTTTCACTTTCACTAGCTATAATCGCCCCGAAATCCATAGCAGTTGATTTTGCAATATGGATTCGACTTTCTCATGACTTAATCTTATTGCTCATAGTAGTTAATTTACTATGTGCAATGTATGATGTAGTAAATTCCAAATTGAGAACATCCGAGTGCTAGTATAGGCTCGGATTATCTTTTTTAAGAGTATATAGAGCGATCTTATCAAAAAGAAATCGCATAAGTTATAAAAAGTAATATGATACTATAATTGGTATCAAAAAAATAAAGTGGGCTACACTATGAGCCAAACACAATCTTTCATCGGTTTAGCAATGATACAAGAAAAATCGGGGAATATGATAATTGATAATGAAAGTAACAAAATTATTTTAACAGAACCAAAAAATTTGTATCTTGCTGGATATTCACCAAATATTCAGGCAAATGTCGATTACAGGGTTTTTATTGAAAATCCGAGTAATAGAAAAATAGTTTATAAAGGTAGTGTTGAATTTTTAAAAATTAATGCTATTAGAATCACATTCATTGTAACAGAAATGGATACAATGAAAACTTTTGAATTTTCTGCTACAAAAAATAAGACTGTAATGTTATGTGAAAACCCAATAGTCGATAGAAAAAATGACATATTGGAAATGACTGGTAATATTGTAAAAATCAAAGAGTTCAATACTGTTAAAAACATGTGGGTAAACATTAATGAAGCAAGTTATATCCAAGATGTGCTTCAGGAAAGTAGTGTAGATACAGTGGTACTGGGATTTAATAACAAAACTTTCAGAGTTGAAGGAAACTTTGAAAAAATTTCCCGCCAGCTGAAAGATATGAATATCTTTATCGTAAAAAATGAAGATGAATCAATACCTAACATCATTCTATTCAAAGATAATATTTTATCAGTAAATTATGATGAAGAAAATCTCTTTATCAATTTTAAAGATGGAACAACGCTAACATTACAAATACAGGATAGTATTGATTATCTTGTAAAAACTATATTTGAATAAGAAGTGGGGATAAAAAATCCCCACTTCTACTTATAAAGGAGAATATTATGAAAGATGAAATTTTTGAAATAATAAGTGATATATTAGAAATTGATGTTGAAGAATTGTATGAAGAAGAAAATGAAATATCAGATTTTTCTGACGATGAAGAAATTAATGATATTATAATGACTTTATCAGAAGAATATGAAATATATTTTGATAGTGTTAGAAAAGATACTTTTAAAAATTTTATTGATGATATTATAAAAATAATTGGAGAGTAAAATGATAGAAATAAATTATAATGATTGTAATAATTTTATCGATAAATATATTCCTAATGGTTTTAATTTTATACCATTAACACATATTATCATTAATAATATGGAATATTTTTTTCAAGAATTAATCATTAAAACCAATACACAAATTGGCTACGTTGATGAATTTGATGGAAAAAAAATATAATATTTTTGGTATAAATCTGGTATTTCATAATGAACATGGATATGAGGATAACAGACACACGACTGGCGATGAATATAATGATATTAAAAAGGGTATCCTAATATCCGAAAAAATATGTTATGATGAAGATGATGAAGATGAATCGTTAGGTTTTAAGTTTTTTATTATCGATAATATATATCAGGTTGGTGATTGTATATATATGGAAAAAGATAATAGAGTATTATTAAAAATATATAATATTCCAAAAAATTTTCATATTATACTCGAGTTTAATCCACGTGAAGTAAATGAAGATTGTTTGAATAGAATTTATTCATATAATACAACTTATACAGTAAAATATATGGAAAATGAAAATCAAGATATTAATAAGTATTTGGAAACTTTGGATGATGAAAATATTAGTATAGATGTTTTATCAGATTTGATAGAATATCTTCATATTAGAGATGGTTCATTTTTAGATAAATTTAAATCAAATACTTATAGAGAAAATATAATATATATGTTCAGAAAAATTGATGAAGAGAAATTAATAATTTTCAAAAATAGAAAAGATACTAAATCTCATAACAATGAAGATAATAATATCAAACAAAAATCTTCAACAAATATTTGGATATAGGAGAAAATAATGAGTTCATTTGAGGAAGCTAATAAAGAGTGGCATAATGTAGAAGAAGAGTGGCATTTTAGTCATCTAATAAAGTATGGATTTTTTCCTGATAGAATGTGGAGGCAAGGATTTGTTAGAGAATTTATATATACTCATCCCATATTAAAAAATAAAATATTGGCGTCCGTAGGTGCCCATGCTGATTATTGGTCTGATGAACTAACTGGCGCTAGAGGATATTGGTCTGGTTTACCACCCTTTCTTAAAACATTGATGGAAAATGAAGGTATAAAGATATCAGAAGATAACCTACAATTACAATCTATATTATTGGTAGAATGGATGAAAAGTATTTATAGTGAACCAGATCAAATTTGTTATAATATAAAGGAACATGCATTAAAAGAATTTAAAAATAAACTAACTAGTATTAAATTAGATTTATGGTGTGGGTATATAGATTTAAAAACTAATATATCAACCGGAGTTATCCAAAAGATAATAGATAGTATGACTTTAGATAATATACTAAATAAAATCAGTGAAATCATATTCAATCCAGAAATGGATCTCAAATATAATAAAAAAATATTTTTATTAGAAATGATTAAGATTGGAATATCTAAAGACTATTTTCAAATAGATACATTATATAATTTTAATATGGGTGATTTCGATATAACTTTAGTAGAAAACTTTTTACATATTATAGTAATAGATCATTTTATTAAAAATCCCACCAGTACAAGACCTCATAAAATATTTTTGGATCTACAAGAATATAATTGGCCGATAGAAAAGTTATTTAAGGATATCGAATATTATTCTGATTTAGATAATAAATATACTAGAAAACTATTAGAACTAGAAAGAAATGTATCTAGATCCGAAATTGCAGAATTTAAAAATAAGAAAAAAAATATTATAAAGGAAGAATATTATTTAAAAAATGGATAAGTAAAAGAAAATTTCATTCACATGATATGTTTCGAAAGTAAAAATAAAGAGGGTTTATATAAACTCTCTTTATTTTTTTCGCATTTGCTTAAAAACCAAGAATAGGACGTAAAATTCTATCAGCATTCGCATTCCATAACATATGTATTAACCATCCTACAAATAAGCCCCAGCCACTTTTAATAGTAAACTTCCCGGTAGTCCATTCATCTCCTGCAGCAAACTTTTGTATATAATAAGTTAACATATGAAAAAATATAAGAAACCCTCTTAATAATACATATATTATAAACTGCATTGATTTCACCCCCGAAAATAATGCCTGAAATATATATGTATAAAATTCATATATTGCAAATCCAGCTACACCAAGATATCCTCTAGTTGGTGATGCACGACCCATCATCTGTTTCATAACCTCTTCCGTAATAGGTGCTACAAAAATAGACATAAATGCCATTCCAAATAAATGAAAAAAGATTGTATTAATTAATATAGCCATTACAAAATAATAAAACATTTTCATATCTTGTTCTTCTTTTGAAACTAAATTATTAGAAACTTTTTGCATTACAGAATCTAACCAATTAACCATATTTGATTTTACAATAGATGGTTTTGGATCTTTACCAAATTTAGATATAATAGCTTTAGCTTCATAAGATATAACACTCTTAACTTTATTAACATTAATATTTAATTTATTTTTAGCATACGATTCGATAGCATCCATATTTTTTTTATATATTACTTCTGATTTATCTTTAAGTTCCTTCATTGTATTTTTATTAGAAAAAATATCTTTCATTTTATCTACCATTACTTTAGCTTTTGCAACGATATTTAAACTACCAGATTCTAATAGTAGTAATCCACCACCTCTAATATCATATTTTTCAACTACATGTTCAATTAATAATTTCATATTCTTTTCTTCTATTAATGATTTAGAATATGAATCTAATTGAATATCCGTTTTAATTAAATCTACTAAATTACTTTTAATTACTAATATATTATTCATTAATGACTGCTCCTAAAATTTAATTTTCTTAAGATCATCTAATCTCATTTTTATTTCTTGCTGTTCCATTTTAACATCAGCATATGCATTATTTAATGAATCTATTACCTGTAACTTAGTATTACTTATAAGTTGTTTTCCAACATCAACCATTTTTAATACACCTTTAATACCTTTAAAATCTTCGCTTACTACAATAGTTTCTGGTGATAATACTTTAGGATGTTTTATCTCTCTACCTTTAATAAAAGCAGAAAGATATTTATCAAGAGTATTAGGTATTTCGTTTGCGGCATTATATGGATTAGTAACATGTACAATACTATTTTCTAATAACATTACGTTTATATTAATTTCAAATTCGGATGGTATTTGAGATAGTGGAGAACTACTATGTTCGATTGGTGTAACAGATAATGAACTTATAGCAGCTTGTTCATATTCGCATACTCCTGGTATTCTGACGCCTAAATAATATGGCCATGAATATGATACACCATCTGTAGATCTTGGTATACTAAGTAATATAAGAGCAGCCAGTGGACCTAATATATGTCGTTTATATGATTCAAGTTTTAATCTATTAGCTTCATTCTCTCCTTCAATTAATACTATTGGTAATGGACCTATTTTTACATTAAATGAAAGATTGGTTGTAGCGTCTCCACCTTTCCATATTTTTGGAAAATTAATTCTATTACCCTTTATAGCCATAGTGGCATATCGACCAATTTTATCTATAGCCGGTCTTAATCCACTTTGATTAATATTTTTATTTATTGAACTAATAAATGAATTTACTTTATCACCTACGGCGGATCCTATTGCACCTTTAGCCATATCCATAGTTTCATGTATCATACCACCAAATAATTGATACATTTCGGATCTTGCATCTGCTGCACTATCAAGCCCTTTAGCTAAAAAACTTTCACCATAGTTATGACTTACATTTAAAGAAGCTGCATTTAATGAATCTGTTTTTGCATATACTTTTAAACTTTGACTTCCATCAGCAATACCTGTAAATCCCAATGCTTCTAAATCCTTTATATATTCATTGAATGCTTCAGTTAATGTTACAGCTTTATATGTCCATTCAGTACTAGCCTTTTTTGGAATTAATTCAATTTCAGTATAAGCAAGTTTATCATAATCTCCAACAACTAATGATTTCATATTTCTATTTTCTGTAATAGTTAAGTTCCTAAGAGACATATCATATTTGATTGGTTCACTAACCGAATAAATAGTTGATTCACCTAATAATGATACTCCAATATTTGATAAATCTATTACTATTAAATCTCGTACTTTTTTATATCCTTCTTTACTCTGTTCTACTCTAGCTTTAATCATTTCTTCAACTTGTTTTTTAGCCATTCGCTCGAGTGTAGTATTATCTTTGATAGCACTCTGTATTTCGGAAATTTCGGAAAGAATTTTACCTTTTTCGGCATTTATTTTTGCTGATATTTTATTATTTATTAGATTCTTTATATTAGGTATACCAATAGATTTACTACCAAGTTTAATAGCCATTGTATGACTCCTTTAAATTAATTTCGCTTATCAGTATACCAACCATTCTGTAACTGAATTGTATTTATTTCATCACCAGTAAGATTACCAGCTACTGGCGCTGCTACTGGCGCTTGTGGTGCCATTAATATACTTGGTATACTATTAACCATAACATTGCCTATATCTTTACCGACTTCGTTCATATTTGATGTATTAATACCATGTTCAGTAATTCTAATATTATTAGAAGCTGCACTTGATTTTTCAATATTACTATTTACGGTATTCATACTACTAATTAAATTAGCTAACTCCGATGAAACCCCACCAGATTCTAATGCTGATTTAGTAGCGGTATCGATCGCGAATGTATCGAAATCATTTAAAAATCCCTGAAATCCACCATGACCTTTAAATTTAGATCCTAATGTAGATTTAAATGAATACTCATTATTATTAAATATATCCCAAGTCTCTGGATTTGGATCATTTAAATGATATAGTCTTCTATGATTTATTGCAGTTTTATATAGATATAACATTTTATATGGATCTTTATCATAACCTAATTTTGTACCCTGAGCAACTAAAAATTGTCTAAATTTAAAAGCTTGTTCCTCAAGTAATGGAGCAAATCTTAATTTCCTATCTTCATAGTAATGTTCCATTCTTTCTAATCTTAGATTTTCATCATATGTTCTATTCTCTTTTTGGATAAGATGACGCCTTTTTTCATAAAATGAATTAACATCGCTAAAATCATGATCTGATAATCTAAATCCCGATTTTGCATATTTGTCTCTATCAATTTCTCTTTGAATCTTATCCATATGACTTTCTGTTTTACCTATCAATCCAGCAAATCCAGATTTCTTTACTGTATGGGCTCCTTTAAAATCATCGAATGATGATATTGTATTAACATATTTATCTATCTCAGGTATAGATTTATTTTCAATATCTGATAAAAATGATTTATGCCTCTTATAATTATTTAATTCTCTTTGATACATTTCATTAGATAATTCTATATATAATGACATAGTATCAATACCACTTTTTAATGTTAATCCAATAGCAGTTCCAAGTGCACCAGATAATGCTAAACCAAATCCACCTTTCGCAAATAGGGCAGCTGTTGAAGCATTATCTAATCCAATATTTTTAAAGATATCTAACATATAATCTTTCATATTAGTTAAACTATCTTTCAAATTAAATATACTACCAAGTAATCCTATTCCATCATCTGTACCAGAAGCGACTTCTAATCCAGAATATACTATATTAGATATAGCTCCACCAAACATTGTTAATGCTCTACTACCACTTTGCTTAGCCATATCTTTATATAACTGTAAACTACCAGTTAACTGTTTTATCTTTTTATCTCTTACATCTTTATTTGGATATAATCTTGAAATTAAAGATAAACTCTTTGAACCAAGATTTTGAATTTGAGACGAAGCTGCTTGTTTATTATCCTCTTCGGTATCTAATTTGGTCGGTGTTCCGAATCTACCTAGTATATTAGAAGCGCCACCGAGTATAGATCCACCTACGCCTCCAGCTAATGATAATAATCCACCTAAAGGAGATAGAGCATGAAGTCCCTGAGATGCTAACCAACCTATTCCAGCCTCTTTTGAAATTCCAAATAGCTTAGTAAATCTTTCTTGTTTTACTGGTATACCATCCATTTCGGTCCATTTATTTGAATTAATAAAACTATTTGCTTTAGATGACGACCAATGGTCTGATGCAACCAATCCTTCAGCACCTAAATAATGCTGAACATTCCATTCTTTTTTCATTAGTTCGGTTTGTGCTCTTATCGCATTATATATCGATTTAAGAACATTAACCTGTATTGCAGATTTATCAATATCTTTTATGTTAGTATCCCATTTTAATTCTTTATCATATGCCCATAAATATTTTTTATAATTTAATGGATTAGTGAATGTAAAGTTCCAGGTTTCTTTAGCTATATCTTTAATACCTTCAGCTGCTGCACTAAGCTGATATATCTCTCTAAATATTGGTAGTCTATGGCTAATATCCGAAAGAGATTCTATACTTCTACCATATAGATATGAGCTAAATGAATTTTCAATTGGTGATATAAGATTTATACCAGTTGTTATTTGCTCTAGTAGCATTGATATATATTCCATCGCATGCCATCTATTATCGATACCAAGAGTAGGGCGTTTTAGAATATATTTATTAAATGATACCCTACTTCTACTTAAACCAAAATATGCTCGTAAAGTACCAAACGATTCCATTATAGGTTCTATTGGATCACTAAATCCACCATTTGGAATTACTACACCATTCTGTATACTTAATCTTCTTAGATTAGATGATATACCTCTTCCACTAGTTTTATTATCATTCGCCAATGCTTTTATTAAAGGTCTTGTAACAGAAAGATTAATTACAGTAGCTAAATCTTTCATCATTTTATTAGATGGTAATACATTACCAACACCAGGGGTAGTCGTACCAATCATATTATTATGACGTTCATTTAATAATGATTTTAATTCAAGATTTAAGTCCTCACGCATTTGTGATCGGATAGCGAGTCTTTCTGCTTCTCTTTCTTTCTGAGAGGCAGATGCTTCAGCACTATCCACGATAGAACCTAACGTAGTTTTAATCATTTAAATACCCCTTATTATTTCTTTTTCAATTCATTAAACATTAGCTTTATATTACTACTATATCTATCTGTAAAATTTTCATTTAATATACTTATAATTTCACTTGGTATTAATACCTCTTGATAGTACATGCTACTATTTCCAGTTTCGAATAATTTAATACTATTCTGTGAATATTTACTTAATCTTGCAAATTCTAAATATGAATTTTTAAATGCATAATATGTAGCATTACCCATTTTATTATTTAAATAATAATTAGATAACTTACCATTATTATTACTTAAAAACGTAAGATATATTATATTACTAATAACCATAAATAATATATTACGTTTTTCGGAAAATGAATCATTTAAATCATCTTGAGTTATATGTATATCTTTATTGTCACTTATTATATCTAGTGCTAATATTCTTATTTCATTCATTGAATCTCTATATGTTTTCATCCAACTATTATACTGTTTTTTATTTTCCATATCAACTAATTTATCAACTAATTTATTTACTATAGTAGTCATATTTTTATTACGCATAAATGAATATACTAAATTATATACATCTATATATTTATTCTTATCATACATAAATATCATATAAGCTGCGATTCTAGATAAAAATAACTTATACCATAAATATAAATCTTTAATATTATTATCTCTATAATGTATATAGTGCTCAGATGCATATTTATGAGTTAGTTCATGTACTATAATATTTAGTAAAAAATCCTCATCAACTTTAGATAATATATTTGAACTATTTTCTAATATGATAAATAGTTCACTTGTTTTTGGAACATAAAATCCTAAAGTATGTTTTAAAGGTCTTTTTTCAGCATCATATATAAAGTCTTTTAATTTACTTAAAAAGAATGATATTCTACTAACATTCTGAGTGGCTATATAACATTTATTTTCTATTAGAAATATATCCTTTAAATCTTCTGAATATTTTTCAAATAGTTTAGAATTTTTTGAAATCATATCTAATACATGAGCATTAAATCCATTACTAGAATATATTTTAATACCATTAAACATATATACTTCTTTTAGGTCTGGATCTTTATAAGAAGCTAGCGTATAACCCTCTTTGAGTAAATGATCTACATCCATATTATCTTCTATATTAGTGATGAATATATCATCAGTATTATTAGGTATATCAACTCCATTAATAGCATTAATTAAATTAATATTTTCTTGTAATAAATCTATTTTCTTATCCATAGTTAGCCTCTCCTCATATATTATAAATCGTATATACTTTTGTTAAAATATGGGTCTATATTATTACCTGTATTATTATTTTCTGGAACATAACCATCATATAATATTACTGATGGATCTCTACCATTAGTTGCATGTAATATATTACTATCTATTTCTGACATAATTGTTATTGTATTATTACTAGCATTCTGTAGAGTTTTCTTTGGAAGTTTTTCTGCAACACTTAGAAACGTTCCTTTTATATTTAAGTCTCTACAGTACAATGCATGGGTATATGCTAATACGTTATCATCTGTGCCACCAGTTCCATGCATTAGTCTTCCATTCTTACGTTGTAATGAAATTGTTTCCGATGCTAAAGTAGATGTTTTAATAACTTCTGGATTCTCTTTTATAAATGTATACATATTATCCATTAATACATCCCTATTTTTTCCTGTTACAGTAAGCCCTAATTTAGTATCGGTAATTCTACCTTGTTTATCTTTAATTTCGGTTTTATATAATCTATCGATATATTTACCTCGTTCATCTTTAAACTCATCATCGTAATCAAACATTTCGATTATCTGATTACCAAAACTATTATTTTCAAATATAGTTAAGCAATTACTATATTTATCCATAATGTTACGTAAAGCTTTATATAAAAATCTAACTTTACATTTATGATTAAATTCTGCAACTTGAATACCTTTACTATTTAATACTTGTATGGATGATTTACATTTTCCATACGCTGGTGCAACGTCACACCCAATAAAATACTTTTCATTATCTTTAGGCTGTTCAATCACAGCTAATTTATATGAATCATTAACTAAAGCTTTATATTCTGGATCCAATGTATTATTAAATATAATAGATTCATATGTATGTCCCATTACATTTCTAGTGTTATGCTGTATTGCCTCGATTACATCATCATCGAATGCAGATTCAGAAGATCCAAGAAATACTAAATCTAATTCCTGTTTAATAATACGTTCATTCGGTTCTTCCCTAACTTGATCATCATACCAAGCTTGATCATATGAAGGAACTAATGACCAATGTATTTCAGTAAATTTAAATTTAGTCTTATTGGCCTTAGATAACTGAACCATATTGAAAAACCATTCACCGTCACCAACCATACCATTAGGTGTAGATACTATTACTATACCATATGGTATTCCTTTAGCCGAACATACCTGTTTGGTTTTATTAAGTGTTGGTCTAATACCCGAATAAGCTTCTCCAATACGATTTACAAATGCTGCTTCATCTAATATTAGTAATGACATACTTTCAGATCTAAGAGCTTTGTTTGGATCGGATCTAGATACTGCAGCGGCTTGGATTGAACTACCATTTGGTAGCTTAATAGATTTTTCATTATCTTTAATAAACTTTTTTGGCTTTAAAATAGCAGGTAGTTTATTTAAAACATCTCTTACTTTACTTACGAATTTATATGCTGCAGTAGCATCTTTTGATATTACACCAATAGTATAGTTAGAATATAAACTCATAAGTATAGCTGACATGATAGTAAATATTGTACTGATACCAGTCTGTCGGGATTTATTAATAATAAGATAATGTTCTACTAGAAAATCCTTTATTAATTTTCGCTGAAAGTCATATGGATTAAATTTTGTAGCACCACCAACCTCTTCTAAATATAGATTATCTAGTAATTTACCAGGATCATTTCTATATCGTTTTATTTCTCTGGCAGTATTTTGAATATAAGACTTAATATCATTAAATGTATTAAGTTCAATATTCTCCATAGCATTTAATCCTATCTGCATAACAAATTCACTCTCCTCTAAAAAATCATAGATTTAGATTATAATATTTAAATTTGTTAGAGGAGCACTTTTTGAATATATTTAGAATTAGAAGTTTAAGTCTAAATTTTCTAATTTAGGATTACGAGAAAATAATACTCTACCACCTGCAGAGTATATATAATATGATGCATATGATTCTTGTAAAAGTAACATAAGTTTAGATAACATTTTATTATTATATACAAGTCCACCAGACTTATTAATATCGAATATATCTCCATCAAATATCATATGTTGACTATGATTGGGTTTCATATCATAATCCTCGATTATAGAATATAATAACGTATCATTAATTAGTATATCACTAAGTTCTACTAATCTACCCATAAATCTATCTTTGTCATAATATTTTATATCTTTACCCATTTTAATATATTTATCTTTGATAGCAATAGATATATCTTCTAAATACTTTTCATTATTTGTAAGTTTTTTAGTATATATTAAAATAGTATTCTTATATAATTTATCGATATCATTTCTATCTATAATGCTTACTTCATTAATAAATTGTGCTAATAGATCTGTATCTCTATAGTCTATAAATATCATATATTCCTCCAAGTTTTATTGTTCAGTATTGAGTAAATTAATTCTACTTAGTATCATATTATTACGATTTTCGGATAGTAAAGGAGTTTCATAATTTAAATCATATATTCTAATAATAGATTTTATTATATATTTACCACCAATTTTCATTAGTTCTGGATTATAAAAAACCCAATCTAGTATCATTCCACTTTTAATATCGAAGTCGATAAAATCAGAATCTACTGGAATAGATATTTCCGTTAAGTCATATACAGCATTATTTAAATTTTTTGTAAAATAATTTTTAGCATTTATTTGATTACCATAATGTCGAAATCTATTTATTAGTAATTCTGGATGACTTGCATCTGTCATAAAACTACCATCTCTATATACTAATAATTTATTATTTTTAAGAAACTCATTAGGTATATCGATCGATGTACTAGCGATTGGTTTATTATCTGGATAGTAAATATATCTTTTATTAAATTGATTCCTTAAATAAAATGATGTAAAATCTTCTTTTGGAACTATATTTTCTACTAAACTAATTAATATTTTTATACTTCTTTCTTTAACCTTTTTATCGTATATGGCTTCTATTAATTGGTCATTATTAAGTGATAAATTATGCATTATAACATTACTAAAATCCATACTATTATTTATATTATTAAATTTTAGTTCTATATTACCATTATTAATTTTATATTGTATACCTAATTTACCACTATATATACCATATAAATCATCGATATATTTTATTGCATCAAAAAATGTTTCATTATATATAGGTATTTGATCATACATAGTATTATTAATATCGCTATCAAACTCAACCCGATTAATATTAAACATTGAACATAAATTTTCTATTAATGATTTAACAGTAATATTTTCAAAATTTGCTGTTATTGGAATTATATTAATATAATACATTAAAGCATCTACAAATGTTATATTAAAATCTACAAATGGTGAATTAGTATATGTAACTTCATTAGGTGATTGAGAAGCTCCTTGTAAACTAAGAGAGTTTATAGGAACCTTATTTGTAGTAATTAATAGATTAAATGTTTCTGTAGAAATAACAGAAGCTTCAAATTGCTCTTCATATCTATTAGCATCTAATATATCTAATACTATAGAAATAATACTTCCTTTCTTAATGGCATTAATATATAAGAGTAAATGATCTGGAACAGAAAAATATATATTACCTCTTAATATAGGATTATCTATATTTTCTATTACTAAAAATTTATAAATATATTCAGCAAATTCCATTCCATCTACCATAGCGCTACGTATTCGATATTTTGTATATTGATGAGCCATTATAATACTCCTAATTTTACTTTAATAATTTATCGAGAAATTCATTTATAATGTTTATTTTTGTTTTACTATATAATTTGGTTGATAGTAAATTCCTTTTTGAATTAAGATCTTTAATATCTAAGTATAATATATTCCTATTAGTATACAAATCTGTTAGACCATCATTACTAACAAAAAAATTTTTATGTATTACATGTATTCGATCATCTTTATAAATATAATCTACCGCTAATTCAAATGAAGTAACAAAGTTAATACTATCGGTATATGAATTATGAAATCCTAATGATATTGTAGTATTATATTCATCTAATTTAATGAAATCTTTTAATAAACCTTTTACTATAATAATTGGATTATTATCATATTTACCTTTACATACTGGACATGTTTCATATGAATTATGTGTGTATTTTTTGTTATTTATAATAGTATGATCGATTATATTAACCTTTCCATAGTTACAATTTTTACATATTAATTCATCAAAATTAAATATAAATACCATATTATATATTACATTTAGAATTGAATTTTTAGCATCTTTCATTAACATTATTGATTCCCCCTTCCTATAATATCTTCATAAATATATTCGCATAAAATATCTTTTTTATTAGTCAACGTTATATTTTTTAATCTACCAACACTTTTTGTAATAAATTCGATTTCATTTACGCTATATTGAGTATCGAGTGGTTTATGATTTTTATTAACCCATTCTTTAAAATATTCAATTTCATTACCTGTAATAACATCAATATTAATATTTACATCATTATTAATATCTATAATATAATCAACGCGACCCCTTCTATAGAATGTTTCATCTTTAATACGGGTATAGTCATTTGTAAGAAATATAAAAAATACTGGTATATCTATTTCGTTTATTTTATTTAATATTTCTTTTACAATTAATATATTTTCATTTGCCGTATTGGTCGATAGCATAGCGTTTTCAAATTCATCCCAAACGATACATATTGGTAAAGTCTTTAAATGGTATATATCAATTAAAATGTTTCTAATCTTGGAACTAAGATATTTTAATTTACTAGTATATGAAGAAGTTACATATTTATTTAATGTTTTATCATCTTCATCTTCATCTTCATCTTCATCCCTAAATAATTCTCTATCATCGTCGATTATATTAATAAATGTAATTTTACCATCATATTTTTTTGGTAATATATTTTTTGTATAAAATGTTTTACCAGTTCCACCAGAACCATTAATAATAAAGTTTGAAAGTGTATTATCGGAACTTATCATACATTCTATTATATCTTCAATTTTTTTATAATATGGTAACTCATATAAGTTATCAATAATATCTATATTAAAATTACAAATTGGTTCAATAAAATCCGATAATCGCATTTCATCATATAAATTATAAAAATAATAACTATTGCAAATATATTTTTGTATCATTTCTGTAAATAGGGAAAATAATATATTAGACATATTTTTATTAATATTAACACCAATAAAATCATTACATAACATTGCAATAATACCTATTCTATTAGGCGATATTACTTTATAAAGATCTTGATATGAACATTTATTAATATAATTAATATTATATGCACATAATGATTGTGATAAAGATGAATTATTCGTAAGATGGATTGTAAATCTTTTAATATACGTATTATTTAATTCCGAATATATATCAATATCATTGGTAAATATAATTATGACATTAGATACATCCCAAAATTCATTATATTTATTTTTATAAGTATTATATTTAAATCCAATACATCTATCTCCAGTAAGAATAGAAAATGTTTTATATCGAATATTTTCTTGTCTAATATCATCTGTAAATAAATTTAATTTATCATCATCATATGATTTAATTTTATTTTTATATATAATAGTTTCCGTATGAAAATACTTCGAAACATTTGACATACCACCATTATAACTCGAATTATACACAATTGTATAAATATAGTTATCAGATTTTAGTATAGAATTATTAATCTTTATTTGATCCATAATACTTTTAATAATAGTTTTATTACTATAATAAAATACCTTATTTTTAATAATATTTTTATATATAACTTTACCCCAATATTCTGGATTAGAAATTGTGTCGATAGAAGTTTTATTATTTTCTTTACTCTTATCTTTAATAAAATGATTTATATTCCCAAATAATAATTTATCCAATTTAGATAATATAGATTTTTTAGTTATATCATATATACCATTAGATATATTATTATTTATAATATTATATTTTTTTTCCAATCTTCTTATATTTTTAGAAACATTTTTTAAATATACTTTTTTCATTTATTGCCCCATGATTTCTCAATATTTTTTACATTATTTTTTAAATCTTTAATCATAGATTTTATAAAATATGATATGAGTTCATCAGATAAATCTTTTGGTAAAAGTATTTCTTCAGTATTCATTATATAACCATCATAATAATCAACATCTAACATATAACCATCATAATAATCAACATCTAACATATAACTATTATGTGTATAATTAAATGATAAATATATTATATTAGAAAAATATTTAATATTTTTTGGTAAATTATTTTTAATTAAAGATAATATAGCTCTTTTCAATTTATCCTTTATATGAATATCAACAATAGAGTATTCATATCTTGTTTCAAATCTCATTAGTTTAGATGTATCATCATAGTATATATTACCATCTAAATGTATTTCTAAATTATTAAAAAAATCTGCACAAGCCGATAAATTATTCATAATATTTTCTCCTACTTTTTAAAATTTGTATTTTTTCAGAAAGATAATAAATAGTTTCTTCAATATAAATTATTTTTTTATTCATTATATGTATATAAAGCTAATACAGATATAAATGGATATAGTAATTTCCCATAATACATTTTTCTATCTATATTAAATTCCGATGCCTTACTATTAGATAAATAGTCTTTATTAATACTTACTAATTTATCTCTACAGTATATATCTACTTTATTATCCATCGATACTGCAAATAGATTAATATCATCAGTATGAAAAAAATCATGAATCATTTTTTGAATTAAATTATATTTTTTCACTTTATTAGATTCATTAAATATTCGTTTTAAATTATTAAATAAAAATGTTTCTATAGCAATAGATTTATATTTACTTTCGATACCCTTTAGTCTTACATTATTATCCGATAATAATAAGAAGTTATTATGCTTTTCATTACTTCTTATAACTATACTATATTTATTCTTAAGACGAATATTATAAATATCATTATCAATATTAATTACAATATTATCTTTCAGAAATCTAGTTAATAAAAAACCATCTCTCTCCATATATATTAAATCATCTAATATAATATTATTAGATTGTATAAATAATTTAACTATCTTCTTAGTTTCATTTTTAAGAATATCATAAATGGCAGGATTATTCTTAATGATTTTACCTATTAAAATATTAGCTTCGGATTTTGGAATGTTTAGAAGATCTACGAGATTTTTATTTTTTAGAATAGTAGTATAACATCTTTCGATATCATAATCATATACATCAGATAAGACCATAGGATGTTCATCATTATAGAAGAACACCCTACTATCTATTATGTCGAATATTTCAGAAAATTTTTCTTTAGTATTATTAAATATTTTTTCCTCATATATCATATAATAACTCCTCATATATATTTACAATTGTTATTATATGTATATATAGTGTATTATTTTTCTTCATTAATTCTAAGTAATCTATTTATTAAACCATATTTATGCTTATTTATTTCTTGCTGAGCTTTAAGTTTTGATAATTCTTCTTCTTGTTTCTTTATATAATCCTCTTTTGCAAGTGGAGCTTTTATAAGTCCAGATATAACTTGTATTCTATTACTCAACTCATTATTTTCCTGTTTTAATTGATTTCGACTTTCCTTTACTTTATCAAAGTCTCTATTCAATATATTATCCAATATATTTTCACCAAATGATTTTATTTCTCTTGGTTCTCCATAGAGACCAATTTCCGATCCAGTAGCTTTATTACCAGCTGCATATAGTTCCTTATAAGCAGCATTATGAATTTCTTCTAATCCCCTTTTTCTGGTATCTTTATAATTAAATAAAGCTTCTTTTAACGTATTAAATATTTTTTTAGCAGTTTCATTAAAACCATGATTTTTGATATCTGTATTTATAGATTTATAATTAATAAGATAATATACTATGGATGAAATAGCAGCAACTTTAATACCTGTACTTAGTAATGATTTTATAATTGAAATACTTCTATTATAAAAACTTTCTAATTTGGAAGCTTCTTTTGGATTACTCTCCACAGCATTCTTCTTCGCCTCTTCTAGCTTATTAATAATATCTTGATTATCACTTTCAGTTAGTATATTATCAATTTCATTAAACTGAATATTTGTATAACTGATTATCTTATTAAACTTATTCATATAATATTTACTCCTTAAAGATACATAGATTTTTATTTACATTTGTTTAATCTATACTTAATAATATAATATTTATAATTTTTTGCCACCATGTCGATATGATCTATTCCTATTATATTCGACTTTCGTTTTTAATATTGATTCTAAATCCCAATTTTTATACGCAAAATAATCCATTATACGTATTATAGCGTCAACAAGTTCCACAGCTTCGCCTTCTGGTTTTCCATCTACTTTATAATAAAACTCTTTATTATTTCTAACTTCTTCAGTAGCTTCAGAAATCTCAGAATGAATTAAAGCATGTATTTCTAATGGGGTTCTTGGTGTTCCATCATACCAACCCTTTTCTTTTGCAATTGAATGAATTTCATCCATTATTTCATTAATACCCATTTGATCCTCCTCATTTCATAACGTATTATTTAATCTTTTTTATTGGCACACCTATTCTACTCATTATTATAGTATCTATTTCTTTAAATAAATGAAACCAAAATGGAATTATTCCAGATTCGGTTATCATTTCACTATATACTACAATTGAATCTTTCTTTGATCTACAATCTATATCATCACCATCTCGATATCCAATATGATTAAATATTTTAGGATCGAATAATTCACCATTATTAATATATACATGAATTGGTATATCTTGATATCCACAATAGTTTTGATAAATAAAAAAACTTTTATCTAAATATTTTAATTTCTTCATAAGCTATATTCCCTTTTAACATTTCATTAGTTATTTTTTTCTCTATCTTTTTGAAAATTATATCTCTAGCTTCTTCAGATAAACTATATGAACATTTTAAATTACAATGTCTTTCTAATGGATAATATTTTATCATTTAATGAATTATTATATTCTACTTTTATAATTTTTTTGATAGTCTCTTTACATTTAGGGCATACTCTATATAAAACTAAATCTTCAAATATAGGTTTATATGACATAATATAGGCTCCTTATAGTAAAGGTCTGAGAAGTGACTAGTATTCTCTTAATGGTAAGACCTTTAATTACCAGTAGGTTTTATATTATCAATCATTTGATAATATTATTTTAGATGAATGCATCAAGGGTTATAGAGCCTACTTATAAACCTAAATTCTTATTATAGGTATATCTTTCGTATTATATGATTCATTAACTATATTTATTTTCTCTTGGATAAGATCTTGTAAACATTAATATACATGATAGTTTAAATTTCCATTAATATTCATATTATTAAGTTCATTATGAATTTGATTAAATAGTTCTATAATATCTTCTTTATTTACTAGAATCACCCCCTATATATTTTTAAATTGTTATATATAATATATAAGATTGAAAAAAAATATATAAATATATATTTCGATTATGTAATAATTCTAAATTTATCTAGGGCGATTTGAAGTATCAGATTCTAATAGTAGATCAATTTTTTGACCTAATCTATATTTATTAAACGATAATAGATTCTTATATTGATTTACTGTCATTCCAGTTTTCTCTCCTTTTGGGACATATGACCAATCAATATATGTGATATTTGGATATCTTTTTTTATTCCATTGCATTACAAGTGCTAAAGGATCATTATTAGAAAGAGGTCCAAAAATATTATGTACTTTTGGATCTTGATTATATCTTATACTAATTATGTAAATTTTTCCATTTAACTCAAAAATATTTATAGCATGACTTTTAATTGGAATAGCCTGATAATAAATAATATTATTTGGGATGTCAATTTCACTTAAAAAATCTCTTACGATTTCAGCAACTTCCCAGCACATCCCATATCCAGATTTTAAAATATCATTTTTATCTCTAAATTTAAAAAATTTATTAAGTTCATTATGAGAATTCCATTCATAAACTATTTTTCCATTTTTATCTATAGTTCCATATTTTATTTTTCGATTAATTTCATTAACAAAAGATTTAATATCCCGCATCACATTACTAGATTCAATTAATATTATTCCCTTTTGGCTATTAATTTTTGCTAGTATAATTATCCTCTTTATTTAATATATTAATAGTTCTATTAAGATTTAATGTTTCTCTAACGTTATCAGATTTATTACTTTTAATAATAATATAATTACTTTCTTTACCATTAATAATTTCTTTAACTTTTCTAATATACATTATATTAATCCTTGTATTACATTTTTAATATATCTTTCATTGTAAAATATAAATATACCATTATGGACAATTCCATAAAAGTTTTAGTTCTATTAGAATATGAGTTATATTGTTTTTCTAATGTGCTATCTAGTTTAGCTGTCATATCTAATAGTATTTTAGTATATGATCTTGGATGTAGTTTGCCTACATTTTTAGCAAGTATTAATTTCTTAATAACATCTAATGCAATTTCTTCATTGAATAACTGATCTAATATCTTTTTTTCATGAAAGTATAATATAAAAGATCTATAATATCCTTCTAGTTCCTCTTTTAATTCTGTGTGATTTAAATTATTAATTACTCTTGTAATAACACTCTTTGATACCATAGTCATTTTTAATGTAATATCCAATGAGCTTTTAGATTGATATGAATTAAATATTATTTTATTAACTATAATTTCAACTACATTTCCAATAGCAATTGTACTATCCTCTCTATCAGCGCTATTCTGTTTTACTTGCATATCTTGAAATATACTATAGTATTTAACGGCAAATGATTTTACACTTTGATTTATTCTTACTCTTATATCAAGCATAATTCTAAGCCAATTTTGCTGGTCAGGAGGTGGTACAAATCTCTGATGCTGGTTATTTACGACATCTCTAACCATTTGAATTATCGCAGCGGATATTCTATACTGAAATTTCTTAAAGGAATGATTACCACTCAATGAATCTATAGCCTGATATGCTATAGAGGTATCTATACCTGTTTTGAAATATTTAAACATAATACTTTTATATATTACAAATGCATATAGAGATAGAATAATATTTAAGTCCTCTAATGATTTACTTTTATTATATATAATATATGCTAGTATTAATAGACCTTTTGCTATTGGATTATTATATAGAACATATTGTTTAGGCCAATTAGGAAATTGTTTATTCCATATTAGATTAACTACCCTATCAGATAATCCAGATTCTGTTAATAGTTCTCTAGCGTATTCAAATGCTTGTATATCTAAAAAACTATCTATCTTTGCACTATTATTATATATAAATAAATCAATTTTCTTAAATATATTTTCTCTAAGATCCGGATTTCGAGAAATCTCTTTAAGAAGATCTATATCGGTATTCAAACTGTTTTGTGGACTATTCATATTATATATTATTCCTTATTTATATTTTTTAAAGTTTCATATAGAGTTATTAATCCATCGATATAATTTCTTACACTTTCTCTTTCTTCTTCTTTATAATACTTCAAACTTTTATCAAGCCATATAGTTTCAAAATATTTTCTACAGCTACCTTCATTAAATTCTATAGCCATTGCCTGTAGATCACAGAAAATTTCAATACATTCTACTTTATCGAATATACCATTGCCCATATGTTTTTCAGGATGATGAGTCTCATTCATATAATGATGCTTCCATGCATTACTAAACATATCTTTTTCTTCTTTGGTTAATTCGATATTATTTTTCTTCTTCCATGTAAATATTATATAGGCATGTTCCTGTTCTTTAAAGAATTTAGTTAAATCATGATTTTCTATATTTTTTAATAATCTAGAAAAATCTAAACCAACCTCAATATAATTTAGTATTATATTAAATACTAATTTTACATTATTAATATGGTTTTGTGTTCTATTAATATAATAATCTTTAACTTCTTTAGTTATTTCCATGATAATAATCCTCTTATAAATGTTTATATGCTAATATACCTCTATGACTAAATTTTTCGATACGATGTTTATTAACATAATCCATTGTTCGTTTAATTCTAGCCATCCATCCTAATAAGAATTTCATCTGAGTATTACTAATTAAATCATTTCCGTTTTTTAATGAATTTAAATTATCTAATCGTTTTACGCTATTGATTGCAATATTAGTATAATACTCATATAGATACTCGGATGCATATGCGATTATAAGATCGAAATCATTTTCATGATGACTATTAATAGCCTTCTGAGATAATGGACCTATATTACCATCTTCTTTTAAATTATGACCAAATTTATTTGCTGCATACTGTATTGCTCTACCAGCTACAGTAGAAGCAACTACTACGTTAATAAAATGAAATACATTAAAGCCACATTTTAATTTATCACAATTAAATCTAACCCAAAAATATTTATAATATAAATATAGCATTTCATTTTCTTCTAGAAATTCTATATCCTCCACATCGAGTTCGATAGGTTTTACAGTTTCTACCCATAGTTTCGATATACCACCTTTAGTAGGTCCACCTCTATCTCCAGGAACATCATGAAATTTAAATCCTTCGATTTCATGTATAGTAAATCTACCTACTATTATATATTCATGTTCATAATTTCTTATTATAGTATTTAAATCAGTCGGGAATCTTTTCATAATTACCTCCTATACAACTTTAATTGATAGAGTAAGGTCTTACTGTAATCTTAATAGATTCAGAAGTTATATACAAGTATTCTGGTGTATATACCATTAGCTCTTGAACACTCATATCTCTTACTTCATAATTATATGGAATATCTATTTCAGGTTTAATAAGTTCTACATATTTAACTCTTGGTAATGTTTCCATAAGAGCTATTATTTTAGATCTATAGAATGACTTATCATGTCCTATATCTCCATAATACGTTAGTATTAATTCTTTAGCAGTATTTATAATATCAGACTGACCATCTGTAGTATAAAGTATTATATCAAGTTTAATTGGTAGATCCAGTTGTGGACGATACCATTTTCTATAATCATAAAAGTATTTAAGTCCATCTTCCACATTTATTATCATACTACTTCTTGGTAATAATGTAAATTCCCATTCGGGTTCGGTAGATTCATCTGGTATATTAATTACTCTAGCCATATAACCATCTTTATCATAAAATGGATCCGATGGATTAGTTACTGGACCTTTTATAATAACCTTATAGTTTCTTGATACTTCTTCTAAATCTATATCTGAATAATCAATTACAAATTTCGATATAGTATTAATAACAGAATTGATATATATATTTTTAATCTTACCAGTACTATTACTAAATTTTAATGACGGAAATAAATTCATACCCCTCTTATCAGTTAATGCATTAGGAATATTCATTTTAGATATAATATAATTTTCAAAATTAGTTTTCATATTATCAGATAAATTATCATACCAATCTTTTCTAATAAGAGGTACATCATATATATCATAATTTATTTCGGTAGGAGTTTCATTATGAACTTCTACTCCAGAAAACATTATTTTATTAAGATTAGTTTTTAATTCAATATTACCCTGATAATTATTAATTTCAATATTACCATCTACCGTTGGCATATCTATTAAAGCCGTAAAGAATAATATACCTGTTGGGACATAATCTAGTGGTATGCTACATGTAAACTTACCAGCATTATTATCAACGGTACCATCCTTATATACTTCTTGGAAGGATAGTATTTCATTATAGTCATAATTAAATCCAGTTATGTTTAATCTTAGATTTACGTCAGTAGCATCTAATGTATCAGATTTTAATATATTAAATGTAATACTAAATATATCTTCTGATAATTCTGGATATTCTTCTATATATTTACTTTCAACTTTTACATTAGATAAAAATAATCTTGGAGAAGTTGGAGTTATTTCTTTAGTAGCTCTTAATACATATCGATTATCATTTACCACATATACATAATTCATTCTATTGATATTTGAATCTATATTCATTTCGAATATATTATAATAATCAATATCATCGATAGTAAATGTTTCAAATGGTTTTATTTTAAATTTATCAACATTATATAATATATCTGTTCTGGATGGAACTATCTCGTCTCCAAGTTTTAATACATTATATATATTAATTTCATTTGTTTTTAAATCACTACGTTTTAGTGTAGAATATGATTCTGTAAATGGAAACTCTGGTATTATAGCATCTATAGCATTAAAGTCATCGGAGCTTATAAGTCTATCTGATGCTTTAAATGCTTTTGGTGCATTAGACTTAATACTTTCTGGTGATTCAAAATCTCTACCACCTGTCATATTAAATGGATTTAATACCGTAAATGGTATTTGTATATTACCTTCTGATGTAGATATAAAAATCGGATTTGATTTATTAATACTATTATTAACTACATTTCCATTAGATCCATTAGTAACGGATACTACTAATTTAATTTTATCTGATGGATTTGGTTGCATTCCTAATATACCATTACCAAATGTAATATTTAATTCATTCCTAAATATTCTAGTAATATATCCTTTAGTAGTACTTGTCATTAGATATAATGAATCATATTCTTCCCACTCTTCCCATATAGTTGGCTGACCAGGTTTTATATTAGAAGATGTTGTAAATACTTTAATATCTATAATTTCACCTGATGCAATTTCATTACTTAATAAAAAATACTGAAATGGCTGTAATTGAGGATCTACCTGATATTCATATTCTTCTTCATATATCTGATAAGCTTCTACCATGAAATTAAGAATTAACGCACCTTCTTCATCTTCGGTAACATTTGGAGGTAGTTCTAAAAATCCTTCTGATGTTAATAATCTAACATTAACCATCATACCATGATTTTTAGTAATTAATATATCTCCAATCATTATTTTAAATTTAACATCGTCTGCGTAGAATATATGATCTTTACCAATTATTATTTCAACACCATCTGGTATAGATGCTAATGGAATTGATATCATTAGTGTTCCTGTAGCAGGAATCGCTCTTCTAGATTTATATGATAGATATGTTGCAAGCATATCTATAGCTTGTGGTAAAGTAGCTGTCTGGAAAAAGCTTTCATTATTTGCCATAGTACAGAAAAATATTTCATCAGATGTTAATGTAGCCAATACGTTAATAATATATCCAAAATATCTTGTTTTACTAAAGTCTACATTAGTTTGCATATATTTAGACATATTCTCTGTAATTATCTCAATCATTGATTCTCGAGAGCCAGTCAATTCCATTTCGAATCTAGTATTCATATATAATATTCTCCTCGACTATTTCATTTTATTAGATTTTTTAGATAACGATTGTAATCCAAAAAGACATATACTTAATGAATCACATATATTATCATCATTCTCTTTTATATTAAATATCGAATTAATTTTTCTTATGGTAATAGCTTTCTTAACATCTCTATCGATTTTACATCTACCAGTTTTAGTATATGAAAGTTTATCTATATATATTGGATCTTTAGTTAGTATTTCTTCTATTGGTATTATATTATTTATAGCATTAACATGAACCGAATGAAATTCAATATTATTTAAAATACATAAAGTTCTAACAATACCATGTAATATATTAAAATATGTAAATGTTTTCATAAATGAACCACCATGTGCATCCTCAAAGAATACATGATCTGGTTTCATTAATTTAAATATATTGGAAATAGAATTTACTATATGTGGCACCTTATCATGAAATACCATTTTTCTAAATTTACCGGAAGTGGAATTAAAATTTATACTTGAGTATAAATGTATATTATAATCGTCATCTAAACATGATATTCCTAAATGGTTTGTGCCAGGATCAATACCTATTACCTTTACTTTATCATTTTCCATTTTTTTTTTACTCTCCATATTAATTTATAGTTTTAGTATGAAGTATTTTATGAACCCCATTATAAAATGTTTTTATTATTTTTTCTTTATTTATTTTAGTTTCAATGGATTTAAGTAAAATTAATGCGTCTTCAATTTTATAAATTTTACGAAATAGATCTATATAGCAATAGGTATTGATTACTTGATTATCTAATTCACTTACTTTAATAGGATATCCTGTTATATTAACTCTCGAAAAATATTTATTACTTATATTTGATTTTTCGATTCCACCAGTAACTACAAACGGCATTTTAAGTTCAGGATTTATTGGATTATCAAATATTAATATATCTCCAATAATAGGTTCCACTCCATACATAGTAGGGAACTCTATTGAACTATCGAATACATATCTGATGCCTTCTTCTTCCGAGGTATCTACTCGTATTTGTACAGGATTTAAATTATGCATTGGCATCATATATATTTTATGCCATCGATATGATGATAGATGTCCAATGAAATGATAAGAACCAGCATTAAATCCATCTGTCTCAAATTGTATTTCATTATGTGCTATACTATAATATGTACATTGTATTATATTAGAATGATGGTAGTATTTTTCATAAAGGAGGTTATATAGTTTCTCATATCCTTTATAAATTAACTTCCCATCATATGGTTTATTCTGTATGGTATTCATCATATTTTAACTCCATAGATTGTAATACTTCTTCTTCGTATACAAATATTAAACTTCTAAAATCATCGGATAAAAATAAATCTGCCTCTAATCTTATATCTTTTGATGTACCTATAATTCTTGCAACAACACCTTTTTTATTATAGGCACTTTCATGAAATACTTCTACCTCGATATTCATATCAAGTGATTTATATGTATTTATAGAAACTTCTAATTCTCTTTTAAGTTCACTCATCATGGAACTATTAGTTGGTTCAAATTGAAATTTTAATATATCAACACCAAACTTTGGATCTCCAGGATATGAACCCTTTCTAGTAGATACTATTTTTTTAATATCATCCAGCATAGTTTCTATAATATTAAGCTCTTTATAATCGTATAGATTATTTAACTTATTATCTAATCGAAGTATCTTACCATTAATAGCCATAATTATATCCTCGATAGTCTATTTGATATATTACGTAACATTTGTTTATTATAGTTATCCATATTGACTCTACTATTAACCATATTTCCAATACTTATTATATCATCTAAGTTAGCATTATCAGCATTTGATATATCCGTATCTAAATCATCTTTTATCTTAGGAGAATCTGGTTCAGATACTCCACCAATATGTTTAGCAGTTTCTTTTTTAGGTCTATTAATAAATGCTTTTGTAGTAACCCATAGATAATTAAAAAATCTACCAATATTAGATGATACATATTTTCCTGTAGCAATTATATTATCTCTTATTTGGATTAATAGTTGCCAACTCGCATATGATCTAATAGTTCGCATTAATGCTGTAGATATAATACTACCAGCTAATACTTTTATAAATGGTGATATAAGATTAAAATATTTACCACAGCTCCATACCAATAGTTCAAGTAATGTATACAATATAGAACCAGGAGTAAGCCCTAATAGACCCTGTATCAATCCACTTAATAATATAATGGCTGCTGGAATTAATATTACAAAAGTTGATATTATTATTATAGCATAGTATGCTCTTTTAAATAATCCTACTATTGTATCTGGCTCTTCATCGATATCCCAATTTAATGCTTCTTTAATTAATTTAATAATATTTCTTGGAAATGATTTTATAATTTCAAACATATCGATATTTTCTTTTTTACTATATAGATTATTTATATTTGGATTTATTTTAGCATGAGCTTCGATATATTTAATACTAAGTAACATATTAGCATAGTTTACTAGCATTACTGGAACCATAGTCATCGTATTATCAATTATATCTGAACCCATTGAGTATGCAGTAGATATATCTTGAGCATTTTTCGATAGTACAGGATTTAATTTACTATCTGATTGACGTCTCTTAATATCTATATTATTTGAAAATGAATTATATAATATTTTAGCAGCATTTATTGATATTGCTGATGGAAGAATTAATGATCGAATTATATTCTTCATCTGAATTACTGGTGATATAATTTCTATATGATCCTGACGAGATAATTTAATCTCAGCAATTTTTTCTAAATTTCTTATATTATTGAGTAATACTTTTGTACAATGATTATCATTATCAATATCTGATACTAATTCTGCCGCAGGATTAAACATAATTTGCCTATTATTAATACCTAATATTGAATCATTTTTTAATACAGAGATTGTATTAATTTGCTTATTAACGGCATTATTTCGTAATATAGTATCTAATTTTTCTAATGTATTTATTTTTTTACTATCATTTAATGCAGCCGTATTTACTGAGTTTAATATATTTTTAACTATAATTGACATATTATATATTCTCCATATTAAGAATTTTTCTTCATTCTACCAGCTTTTCTAAATGCCTGTATCTTAGCATCCATTTTTGTATACATTGCATTATATTCTCTATCGACTCTTTTTTCAACTTTTACATCATTACCATCTATAATGGTAAAACTTGAATCATAAGAATTACCTGATAACTTTTGCTTTAACTTTTTATCTTCAAATTCCGTTCCACATGACCTACATTTAACATGAACCTTATCATCTAATACTTTACATCCTTTTGTATTATTACATAATGGACAGTGACTTATAATTATTTTAATCATTATGTATTCCTCCTCTATATTATTCTTTTATTGTTAATTTGCGGTTACATTAGCTGGACCTGTTAAAATACTTATTTTAACCGTATAAGGTCCTACTTGAATCATATCACCACTTCTTGCAACCTGTTTACCATCAGCCATTAATTTAGCCGATGCCGATATAATTCTACCAGAACTAAAATGTGGACAATTAGTAGTTACTCTATCTCCTACCCTAGCCATTCCTTTACCACCAGAAGTTACTTTAGAAGATCCCATAACTATTTTTGCAGTCCATCTATGAGGACAGCATGTTGAACCTATATTTGTAGTTCCATTTCCTTTATCACCAATAACAGCTACTTGTTTAGACATAATAGATTTCTCCTATTAATCAAAATCTTCTGGTAAAGGTATTTCTGGATTTAATCCTAAATCATGTATAATACTTCTTAATTTAAAATCTTCATATAATTTATGTAGTGGAGTTGGATATCCACCTTGAGTAAATGGATTATCTCCATAGTGCATATCTTTCTTAATTATATTATCTTTAATAGTAAAATCGAACCAGTCACCATTTAGATTTTTTGTAATAATAAATCCATTATAGAAATCTCCAGTAACGGTTATATTAGATATTTCTGGATATAAATCATTTGGAAATGTATTACGTAATATTGTTTGTAATTCAATTGCTGTTATATTACCATTATTGATATCTATATCTGGAGTTAATATACGTTTATATTTAATTTTAAATGTTCCTTCAAAATCTCCTATATGACTTCCTCTATTAGGAGGATATCCATAGAATATTAATTTATGTATATCTGGAGTAGTTTCGGTTCCAGTTTCATCTAATTGAATATCTATATATACATCATACTTATTCTGTCTTTCAAACATTTGTTGCCCTAATTCAGTTCTAAACATAATACTTAAAGATGGTCTACTAATTTCATCTTCTATTTGAGCATTAAGGGATTGTAGACCAGCAATATCATTATTACCTATTAATGAAATGTTTGTAAGTATATTAGTAAATGTATCATTTGGTAATACTCCTTCAATTGTTGGTGGGGACCCAGGAACTTCATATCTATATTTATATCCAGACCATACTGTAGTAACATCAAAATATGTTTTATACCATGTAGTTACATATCGATCTATTAACGTAACTATACTTCCACCTGGGTAGAAGATTTCTTCCATTCCATCAGTTTCTGGTATCGCTATACTATACATACCCGATATAGATGTATAATTAAATATAAATCTTCTATATTGAAATATTCTTTGATTTTGACCATTACGATTAACTTGAGTTATATTATATAATATACCAGATGTAAATTTATTACTTGATTCATTCCATATACCTAATTGATTAAATAAATTATTATAATAATTTTCTGTCCATATTTTATCTTCGGCTTTAAATTGTGAATCTCCTTGATATGTTCCACCATCTTTAAATACATTATCTAATTTAGAAAGTATATCAGTATATAATATATCATATTTTTCTTTCATTATTTCCATTAGAGTTTGATTCATAATATTTTACTCTCCTCATAGCATAACTTTATCTATATCTGGTAGTTCTACTATAGATGGTTCTTTTTCTGGTTTAGCATTAGCGGTACTTCCAAAGCTACATGTACCAGCAGCATTTAGGTTACCACCAATATCGACATTACCATCAATCATTACTTTTTCTATAATAGCATTACCTGTAATATGAAGTTCTTTTGATTGAATATTATAAGCGTTTTCGGTTACTATATTACATTCTTTAGATTTAATATTAATTGATGTTTTAGATTTAATATTTATTTGATCTTTCTTACTATCTATATTTATATAATTCCCTTTATAATCTGCTATTATTATTTTTTCTTTTCCTTTTCTATCATCAATTATAATAGTACTTTGATTATCTTCGATTTTATTACAATGATCTTTAGCATTAATTATACCATACTTAATTCTTTTCTTACCTGTTAGTTGAACTCTTTCATCATTTGGATCATCTGACATTATTATTATCCTGCCAGATTTTAGTCTAAGTAATATATGTTTATCTTGTGGATTTTTTCCATTTTTAAATTCTGGCATTCCTTCACCATAGTCTATATTTAATCCACCTAAATATCTAGCTTTATCTAGTCTATTAGCTTCAAATAAAATATATACATATGATCCAATAGGAGGTGTAATCTGCTGACCAGCTATAGCAAGATTACCTGGATCAGAATTACCAAAAGCATTATTTAATGGATATGCCCATATAGCTAAAATAGATTCAGTAGAGTCCATTAAGATTTCGACTTGTATACGATGTCTTTTTTTAGGATCTACATTATCTAATACTTTAGCTCTCCATAACCCCTCAAATTGCAATTGAGACTGATTCATATAATTTACCACCTCGGTTAAGTTATTATATATTATTCTACTATAGGTTTAATTGCTTTATCATAAATTTTATCTAATACTTTAATATACGCATTCAATGCAGATTTTAATAGATTGGTTGGTGCGAATGAACTTCCACTACCAGTAGTAGATGTAGTAGTAGATGAACTTCCACTACTGGTATTACCAAATGCATTTCTTACAGATTTCATTACTTTCTCAGATTTAGATTCTAATATCAAAGATTCAGATTCTTGTATATTTTTAATTTGATTTCTTTGCACTTCATTCGCGGCTTTATATTTAAGAGAAATACGAATTAGTCTATTTACTACATATTTCAATGATAAATATATACCAACATATATACTACCTTGTATGAATTTAGAACTTTGATCAAATTTCTGCATTATACTTTTAGTTTTCTCTAATGCTCTTTTTATTAAACCTTTAACTTCCACAACTTCCTCTGATACTTCTAATTGATTCAATTCTTTATTAAGTTCAAGTAAATGTTTATTTACTTCATTTGTAAGAGATTTCGTATTATTTTTTATTTGATTTACATTTATATTTTTATTAGCAATATCCATTTTATCGTTTTCTATTAAATATTGATTTAATGAAATATTATTTTTTGATGCTTCCTTAGAAGCTTCACTTAAATATTTTCCAGTTAACTGTCTTATAAAATTTACATCGATATTTTTTAAGTTCATTTATAGACTCCTTTATATTTTAAAATTTTGTTCTTTAGTATTTAATTCTTTAATAGTAGATTGCATTTTTTCGATTAATACATTTGCTTTACTAGTTTCATCAATTTCCTTAGATGATATAGATTTTCTAATATTATTAATCATTAGATTTAATATACTTTTTAATACACCAGATATTCTTTTAGCTGTACGGATATCATTTTCAGTAGGAGTATATGAATTAGATTCTTGAACAATCTTTTCTTCTTCGTTTTGAGAAGAATTTTCTTTTCTAAAAAATAATAGTTTACCAATTAGAGCAGCAATACCAGTAATAGCGCCCATAAACACCATTTGATTTAATAATCCCATAAACTCATTAATATATCCTTTAATTGAATTTAATGTAGTTCCAAAGAACCATCTCCATCTTAAATTAAGAGCTCTAAATTGACTATTAATTCGCTTCTGTATAGTATGTTTGATTTTTGATGGTAAACTTTTATTATTATTATTTTCTAGTAAAGTATAATCTTTCTCTAATGGTCTGTATAATATATCGTATTCTTGTAATAATAAATCTCTTATACCACTATTATTATTACCAGATATTAAATCATAAAATTTATCATTAACAGAATATTCCAATATCAATATATCTCGGACTATCTGTTTATTTATTGGAATCATATCGCGCTCCTCATGAATATAAGCCAATATTTATATATATCATCGAATAAATCGTATTTACTTGTAGTTTTTAATTCACCAATAAAATTATATAAAGATCCAAATTGTTTTTTATTAGTAACAGCAAGACTTGTTATAATAAAACTTGGATTTAATAAGTTACTAAGATCTAATAGTAATAGTCCAGGAGTACCAATAATTTTTACTATTTTAATTATAATATTTTCCATTCTATTATGTTTTATATATTGATATTTAATGAGTAAAGATATAATATCATCTAATGATATTTTATTACTTTTACTTCTATATGCATTAGCAAGTAAAGTATCATATTCTTTAATCATATCCATATTATAATATGTAATATTCATTTCTTTAAGTCTACCCGATACTGATATATTGTTATTGATATTTGCTTCTATTGCACATCCAACCATAGATATTACTAAACCATATCCATCTTTATTATATATATCAGTTTCATTAGACCCCATTATATTCATTACAAAGTTACTTATAATAACGGTAAGTAGTTTAATACCAATTTTTCTACTTACATTAAAAGAAGCATTATCACTAAATAATATTTTATTTAAAAAATAATGAGTTATTTGTGGTATAGATAAATTCTTATTTTGAAAATAATTATCAGCAATAATATCAATTCTATTACCATCTGGATTTGTATTTAGGGTTCTAATATATGAATATACATATAAGTTCTTTTCATCGTCATTTGGTACAAAATTACCAAAAAAGATATCTGGTGATATTCTAGTAAAACTTGTAGGTGATAATATGGCTGTTTCTAACTGGGTTATGATTGGTTTTAAATTTGAATTATACATAGGAGATTTCTTAAAAGAATCTAAGTAATCTTGAATATCTTTAAATAGCTCAACTTGTTTATTGGCAGATATTCTAGTTCTAGATTTTGTAATATTTTGTATCACATTATTTACATTTTTATAACTCATTATTATTTTCTCCTTTATTCTAAGTATTCAATAGTATTTGGTTTTATTTTATTAATTACTTCATATATTAAATTAATAGAAGGAATATATACAAACTCCATAGTAAAATCCATACGAGTGGAACAATTATTTAGCATCATTATAAAATTAGCAAGATTAATATCACCATATTTATCTAATACTAAATAATCTGGTTTATAATGATATTTAATATGTAGTGGTTCAATTTTACTATTCTCGATAAAATATTCTCGATACATTTGCAACTGTTCAATAAATATACTCTCTATCGTTAACTTACCAGAAAATATAGTATCTTTAATATACTTCATATTAGTAATACGTTTAGCGGCTCGTATAGATTCTATCTGGATATTTTTATCTAACGACATATACTTCTCCTTACTTCTATTATATGTTTACCCAATTTCATCAGGAGGTGGCGTGTTATTTTCAACTCTAAAATATGATGTGCTCTTATTTATTTTAGATAGTTCTGTAATTCCATTAATCATATCACTTGTCATATATTTACTATATTCATTAAAGAATGATGCCCATTCACCAGTTACATCTTTAATATCTATATCTACACATCCATTATGGAACTTTTCATGCATAGTGCTACATAGTGCTACAATACCAACAATACTACTAAAATGAACTTTCATAACTTCATCTGCAATTTCTAATGATGAAAATGGTTTCTGCTCTTCCATGAATTTTCCAATAACTGCATATGTAATCGTAAATAGATTAATTGGATGATGATGTATATGGATACTTACCTCGGTTATTTCTTCTTGAGTTAAAATACATTTATTGCAATTTAATGTATATCTAACATATTCAATCCAAATTTTATATTCCCATGAGTTTCTAATAAGCTTTTCGCAATTCTTAGTAAACTTATCTCTTTCTTTATCATCTAAAAATGTAAATATTTTATATGATAATTGATTAAAGTCTTGTTGGTTATTTATAAGGGTTAGATTATCATTAATTAATTCTGATTTCATTATCTTATTAGATTCTTCCATATTAACTTCATCAATCGTAGATTTAATTTCGCCCTTACTATTCATATCTAATAGTTTATCAAGATCATCTAATGTATTCATTTTATATCACTCCCTATATATTATTTCCTATCATTAAACATAAATCTAATACTTCTTATAATATCTCTAGTATTATCGATAGGTCTAACTTTAGTAGAAAAATTTTCTATTAGTTTAGTATAGTCATCTTGACTATCTACTCTTAATCTATATAATGCCATTGCATCAGTATATGTCATTGTAAATCCATAATTAGAATATACAAAATTAGTAAAACCATGATTTTTAGCAACTCCATCCATTACACTTACTTGATTTTTATATTTTTCTCTATCTGACTCAGATAACGTATTATTAGTTAAACTATCTATAGCATGTATTATTCTATAGTTATATGTATCGTTAACTCTTGGATTGGAACTATCTATTTGTGGTGTTCTTAGTAATAATCTATCACATATTATAATAACTAAATCTCTTTTTTTACTTGCTAATACAATATTACTATATTTACCTAATACTTCATGAATTTTAGATAATGATATTCTTGATGATAATTCTAAGAACGTATCTATTAATTTAGGATTTTTATCGATCACATCGTCATCTATATATATCATCGTATGAGAAGTATGAGCTTCAAATAATGAAGAAATTGTTTTCTGAAATAGTATATTTCTTCTGGATGCAAATGCATCGCCACCAGTATCAAAAAAGTGTCTAATATTTTTAGAAAATGTATTATCTAATGTTCTAGAGAAATCTCTAACATGATTTCGTATAGTTCTATTTATAGTTTTTATAAAAGTCATAAATATTTTTATAGGCGATTTAATTGTTGAATGTGGTTTTATTATACTATTTAAATAAGATATCGCTTCGCCCCAAGTATCGTTAGTTGCAAATAATCTTGGAATAATAGATCTAATACCTATACTAACTATATTTTGAATTATTTTACTTTTAGTAGTAATCGTATCTTTTGCGCTTGCTAACTGATCACGTAAATTCTCAAAATCTTCTTCTGTAAGTTTCATCTCTGGTTGATAATTGGGTTTATTTGGCTGTCCAGTAGCTTTTCTGATATATACGTTCTCTTTTGGATCGTATGTAAATGCATCTAAAATAGAACGTTTACCTTTTGCTAAATTTTGACTTATAGTTTCTTCTAGTGGCTTTCTTATAGGACCAGTTGGGATAATCATTAGATCTGGTACTGTAATACCTATATTGCCAGTTAGTCTATACATATCTCTTTGTTGCTTCATAACTACATCCATAAAATTAGAATTAGCAACATCTAATAGTGGTAAAGTAGTAATACATTTATGTAAAAAGAATTTTGTAGCCCAATAGTATGCAGTTAATTGCATTATAGCATTAAGATCTTGTAATCTATTAGAATTAGTCGTGGTTGAGGGATCTATTATGAAATTTAACATATCACTTAATGGTTCACCATTAATATTAACCATTAAATTAATATTAACATAATCTTTATCGATGAACATAATATTTCGATCATCATATGAATTTATCTGCGGCATTCTAAAATCTGACTTCATTGTTATTCTCCCTCATATAGTTTTAATAATGGTGATTTAATAATATCTCCAGGCGAAATATGATTACGTGATTCTGGTTCAATATTTAGTAAATTAATATCACTTATTAAACATTTATTTATTATTAGTTCTGAACAATACCATTTAGAATTATCATTATTAATAGTATTTAATATAAAATGTTTAATACCTTTATAATCATATTTCTTTTTATATTCTTTTATTAATTCATTTATTAAAGTTTCATTTTGAATATTAGTTAAATGGATATATCTATTATGTAATGGATCATTAAATAAAAATATTTTTGGATTCTTAAAATATCCATCAGATATACTATAGAAATTAACTCCACTCGTTATTTTACCATTTAGTATATGATGAGATCTAGATCCATATGTTGTTTCGAGGTCTTCAAATAAAAATTCCACATGACTTATATTAGATTTAGTAATATATCTAATAGTTGAATTAACTATTCCAGGACCTCTAAATTCAGCTACAACACCAATGATCTTATGATAATACATATTATTTATATCCATTATATTACCCCTCTATATAATAACAATATTACTATCTAACTTTTTAAGATTAACTTTATTGTTATTATCTAATTCTTTATTAGTAATATGTTCTGTTATAGTATCTTGTATTACTTCAATATTAAAATTAATATTTTTACTAAGTAATTCTAATTCATAAGATTTATTATTAAACTTTTCTATATTGTCTAATGGAAGTTTATTAAATTTAGTTTCAGCATTATTTACGAAATTAGATTTAATAGACTGAATACTTACATTACTTAGTTTTATTTTAGATTGCTCTTTCTGGATAGTTTCTATTAAATCATATATTTTAGAAACTTCTTTTTCTAATTTACGAAGATTACCTGCTTGATTAACATGTGTAAATAATAAAAATATATTATCTATAATTCCAGAACTAATATGAATATATCTACCACTTATTTTTTTCATAAAATCTGCTGATACTACGATAATTGTATTACTAAGAAAATATGATAATCCACCAAAAATCATTGATAATACACCTGATACACCAAATATATATGGCAATAGAGAAAATGTTAATAGAATTGCAAATCGGGTGAATAGTAGATTGAAGTTCACGATTATAGATTTTTCTTTTAATTCTTCTATTGCAGCAGATATTTCTGCTTCAAGTTTTTTAACTCTTGGAATTATATTACTATTTAATTCATGTTGCATTAAATTAGAGATATATAGTTGCTGGTCGGGAGTTAATTTAGTAGAATCGATTTTACTTTGATTTCTACATCTACGTTTAATAATTTCTATTAATTTAAGTATCTCTTTTATTTCTCTATCAAATTTATTTAAATACATTCTTGTTTGAGCACTAATATCCTCATGCTCTGCAATCGCTTCCATTAATATTATACCTTTATTATTGATCTTGGATAATCCAGTATACATCATATTATATATTCACCTTTAATTAAAATGAATAACTTATATATATTATACCAGTTAAATTATATTGACTATTAATTGATATTTTAATTTTAGCATCTGGTGGTAGAAATAATTCTTTTATACCATCTATATATTTTGAATATTCAACTACGCTATTAATATTTTTATTAATTGCTGGTTTGTCATTATCTAAGTCATCTTCAGTTAAGTATACTTTTACAGATATATTATATGGATATATTTTTTCAAATATTTTAACCATAATATCATGTAATTGAATTGATGATATCTTAGTAAATATATTTTCTATAATATTAGTATCATTAAACTCTATTTTCTCAATTCCAAAGTTTCCAGCCATAATTCAATCTCCTAATATATAAGTTATTTATTTTTTTACTTTAATTAAATTTTCAATATGAGATAATTCAGCCCTTTTAATATTAATTAAAATATCCATATCGAGTTGTGGATTATTCTCTTTAGTCTCTATAAGCAAATGTAACTCTTCTGATACTCTTTTTTTGGTATCTAATAGAAATGTAATATCGTTCCATTTATTAATGTTTTTCATAATAACTCCTATTTATTTAATTATTCAACTGGTGGTGCATACATTAAATTAATAATATCCCTTATTTCATATCCAGGATCCATAACATTAAATTGTTCAAAATCCCATCCACTTCTTAACTCATCTAATTCAGTAAATTCTTTAGTTCCATCAATTACTTCAGCCGTTATAGATTTAATTTCATCTTCCTTTATATAATAATATCCAGTTACAATATTAATAATCCAATTTTCTATAGTATCTAAAGCTAATATAGTATTAGTTTTATTAGTTTCATTTTCTAAACTTTCACATCTTAATCTTAATGTAATAAATGCCTCTCGTTGTTCCTTAGTATAATGACCATCAATATATTCTCTATTCATTTTATCCAATAAATGAATTAATTCCCATTTTTTATTTTCGATTAGTGCTTCTTTCTCATGCTGATTTAAATCGATAATATTATGGGTTATTGTAAATGTTTCTGTTTCAGAATTAAATATATATATTTTTTCACCAAGTTTTTGATATGACTGTAGTATAGGAGTAACATATTCTGCTGGGTAATAATAATATTCCTTTAACTTTTCATCTGATAATAAATTAAATCCTATAATCGTTTTATTATTAGTTTTAATAGATTTTGGTAAAAATTTAAATTCTTTTTGCTCATCTCCACATTTGTATACATATGATTTCATAAATATTTTTCTCCTTTATAAATCTATTTATATAAGTTTTGGATAACTATTATTATTTACTGGATCCCAAATAGTATTATCCCAATCAACATAGATATCTATATCAGGTATTGATCCTTCCTGCATTTCGTTAGTGGTTTTAGCGATACCGCGATAGTCTGTAGTAGAAAATCCACATTTTGTATCATAATAACAATATACCGCATTATGATCATTATTTCCTAATCCACAAAATCCACCAACATTAGATGTACCATATACGTAATCGACTGATGAATAACAATGCTCCATGAGACCACTATTTACCCCAGCAAATCCACCTGTACCCCATCCACCAGTAATAGAACCAGAAGCATGACAATTTTTTGTTTCGGACGTGGTGGTACTTCGACCAAAAAATATACCAACATGTGTTCCACCTATAAAAGTAGCATCGCATGAACTTTTATAGACAAATCCATATTGACCACCAACGAATCCACCCGAATATCCATTAGCGGTAATATATCCATTAATAACGTGACAATTTATAATAGTTCCTCTATTAACACCTGCTAGTATCCCGGTATCATGACTACTACCAAGTACCTCTGTATCTTTTATATATAAATCTTTTACTTCGGATCCAGTTCCTATATTATTAAATAAGCCTTTAAATGTAGAATATAAATTAATTATAGTTTTATTATTTCCATTTAAATTACCAGAAAAATTAAAAGAACTCCATCCTATTTCTTCATCATACCATTCATTATTTTTAAGTTTATTATGATCTAAATCTATATCACGCATGAGTATAAAATATTTATCTACACCAAGGTAATATTGAATGTTATTTAAATGTTCCGCAGTATATATTTTATATGGATCTTCTATAGTTCCAGTCCCAAGATCATTAGGGTCATAATCTAATATTTTTCCAGCTGACTGAATCATACGTTTATTTAACATAGTATTTATATTAACTCCCATTTATTATAGATAGTATTATTTATCACTAACCAATACTTCCGTAGTAAGAATTAATCCAGATATCGATACAGCATTCTTTAATGCATCTATAGCAACTTTAGCTGGATCAATAATACCAAGTTCATATGCATCACCAATTTTCATATCCTCTATATTAACTACGGCATTCTCTAAATCAATTTCATTTAATTCTTTCATTAATATATCTGGATTATATTCAGCATTAATACATAATTGTCTAAATGGTTCCTGTATCATATTACAAAATAATTTTAATCCTAATTTTTCATTATCGGATAAATCTTTATATTTAGTATCTAATTTAGACTGTATATCCTTAATAATTCTTAGATATATAGTTGCTCCACCTGGAATAATACCAGATTTAATAGCCGCTCTAGTTGCACATAGAGCATCATCTAGTCTTAATTTAGTATCTCTAATTTCAGTTTCACTATTACCACCTAATTCAATAACAGCTACTCCTTTTAACATTTTAGATATACGTTCTCTTATTTTTTCTTTATCGAAATCATTTTCTGCTTGTTCTATCTGAAGTTTAAGCATAGTGATTCGTTTATCAATATCTTCTGGATTACCAGCTCCTTCAATTATTGTAGTAAAAGATTTACCTACTACTACTTTTTTAGCTGAACCTAATACGGTTAGATTAGCATTTTCTAGTAACAAACCAGTATCTCTAGATACTTTAATAGCTCCAGTAAATGTAGCTATATCGTCCATAATTTCTTTTCTTCTACCAGAATATGCCGGTCCCTGTATTGCACAGCATTTAAATGTTCCCTGTAAATTATTAATTACAATAGCTTGTAAAGCATCTCCAGTTAAATCATTACATACTATAAATAGTTTCTTACCAGTTTTAGATACTTGTTCTAATAGATTTTTAATATGAGCGATTGAAGATATATCATAATCTGTTACTAATATATATGGATCATCATAATCACATATCATTTGCTCTTTATCAGTAACCATATATGGAGATAGATATCCCCTATCATATTCCATTCCTTCAGTAATAGATAAAATTGTTTCTATACCCTGACCTTCCTGAATTGTAATAGAACCATCTTTACCAACTTGTTCTATAGCACATGTAATCAATTCTCCAATTTCCTTAGATCTCGATGATATATTAGCTACGTATGTAATTGCAGATAAATCGTCATCAATTTTTCTACTACGATTTTGAATATAATTAATAGCATGTTCTAAACCAATATTTAATCCACGTTTAATTTCTATTGGATTAATACCAGCTGTTATAAGTTTAAGACCTTCTCTTATAATAGCATATGCCAATATAGTGGCAGTAGTAGTTCCATCACCAGAATCTTTATTAGTTTTTTCAGCTATTTCTTTAACTAATCTAGCTCCCATATCTTCGAATGGATCTGGTAATGAAATTTCATTTGCAATAGTAACACCATCATTTGTAATTAAAGGTGTTACATCTCCTTCTCTACCTAATACATTCCAACACCCTTTAGGTCCTAATGTTACTTTTACAGTATTTGCCACTTGTTCAATTCCACTAAAAAGCTTGTTCCTTGCTTCCATACCATAAATAATTTTTTTTGCTGCCATACACTTAAATCCTCCTCAAATATTATGTTTTTAATTGTTTATTATGTTATATAATGAAACATAACGATATTATAACTATTACTAGTATAATCATAATAGTTTCATTAAAAGTTATATCATGAAATATAATATCATATATACATTTTAGAAATTCAATAATTTCTTTTACTAACTCCATATAAATTACCCCCTCACTTATTTTTATATGGATTTGTTATATTAAATAATATAGTTACTATTCTAATTCCCATTTCAATCTTGGATAATTAGATGTATCTATACTATCCCAAATAGTATCATCCCAATCAATATATATTGCGGTATCTGGAATTAATCCTTCTTGCATTTGTTGAGTAGTTTTAGCTATAGCACTACCAGTAGCATTATTTGATGTACCAGCGGTTTCATAATCAAAATAGTTATTAATATATGACGTACCAGCCTTTCTACCTATAAATCCACCAAAGTCAACTCCACCACCCATAACATTTCCTATACTATAGCAATTTTTGGTAGTTGTAGTGGTACTCCCAATTCTACCTATAAATCCAGCCGTAAAATGATATCCTATTACATTTGTCCATGAATAACAATTTTCTATAGTCCAACTACCAGTGTCGGATACACCAATAAATCCACCGCAATCTCTTTGCTGACCTGCGATACTTACGCTACCAGTAGAGAAACATCGTTTTATAATTCCATTACTTGTTATATTACCAGCAAATCCACCAGTTGATTGATATAGTATACTAGAATCTGTACTCTTTATATCGACATTTGTAGCAGAACATCTATCGATAATAGAATGTGATTGTATCAATCCAATCAATCCACCTAAGCCGTCGTACCTATCATTATATACACCTGTTATATCAATATTATTACTATGACAATTATATATAGAAGCCGTCGTAGATGTAATTCTTCCAAGTAATCCACCTGCAATAGATTTACATACAATCGTAGCATTATTAACTTTAATATCTCTTAGTATAGCATTACCAGATATAAATCCAAATAAACCAACATTTGATAAAGTATCATTATTTATATTTATATTAGATATAGTTTTATTATCTCCATATACAACACCAGTAAACGTGTTAGTATTACTTCCAATAGGTTCCCAATTAGATATTGAAGATAAATCAATATCGTTCATTATTTTATAATATGATGATAATGGATTTGTAAATTTACTACTATTATGTCTAATACTATTTAAATCATCTGCAGTATATATTTTATATGGATCAGATTGAGTACCATCTCCATATTCGGTTTCTATTGGATCTTCCCATACAAATCTTGGCATATGATTAACATATACTGCAGTCCATATTTCTGGATTCCAATCTACATATATATCAGTATCTGGTATATTTCCTTCTTTCATTTCTTGTTCAGTTTTACCATAGAAGCCTGTAAAAGCTTCATCGTTTTTTGTTCCAACAACTGGTAGTCCGGGATTCAAGTCTATATTACAGTAGTTATTACCATTGGGTTCATCATAGTGCTGATATGCTATCATAGCACCAAAATAACTTGGAGTTACTCCAGAATTATTGTTTATATTTACATTACAATAATTATTTAAACATCTACCAGTATTTGGGGATGTCGCTAAAAAACCAGAAAGATATAATATTCCAGAAACTGGATTATTAATATTTATTGTAACATCTTTAATATAGTTATTTGTATAATATGTTGCTGTCGTACCACTATAAAATGCACTTATTTCTAATGTTCCACCACCATTTATATTTACTATACCATTTTCACATTTATTTTCATCATAATTTCCATAACCTCTTATAAAATAAGAATATCCTGTAAAATTGCTATAATTTATTTCAAAATTTTCTATAATACATTTACGTGTAATAGCTGTTCCTAGTTTATTATATGCTAATATTCCACAATCATTTTCGCAATTTATTATAATATTTTTAACCCTACAATCAATTAATTCACCAACATTACCAAGAGTACCAGAATATGTTTTAGCTGTAATATTAACACCGTTTATTCTTAAACCTCTTATCGTATTTGTTGCTAAATTACAATATCCAAATAATCCTTGAAATTCTCCATTTGGTCTATTAATATATAGATTAGATATTTCAAATCCACAACCATTATAAGTTCCATTGAATTTATTACTACTATCTCCTATTGGTACCCACCCCTCTCCTGAATTAAATGATGATAAATCTATATCAGCCATTTGGACATAATGACTTGTTAATGGATTATTATATCGCGTAGAGCCTACTCTGATAGAATTTAAATCTTCTTCATCATATACAAAATAAGGTTTATTAGCAGTTCCATCACCC
>Ga0172382_10001388_pt1 | contig 43302 bp, 35 predicted proteins | sample Leawel138RmetaG_FD_122245 | JGI IMG/M metagenome (GOLD analysis project Ga0172382, IMG submission 122245) | Leachate microbial communities from a municipal landfill in Southern Ontario, Canada - Leachate well 138R metaG | ecosystem: Engineered > Solid waste > Landfill > Unclassified | place...
CAGGCAGAGCCCATCTTGCGCGAAGCGCTGGCCCAGGCCGAAGCGGCGCTGGGCCCGTACAGCGAATCGGCTTGCAACGCGGCCGCCTATTTATCGGCTGTGCTGTATGAAACCAACGAGCTCGAGGCGCTCGATCGCCTCCTGGAGGGCCGGCTGGACACCATCGAGCGCGTCGTGCTGCCCGACGCGCTGGTCACCGTCACCCTGGCCTATGCCCGCCTGCGCTGCCAGGCAGGCAACCCGCTCGAAGCGCTGGAAAGCCTCGAACGCCTCGAGGACATGGCCTCGAGGCGGTCCCAGCACCGCCTGCTTGCGTTTGCGTTGCGGGAACGCTTGCGCTGCCTTCTGGTCATGCAAGACTGGCGCAGCGCCCACGACACCTTGCAGCAGCTGCTGTTGCTGGGTGGGCGGCATGCCGATGCGAACGGCGTCGTCAGCCGACGCATCCTGGGGCTGGCCCGGCAGGCAGAGGCACTGTATGACATGGCCACAGGCGACGACCAGGCCGCACTGGGCCCCTTGTTCAACCTGGAGGGTGCGCCTTCCTTTGGCCAGGACATCCACGGCGTGCGTCTACAGCAGGCTCTTCTGCTCGAGCGCCTGGGCCAGCCGCAGCGCGCACTGGAGATCCTCTATCCCACCCTGCTGCAGTGCCAGGCCCACGGTCTGGTACGCACGCTGCTGGACATGGGTGCGGCACTGCTGGGCCTGGCCCAGCGCTGCGCGCTGCATTATCGGGAACAGGATCCGCTGCTGGGCTACTATCTGGAACAGCTGGATGCGCAGGCCCGCCGCAGCGCCGACGCCCCTGCCATCCACCCGCCCACCCTCATCGAACCGCTGTCCGAGCGTGAACTCGACGTACTCGACGCGCTGTCCTACAGCATGTCGAACAAGCGCATTGCCCAGGTGCTGGGCGTATCGCCGGAAACCATCAAGTGGCACCTGCGCAATATCTACGGCAAACTGGGGGTCGCAGCCCGCGACGACGCCGTGGCCCGCGCGCGCGATCTCAAGCTGCTGAGCGACAGGATCCGCTGATCCGCCGACCCCGCGCCCGCCGACCTACCCGTTAGAGGGGGGGCATCTCTCCGGCGCGGACGATACCATCAGGCGCACCCCACTCAAAACAAACAACCGGAGACACATCATGCTCAAGCGCCTTGCCACAACCACTGCGGCTGCAGTCATCCTGGGCCTGGCCGGCCCGGCCCAGGCCACCGACCTGACCATTGCCGCCAGCCTGCCCGAAGTCCATTTCTGGGTAGGCAACTACCTGAATCCTTTTGCCGACGCGATGGAAAAGGAATCCGACATCGAATTTCAACGCTTCTACGCCGGCGCCCTGACCAGCGTCGGGCGCGAGCTCGATGCGCTGCAGGGCGGCACCATCGACGTCGCCGCCCCCCTGCTGGCCCCGTATCACGAAGGCCGGTTTGCACTCTCCGACGTGACCCAGCTGCCCACCTATGACACCACCTCGGTGATGGCCACCCGGGCATTCCAGAACCTGCTGGACTCGGACGCCAAGCTCAAGGACGGCAAGACCTTCTATGAATACGAAATAGCAGACAAGAACATCCACGCCTGGCCGCTGGGCGCAACGGGCGCCTATGCCATCTCGACCACCGGCAAGGCCCTGAAGTCTCCCGCAGACCTGCAAGGCATGCCGCTGCGCGCCGGCTCCGCGCTGCATACCATCGTGCTCACCGAGCTGGGCGCCACGCCGGTGACCATGCCTTCGGCCCAAGCCTATGAAGCCCTGTCGCGGGGCACCATCGACGGCATGGTCTCGTCGATCGGCGACTGGAAATCCTATTCGTTCCAGGAGCTGCTGAAATACACCATCACCGGCGTCTCTCTGGGTCACTGGGAAAGCTACCTGGCCACCACGGACGACGTCTGGAACAGCCTGTCGGAAGACGAACGGGCCACCTGGGACAAGGTCGCCCGCCAGACCGCGCTCGATAACGCCGCCGGTATCGACCGCCAGGATGAAGAAGTCAGGGCCGCAGCCGAAGCCGATGGCAGCGAATTCGTCGCGATCGGCGACCTGTCCGAAGCCATGCAGAACCATATCGCCAAGGCAGCCGCCGACACCTGGATCAAATGGATCGAGCAGACGGACGCCAAAGGCCACCCAGGCAAGGCGACCGCGCAGCTGTGGATGGATCTGATCACGGAACAAGGCGGCAAAGTGCCCGTAGGGGTTGCGGAATACCTGGCCAACTGAGATGGATCACTCCGTCATCCTCCTGCTGGTCGGGGGCTGGTTCACGCTGTTCCTGCTGCTCGGCCAGAACGTCTCCACGGTATTGCTGGGATCGGGTCTGGTGGGCATTGCCTTATGGACAGGGCCGCGCGTGTTCAATGGGATCATCGGCCCGGACATCTTTTTTACGGCGTCCATCTATTCCCTGTCCATCATCCCCCTGTACCTGGCCATGGCACAACTGCTGCTGCGTGGCGGAGTGATCATCGATCTGTTCCGGGTCGCCTATCGCCTGTCGGGCTACAAGCGCTTCCCGCTGGGCGTGGCGACCATCCTGACGGGCGGCCTGCTGGGCGCCGTCTGCGGCTCGGGCTCGGCGAGTGCCGCTGCCCTGGCCTCGCTGGCCGGAGACGAACTGGAGCGGGTCGGCTACACCCGGCGCTACGCCATCGGCCTGGCCGCCGTGTCGGGCTCGTTGTCGGCCATCATCCCGCCCAGCCTGATCGTCATCATTTACGGCTCGATCACCATGGTGTCCATCGGCCACCTGTTCATCGGGCTGATCATCCCCGGGCTGATCTGCATGGCCGTCTACATCGCCTGCCTGCTGTTCTACGCCGAAATCCGCCCAGGCGCACCCGACGGCATCCAGCCCGACGAAGACGAAGATCCCGCCCTGTTTCGCCGCAGCCTGCTGGCGTTCGGCTTCGTGATCGTACTGATGGTCGTGGTGTTCGGCGGCATCTACGGGGGCATCATCACGGTGGGCGAAGCCGGTGCCATCGGCGCCTTCACCGCCCTCGTCGGGATGGTTCTGATGCGTCGCATCACGCTGCGGGGAATCGCCCAGGCCTTGACCGACTCGGTGGTGGTCACGGGCATGCTGATGATGCTGGTGATCGGCGCCCAGATCCTGGCCCGCTTCCTGGCCTTTTCCCGCCTGCCCACCGAGCTCGTGCACCTGCTGCAGCCCTGGCTCGATTCGCCCACGCTCTTGCTGGTGTTCATCATGCTGCTGTTCTTTCTGGCGGGCATGATCCTCGAATCGGCCGCCGTGATCGTGCTGCTGGTGCCCATCCTGCTGCCTGTGCTGCAGGCCGCGCACGTCGACCTGCTCTGGTTCGGCGTCATGGCCTGCTTCATGATCTCGCTGGGGCTGCTGACGCCGCCGGTGGGGCTGTCGGTCTATGCGGCCGCCAGCGTGGTGCGCTACCCCGTGGGCGAAGTCTTCAGGCCGGCCCTGGTGTTTGCCGTGGCGGGCGCCCTGGTGGTCACGGTACTGATGCTGTTTTTTCCGGCCCTGGTCACCTGGCTGCCCAGCCAGATCCGCTGAAAGGAGGCCCCATGAGATTCTGGCACACTATTGATACGTTCGAGCGCCAGCTCACGGCCATCGGCGCGGGGCTTTCGCTGCTCGCCATGATTCTGATCACGGTACTCAGCGTAATCGGCCGCTACTGGCTGCAGACCGACCTGATTCCGGGCGCATACAACATGATCGAGCGTATCTCGTTTCCCTTGATCGTGTTCTGGGCCGTTCCCTATGCACACCGCAAGGGCACATTTCCGCGTTTCGACGCGCTCAGCAACAGCCTGGCCCCCGCCACGCGCCGCTGGGTGCAAGCCTTCGTGCTGCTCGTCGAACTGTTGATTCATGCGGTGATCATGTGGTATGTCATGCGCTATACCTGGAACAGCCTGATGCTCGGCCGCACCATGCAGATCGGCACGCAGTTCTGGCCCATATGGCCGGTTCTGGTCATGATGCCACTCGCCCTGGCCCTGCTGGTGCTCGAAATGTCGCGCCAGGTCGTCTGCGCCTTCAGGGGCCTGCCCACCGAGGCGCACCCGCAGCCCGAGGCTGATGTCGTCAACCCGATCCTGTAAAGCCATGACCCCGGACTCCGCTCCCTCCTCCCCGACACGACTGCCCTTCGACGCCGAACGCCTGGACCGCTTCATTCGCAGCCGGCTGTCGGGTCTGCAAGGCGACCTGCACGTCGATCCCATCCGCGGCGGGCAGTCGAACCCCACGTTCTTCCTGCATTACCGCAATCGATCCCTGGTGTTGCGCAAGCAGCCAGGGGGCGCGCTGCTGCCCTCGGCCCACGCCGTGGACCGCGAGTACCGGGTCATGGCCGCACTGGCGCGCACCGGCCTGCCCGTGCCCCCGGTCCTGCTGTATCACGCCGATGCCGACGTGCTGGACACCCCGTTCTACCTGATGGAAAAAGTGCCCGGCCGGGTCTTCTTTGCCAACGACCTGCCCGACATGGCGCCGGAGACCCGCCGGCAGATCTACCAGGCCATGGCCGATACGCTGGCGACCCTGCACCAGGTCGACTGGCAGGCGATCGGGCTGGCCGATTTCGGCCGCCCACACGGTTACTTCGAGCGCCAGATCCGGCGCTGGCAGAAACAATGGTCGATGACCGAAGGCGCCGACAACCCGGCACTCGACCGTCTGCTCGAATGGCTGCAGGCGCAGCCCTTCGAAGACGACGAAACCACGCTCACGCACGGCGACTACAAGCTGAACAACCTGCTCTTTCACCCGGTCGAACCGCGCGTGGTCGCCGTACTCGACTGGGAACTGTCCACGCTGGGACACCCGTTGGCCGACCTGGCCTTCAACACGATCGTCTGGCACACTCTGCCCCACGAGTACGGTGGCATCCGCGGGCTGGACCTCGCGGCGCTGGGCATCCCCGACGAAACCGAATATCTGCGGCACTACTATCGCCTGACCGGCCGCGACCAGCCGGCGCGGCAGGTGCAGCCACGCCACCTGGCCTTTGCGCTGATGCGCATGGCCGTGATTTTCGAAGGCATCGCGGCGCGCGCGCGAGCCGGCAATGCCGTGGCCGACGACGCCGCGACCATCGGCGCCATGGCAACGGCCATGACGCAACGCGGCCTCGAAGCGGCCGACCTCTGACCGAACCGCCCCCAAGGAGCCCCCCGTGGATTTCGATTACCCCCAGGAAACCCAGGCGATGCAGAACACCCTGCAACAGTTCATGCAACGCCACGTCTTGCCCCAATATGCCGCCTACGAAGCCCTGGCTGCGCAGGGCGAACATCCGCTGGCCATCCTCGAGCCCCTCAAGGCCAAAGCGCGCGAGGCCGGCCTCTGGAATCTGTTCCTGCCCGGCCTGAAAGACGATGAACCCGGCACGCGTCTGACCAATCTGCAGTATGCCCCCCTGGCCGAAATCATGGGCCGCATCCCCTGGGCGTCGGAAATATTCAACTGCAATGCGCCGGATACGGGCAACATGGAGCTGCTGCATCTGTTCGCCACCGAAGCGCAGCGCGAGCGCTGGCTCGAACCCCTGCTCCGGGGTGAAATCCGCTCGTGTTTTTCGATGACCGAACCCGATGTCGCCTCGTCGGACGCGACCAACATCTGCACCACGATACGGCGCGACGGCGACCACTACGTCGTCAATGGCCGCAAATGGTTCACGACCGGCGCCCTGCACCCGAATTGCCGCCTTGCCATCGTGATGGGCGTCAGCAACGAAGACCCCGATGCGCCCCGGCACCAGCGCCATTCGATGATCATCGTGCCGCTGGACACCCCGGGGGTCACCATCGAGCGCAACGTCGCCATCATGCATCATCACGCCACCGAAGGGCATTGCGAGATCAAATACACAGACGTCCGGGTACCGGTCGACGCCCTGCTGGGCCAGGAAAACGCCGGTTTTGCCTTGGCGCAGGCCCGCCTGGGGCCGGGGCGGGTGCATCACTGCATGCGCAGCATCGGCCAATGCGAGCTGGCGCTGGAACTCATGTGCGAGCGGGCCCTGAGCCGCAAGGCCTTCGGCAAGGCCCTGTCCGACTACGCCAACATACGCGACTGGATCGCCCAGTCGCGCGTCGAGATCGACCAGGCCCGCCTGCTGGTGCTGCGCGCAGCCTGGCGCATGGACACGCTCGGCAACAAAGCGGCGCACATCGACGTCTCGGCCATCAAGCTGGTGGCCGCCCGCCTGCAGACCCAGGTACTGGATCGCGCCATGCAGGTCTTTGGCGCCATGGGGGTGACCCCGGATACGCCCCTATCCTATCTGTGGTCCTGGGGCCGTGCGATGCGCTATTTCGATGGCCCGGACGAAGTCCACTTGCGCACCATCGCCCGCGACGAACTCGCCAGGGCGCGCCAATCGCTGGGCGCCACGGCCCCCTATTACCGCGTTTCCTGAGGTCGCCCGCCATGCCAACCACGTCCCATTCGGCAGATACCCACTCGGCATCCCCCCTGCGGTATGCCCTGGATGATCACGGCATCGCCCGGATCCGCTTCAACCGGCCTCAGGCCCTGAACGCCATCGACATCCCCATGGCGGACGCTTTCCTGCGGTGCTGCCGGGCGCTGGCCCAGGAAGCGCGGGTACGCGTGATCCACCTGAGCGGCACCGGACGCGCGTTCATGGCGGGCGGTGACGTGCAGGCCATGCGCACGGCACCCGAGGCCGTCGCCGCCGCCCTGATCCGCCACATGCACGACGCCTTGCGCATTCTGGCGGACCAGAATGCGCCTATCGTCTGTACCGTCCAGGGGGCCGTCGCGGGCGCCGGTCTGGGCGTGATGCTGAATGCAGACTTCGTGCTGGCGCAGCAAGACACCCGCTTCGGCGTGGCCTATCCGCTGATCGGCGCCAGCTGCGATTGCTCCACGTCGTGGCTGCTGCCCCGCATGGTGGGCCTGCGCAAGGCCACCGAGCTGGCTCTTCTCGGCGACATGATCGATGCCAATGAGGCGCTGCGCCTGGGTCTCGTCAACCAAGTGCTCGATGACGCCGCCCTGGCGCCCGCCACGGAACAGCTGCTGCTGCGCCTGGCACAGGGCCCCACGGTCGCCTACGGGCGCATGCGCCACCTGCTGCGCACGGCCCTGCAACACGACCTCGACGCGCATCTCGACAGCGAGGCCACCGGCTTCATCACGTGCACCACCACGCAAGACTTCCGCGAAGGGGTGGACGCCTTTCTCGAAAAACGCCCACCGCAATTCCAGGGCGCCTGAGCCGAACCCCAAGGAGAATAGAACCCATGAAGACCCGCATCACCGACCTGCTGGGCATCCGCTACCCCATCATTCAGGGCGGCATGCAATGGGTAGGCACCACCGAGCTGGCCGCAGCCGTCTCCAACGCAGGGGGCCTGGGCATCCTCACGGCGCTGACGCAGCCCAGTCCCGAGCATCTGGCGCGCGAGATCGCACGTTGCCGCGAACACACCGATCAGCCGTTCGGGGTCAATCTCACCATTTTGCCCACCACCAAGGCGCCGCCTTACGAAGCCTATCTGGATGCGATCCTGGACAGCGGGGTGCGCATCCTCGAGACGGCGGGCAACCATCCCGTGGCCCTGACAGAGAAGGCCCGGCGCGCAGGCGCCCGCATCGTCCACAAATGCACCAGCGTGCGTCACGCCCTGTCGGCCGAGCGCCGCGGGGTGGACGCCATCAGCATCGACGGTTTCGAGTGCGCCGGCCATCCGGGCGAAGACGACATCCCGGGGCTGATTCTGATCCCGCTGGCCACCCGCGCGCTGCGCATCCCGGTGATTGCGTCGGGCGGCATGGTCGACGGCCGCAGCATGGCCGCGGCGTTCGCCCTGGGCGCCGAAGGCATCAACATGGGCACGCGGTTTTGCGCTACGCTGGAAGCACCGATCCACGAGAACATCAAGCAGGCGCTGGTCAATGCCACCGAGCAGGAAACCCAGTTGATTTTCCGCAGTTTCCGCAACACGGGCCGGGTCCTGAAAAACACGGTCTCCGACCAGGTCGTAGCACTGGAGAACCGGCCGGGCGGCTGCGAATTCGCGGACATTCACCCGCTGGTCAGCGGCCAACGGGGGCGCGACGCCCTGTCGAGCGGCGATCTGGATGCCGGGCTGGTCTGGGCCGGGCAGGTCATCGGCCTGATCGACGACATCCCCAGCTGCGAGACGCTGATCCAACGCATCGTGGCCGACTGCCGGGCCGCGCTGCGGCAAGCCAGCCGGCTGGCCGACCCGGCGCCCTGAAACCCTACGGAGGCTGATTCATGTTGGCAACACGCAGAGAACAGCATTTTGGTCAGCGCGTGATCCTCTGCTTTCAGGACCGCCCGGCGAACCTGAACGACATGCGGCAGGCCGCGGCAGGCCGACACCCCGCACAAGACGCGTTGGTGCACGGCAACCAGCGGCTCAGCTGGCAGCAGTTCGATGACCACGTCATGCGCGTGGCCGCCGGGCTGCAGGCGCTGGGGGTCGGCGCGGGCGACCGGGTCGCGCTGTTGCTGTCGAACCGGCCGGAGTTCGTGCTGGCCTGTTATGCCGCCTGGGCACTGGGCGCGGCCGTGGTGCCCCTGAACATCCGCGAGCAGATGCCCGGCATCCGCTACATCCTGCAAGACTGCGAGGCCCGGCTGCTGATCCATGACGCCGAACTGCACACGCTGGTGCCGCCGGCCGAAGACACACCGGCGCTACAGCACCGGGTCCACACGGACACCCTGGCGGGCGGCGCCACACCCTGGTCTTCTTTGGTGCGGCACGCGCCGCTGCCTGCCTGTGCACCGGTGGCGGAAGAAGACATGGCGGCCATCCTGTACACGTCGGGCACCACCGGCTTTCCAAAAGGGGCGATCCTGACGCACTTCAGCATCGTGCACTCCGTCATGAACTATACCCAAGTTCTGCGGCTGGACGGGCCGGTCCGCGGGGCGGCCCTGGTGCCGCTCAGCCACGTCACGGGCCTGGTGGCCCTGATGGCCGTCGTGCTGGGCCTGGGGGGCACACTGATCATCGCCCCCCGGTTCAAGGCGGCCGAGTTCCTGGCGCTGGCCGAGCAAGAGCGCATGACCTACACCCTCATGGTGCCCGCCATGTATCGCCTGTGCCTGCTCCAGGACGACTACCAGCGCCACGACCTGTCTGCCTGGACCGTCGGCGGCTTTGGCGGCGCCCCCATGCCCCCCCGAAGTCCTCGACCAACTGCACCAGTGGCTGCCCGATCTGCGCCTGTCCAACTGCTACGGCGCCACCGAGACCACCTCGCCCGTCACCGTCATGCCGGCCCATCTCACGCACGACCACCTGGACAGCGTGGGCCCGCCACTGCCGGTGGCCGAAGTCCTCATCATGGACCCACAAGGCCGCGAACTGCCGCGCGGCGAGGTCGGCGAACTCTGGCTCAAGGGCCCCATGGTGGTCGAAGGCTACTGGCGCAATGCCAAGGCAACCGCAGACAATTTCATCGGCGGCTATTGGCGCAGCGGCGACGTCGGCTACATGGACGCGCAAGGCCTCGTGTACGTCAAGGATCGCTACAAGGATCTGATCAACCGGGGCGGCTACAAAATCTACAGCGTGGAAGTCGAGAACTGCCTCAGCGAGCATCCCGACGTGGTCGAGGCCGCCGTCGTCGGCACCCCCTGCCCCGTACTGGGGGAGCGGGTCCACGCCTTCGTCGTGCCGCGCGCCGGATCCGGCCTGTCCGCCGACGCCCTGCAGGCCTTCTGCGCCGAACGCCTGGCCGATTACAAGGTGCCAGAAACATTCACCCTCGAGACGGACCCCTTGCCGCGCAATGCCAACGGCAAACTGCTCAAGCGCCACCTGCGCGAGCGGGTCCGCCCAGCCGACCCGAAGGCGAACGCATGACCGACACCATCATCACCGAAACCCTGGCGCCCGGCCTGGCGCGCATCCGTATCCAACGGCCCCAACAACGCAATGCCTTGCGGGTGGCCGACGCCCGGGCGCTGCATCGCGCGCTGGACCGCGTGCTGGCGGACCCGAGCCTGCGCGTGCTGATTCTCACGGGCGAAGGGCCCGCCTTCTGCGCGGGGCTCGACCTGAAATCCCTGCTCGACGAACAGGGCCGCTATGCGCCAGACCCCGCCGAAGCCATGGCGCTGCAGCTGTGCTTCGCGGGGCTGATCGCGCGCCTGCGCGAATCCGGCACGATCGTGGTGGCAGCCATTCATGGCCCTGCCGTAGGCGCTGGCATGGGTCTGGCGTTGGCCGCAGACATACGCCTGGCCACGCCCGAGGCCAGTTTTCATATCGGTGCCGTCAAGCTGGGTCTGACGGCCGGCGAATGTGGCATCAGCTACCACCTGCCGCGCCTGATCGGTGCGGGGCGCGCCGCCGACATCATGCTCACCGGCCGCCCGGTATCGGCCCAGGAAGCGCTGGACATCGGCCTAGTCTCCGCATTATGCCCGCAAGAGGCCCTGCACGAAGCAGCCACTGCGCGCGCCGCCGACATCCTGGCCCTGCCGCCCTACGCCAGCGCACACAGCAAGCGCGTGTTCTGGCAAAATCTAGAGGCCGGCAGCCTGCAGGCCGGCCTGGAGCTCGAAAACCACGCCCAGGTGCTGGGCCTGATGACCGCCGACTTCCAAGAGGCCGCCCAGGCTTTTGCGCAAAAGCGCGCGCCGGTCTTCTCGACGTCCTGAACCCTTTCCCCGGAGTCCCGATGCAAGCGCTCGTCTGTCACCAATATGGCCCCCCCTCGACCCTGGTTCTGCAAGAGCGCCCCACGCCCGAGCTGCAGCCGGACCAGGTGCTGGTCGATGTCCTCGCCGCCGGGATCAACTACCCCGATACGCTGATCATCGAGAACCGCTACCAATTCAAGCCCACCCTGCCCTTCAGCCCCGGGGGCGAGTTTGCCGGGCGCATCCGCGCGGTGGGCGCACAGGTCGGCGGATTTGAACCGGGTCAGGCGGTCCTGGGCTTTTGCGGATGGGGCGCATTTGCCGAACAGATTGCCGTACCGGCCCAGGACCTTTTCAAGGTCCCCGAGGGGCTGCCCTTCGACGTCGCCGGATCCCTGCTACTGACGTACGGCACCGCCTATCATGCGCTGGTCGATCGTGCCCAACTGCAACCCGGCGAGACGGTACTCATCCTCGGCGCCTCGGGCGGCCTGGGCAGCGCCCTGACCGAACTCGCCAAGGCGCTCGGCGCGCGCGTGATCGCAGCGGCGTCCAGCCCGGAAAAACTACAGGCATGCCGTGCCAATGGGGCCGACGAGGTCATCGACTACCAGCAGGAAGACCTGCGCGCACGGCTCAAAGAGCTGACGTCGGGGCGCGGCGTGGACGTTGTCTGCGACCCGGTCGGCGGCCCCCTGAGCGAAGCCGCACTGCGCAGTACGGCGTGGCGTGGGCGGTTTCTGGTCATCGGCTTTGCCAGCGGCGAGATCCCCCGTATCGCGCTGAACCTGACCCTGCTCAAAGGCTGCGCGGTGGTGGGCGTATTCTGGGGCGATTACGTGAAGCGCGAACGTGCGGCGGCCCAGGCCGACGTCGACGTGCTCGCAGAATGGGTTCGGGCGGGCCGCATCCGGCCGGCCATCACACGCCGCCTGACGCTCGCGGAAATCCCCGCTGCGCTCGAAGCGATGCAACGACGCCAGGTGGTGGGCAAATGGGTCGTCCTTCCTGCCGGGCCAGCGGCATCCTGACCCGCCCCCTGGCCGTCCCATGAACGCAGCCTCCGGCCAGGAACCTGTCCGCCGCCTGTTCTTCGCCTTGTGGCCCGACGCGGACACGGCCGGGGTCTTGCAGGCCCGGGCGCAACAGGCACATGATGCCTGCGGCGGGCGCGTCATGCGCCTGGATACCCTGCACCTGACACTGGCCTTCCTGGGCGCCGTCGGCGGGCGCAGGATCCCGGCGCTGCGGGCCCTGTTGTCGGCGGGCGAGCGGTTCGGCGGCACGCTGGTGCTGGATCGCTTCGGCTATTTCAGGGGGCCGCGCATCGTCTGGGCGGGGTCGTCGGCGCCGGTATCCTGGCTGCACACCCTGCATGAGCGCCTCTGGGCCGACATCGAACCCATTGGGCTGGCCCGGCCCGCCGAACGCTTTCGACCCCACATATCCTTGTTGCGCAAGGTGGCGCATGGCACGCTGCCGCCCTGGCCTGCAGGCGGCGCCATCATCTGGCGCGCCCAGCGGCTGGTGCTGGTGGCTTCGACGTCGCAAGCCACGGGCGCCTGCTACGAAGTGCTGGGCGAACAGCGGCTGCCCATGACCCCGGAACCTGGGCGTTAAGCCCGCGCGCGCGTTGCGCCAGCGGGCCGGCCAGCGCCCGAAGCCACGGCCCGGATCGGCCTGTGCGGCCCCCTCAGCCCAGGAACCCCCCAAAGAAGCAGCCCAGGTTGTGATCCAGCGTATCGATGTGATAGCCGCCTTCCTGAACGATCAAGGTGGGCAGGTCCAGGCTTTGGATCTGCCGCCCCAACTGCTCGAAGCCCGCAGAGCTGACGGCGACCTTCGCCTGAGGGTCTTCGTGGTAGATGTCGAAACCCAGGGCCAGCACCAGGACATCCGGTTCGTAGATGCGGATGGCACTGAACGCCTGCTCGAGGCGATCGAAGAACACGCCCTCGGGCGAACCATGGGGCATGGGCAGATTCAGGTTGTACCCCCCGCCCGCCCCGACGCCACGCTCATTTTCGAAGCCGCAGACGACCGGGTAGAAATTGGTGGGATCCCCATGGATCGAGATGTAGAACACGTCGGCCCGGCCGTAGAAGATCTCTTGGATGCCCTGGCCATGGTGCATGTCGGTATCCAGCACCATGACCCGCGTGTATTGGTCGCGCAGGACCTGCGCCGCCATGGCGCTGCTGTTCAGGTAGCAGAACCCGCCCGCGCCATCGGCCCGGGCGTGGTGCCCCGGCGGACGGCACAGGGCATAGGCATGCCGGCTGCCGGAAAGCAGCGCGTGCGCACCGGCAATGGCCGATTGGGCCGACCCATACGCCGCCCGCCAGGTGTGCTCGCCGATGGGGCAGCTGCCGTCGGCCAGAAACCGGCCCGCTTCGGCGAGGATCCCGCGCAGGGCGTTGCCCTGGCGCACGAAGACGTTGGACATGACCTCGTCACCCCAGTCTTCCGGCACCGCATGCCAGCGCCGGTAGGCCGATTCGAGAAACCGCAGGTAGGCGATGTCATGCACGGCCAGTAAAGGCCTGCTGCCATGATCCTTGGGGGTGCGCACGGGAAAACCCAGTGTCTTGACGCCTTCGAGCAGGCGCTCGGCCCTGGACGGAATTTCTTGTGGCGTGCGCATCTGGCCGCGCGAAAAATAGCTTTGTGGCCGGTGCAGCAGCTGATCGGGATGAAAATAAGTATCCATGGTCCAGCCTTGGTTCGTTCACTTGATTTCGATTTCGATGAAGGCCACTTCGACGTCGCTTTCATTGATGACGTTGTGCTCGATGCCCGCCGCCCGCGCATAGGGCTGCTCGGCTGTCAGCGGCGAGGGCGTGCGCTGGCCGTCGCGGGTGTCGATCTGCAGGATGCCCGTGATGACCGGCACCACCACGTAATCGAGCTCGTGGCGATGCCAACCGGTTTCGGAGCCTGGCGGAAACGTCCAGCGCGTGACCCGCGTGAACTCGTTGTCGATGTGTACGGTCGGTACGGCCTGGGTTCGTTTCATGACTCGCCTCCTGGGGTGATGACGCTGAGGTCGGGATCCCAGTCTTTCCCGGGAATCGCGGCAATCAGCTCTTGCGTATAGGGGTCTGACGGATGGTCAAAAATTTGTGCGGGCTCGCCGTACTCGGCAAAAGCCCCGCGGTGCATGACGGCGACGCGGTCGCAGACCTGGGCCGCCACGCGCAAGTCGTGGGTAATGAATATCATGGCGATGTTCAGGCGCCGCTGGATGGCGCGCAGAAGTTCGAGCACCTGCGCCTGCACCGAGACGTCGAGCGCAGAAACGGATTCGTCGGCCACGATCACCTTGGGATCCAGCGCCAGCGCGCGCGCAATACCGACCCGCTGGCGCTGCCCGCCAGAAAACTGGTTCGGATAGCGATCGAAGGCGGAGCGATCGAGCCCGACCATGTCGAGCAGCTGATAGGCGCGCTGTTGCGCCTCGCGACGGCTCATGCCGTTCGCAACCGGGCCATCGCTGATGATCTTGCCCACCGTGTGGCGCGGATTGAGCGAGGAAAACGGATCCTGGAAAATCATTTGTATCGATTTGCGCAGCGGCCTGAGCTGCCTTTGCGACATTTTCGTGAGGTCGTGGCCATCGAACAGGATCTCGCCGCCATCGACGTGGATCAGGCGCAGCAGGCACTTGCCGATGGTGGATTTCCCGGATCCCGACTCGCCCACGATGCCCAGCGTCTCGCCCGCCTGGACCTGGAAGCTCACGCCGCTGACTGCGTGCACCTCGCGGCCGCTGGAAAACAGCCCTTTGCGGCCCATGCGGTACGTCTTGCGCAGATTGCGGACCTCGAGCAGCGGCGGCTCGCCCGATGCGGCGGCGGCCTGGGCGCGCGCACGCCGCCGCGGCACGGCCGCGATCAGGCGGCGGGTATAGGGCTCTTGTGGCTGGTTCAGCACCTGTGCGGCGGGCCCCTGTTCGACCAGCCGGCCTTTTTCCATGACCACCACCCGATCGGCGATCTCGGCCACCACGCCGAAATCGTGCGTGATGAACAGCACCCCCATGCCCTTCTGGCGCTGGATGTCGCTGATCAGGGCCAGGATCTGCGCCTGGGTGGTGACGTCCAACGCCGTGGTGGGTTCATCGGCGATCAACAGCGCGGGCTCGAGGGCCAGGGCCATGGCGATCATCACGCGCTGGCGCTGCCCGCCCGAGAGGGCGAACGGATACGCCTGGCCAAGCGAGGCGGGATCCGGCAGCCCCACGAAATTGAGCAGTTCGAGCACCCGCCGGTTGCGCTCTTCGCCGGGGTACCGATGGTGGGTGCTCATGACCTCGGCAATCTGCCGGCCGACCTTCATGACCGGGTTCAACGCCGAGAGCGGTTCCTGGAAGATCATGGCGACGTCTTTGCCACGCATCCCGCGAACGGTGTCTTCAGGCAGCTTGAGCAGATCGCGCCCCTGAAAGAAGATCTCGCCCGCCTGCGGCACCAGGTAATCCGGCAGCAGGCCCATGATGGTATTGGCCGTCATGGACTTGCCCGACCCGGATTCGCCCACGACGCAGACGATTTCACGCGGTTCGACATCGAAGGAAATATCGCGGATCGCATACGGGCGGTCGCCGCCCCGCGGCAGCGGGATCGTCAGGCCCCGGACGGACAGCAGCGCGTTCGCAGGATGATCGGAATCGCGTACGGACACATCGGGCTCCTATTCGTTGGGGCGGCGCAGATGCGGATTGAGCGCATCGCTGAGCCCGCCCCCGATCAGGTTGATGGAGAGCACCGTGAGCAGGATCGCCACACCGGGCCAGACGATCATCCACCAGGCCTGCTGGATCATGGTGCGCGCGGCGCCGATCATGAACCCCCAGCTCATGAGATTGCGATCCCCCAGGCCCAGAAACGACAGGGCCGCTTCGGTGAGGATGGCCGTCGCCACCATGAACGAGGTGGACACGATGATGGGCGACATCGCATTGGGCAGGATCTGCGACCCGATGATGCGCCCGGGATGCTGGCCGATCACGATGGCCGCCTGCACGAATTCGCGCTGCTTGAGCGACAGAAATTCGCCGCGCACCAGGCGGGCCGCCGGCGGCCAGGCCACCAGGGCGATGGCGGCGAGTATCGAATAAATGCTCGGGCTCAGCACGGCCACCAGGACCACCGCCATGGCCAGCTGCGGAATCGTCTGGAAGAATTCGGTCAGACGCATGAGAAAGTCATCGATGCGGCCGCCGTAATAGCCGGCGATCGAACCGACCAGAATCCCCACCAGCAGGGCAATGACCGTGGATACGATACCCACCAGCAACGAAACCTGGGCCCCCCAGGCCAGCCCGGCGGCGATGTCACGGCCCAGCATGTCGGTGCCGAACGGGTAGTCGGGGTCGGTGAACGGCGGAATGAGCGGGTCGGCCACCATCATCCAGGGGGAGCCGGGATACAGGATGGGCGCCACCAGCGCCAGCACCACCACCAGCAAGAGGATGATCGTGCCGGCCAGAGCGCCGTAATTGCGCGCAAAGCGCCACAGGAACCCGCTCATTGGGCGCCTCCGGGCTGTGCGCCGGCCGCGATGCGCGGATCCACGAACCGGTAGACGACGTCGGTGAGCAGATTGAACACGACGACCATGATGGACGTCACCAGGAACACCCCGAGCAGCAGTTGGTAGTCACGTTGCAGCAGGGCATCGAACATGAGGCGCCCGATGCCGGGCCAGGCAAACACGGTTTCCGTGAGTACGGCGCCACCTGCCATCTGACCCAGTTGGATACCCGCAAAAGTGATGACGGGCAGCAGCGCATTGCGCAGCACGTGCCGACGGATGATGGTGTTGGGCGCCACCCCCTTGGCGCGCGCCGTCTTGACGAAATCCATGTTGATGACTTCGAGCATGGAGGCACGCGTGAGCATGACGTACATGGCCATGAAGAAGCAGCCCAAGGTAACGGTGGGCAGTACCAGGTGCAGGGCGATGTCCTGAACGTAGGCCCAGCCGGTGAAGCCTGCGCCGACGGTTTCCATGCCGAAGCCCGGCAGCCAGCCCAGCACCACCGAAAACAGCAGAATGGCCATGAGGGCCAGCCAGAACAGCGGCGTGGCATACAAGAGCAGCGACACCGCCATGACGGTGTTGTCGAGCCATCGCCTGCGCCGCCTGTAACGGGCATTGGCGGCCACGACGCCCAACAGCACCCCCAGCGTGACGGAAAACAGGAAGGCGCAGAACATCAACAGCAAGGTGGCCGGGATGCGCTGTGCGATCAGCGTGAGCACCGGCATGTTGTTGCGGTATGAATAGCCCAGATCGAGCCGTGCCACGCCGGACAGATAGACCCCGAGCTGCACCAGCACGGGCTTGTCGAGGCCGAATTCTTCGCGCAGCTGCTCGACGTAGGCGGGATCGCTGGCCCCCGACTGCCCGGCCAGGACGGCCGCCGGGTCTCCGGGTGCCAGCCGGATCAGGAAGAAATTGATGATCACGACACCCAGCACCACGATCAGTGCCTTGATGACCCTGGATGTCAGGAAACCGAGGAATTTCATGCCACCTGCCCCACGCCGAGACGACCCGATCGTGACCGGTGGTGTCGCCCGGCACCGCCCTGGGCGGTGGCGTGGGCGCGCCACCGGTCACGCGTCACGACAGCTGGATACTAGTTTTCGAAATGCACGTTGTCGAAACTTTCATTCAGGCCAATGGCCGTCGTGACCAGGTTCTTGATGTTGCTGCGATAGAGCGTAGCGAACTCCATGTCGACCAGGAACCCGTTGCCGACCTCTTCGACCAGTGTCTTCTGGATCTCGGAGTACAGTGCCTGCCGCTCTTTGGGATCGGTGGAGGCCGATGCCTTGGACCACAGCGTGTCGAGCGCAGGATTGTTGTAGCCCTGGGCGTTGGCGAAGGGCGAGCCCTTGACGATGTTCCGGGCCACGTACAAGCGTTCGACCCCCAGCGCGGGATCCCCATACTGATACGAATAGGTGGTGGTGATGTCGAAGTCCCAGTCGCCCGTACGGGCGGCCCAACCGCCGCCATCCGTCGATTGGAGATCGACCTTGAAGCCGAGCTGCTCGAGTGTCTGGCGGGTGTATTCGTCGAGACGATCCCAGGTGGAGCCATAGGGGAAGCTGAGCAGCCGGATGGTGTGGTCGGCCGGGTTGATGCCCGATTCCTTGATGAGTTCGCGCGCCTTCTTGGGATCGAATTTGTAAGGCGGCAGGTTCGGATCGTAATACAGTTCGGTGGGTACGAAGGGACCGTTGGCCACCTGCCCCAGGCCAAAGAAAATATTCTTCACGATGGCCTCGCGGTTCATCGCGTACATCATGGCCTGGCGCACCTTGACGTTGTCGAAGGGCGGCTTGCGCATGTTGAAGATGAGGTAGGCCAGCGGCGAGAACATTTCCCAGCCCTTGGTGGTGTACGTGACCCCGTCGATCTCGGACAGGCGCTTGATGTCGACGTTGTCGACGTCGCCGCCGTACAGGACGTCGATCCGGCCGTTCTGGAACGCCACGGCGCGAGAGGAGGAATCCGGGATGACGTTGAAGATGAGCTCATCCAGATAGGGCATGTCCGGCTTCCAGTAATGCGGATTCCTGACCAGGTGGATGAAGGAGCCGCGCTGCCACTCTTTGAACATGAACGGGCCCGTGCCGATCGGGTGCTGGTTGGCCGGGTTGGTCATGTAGTCTGTGCCTTCGTAGACATGCTTGGGCAGCATGGGCGCAAACCCGGGCTCGAACATCAGCATGACGGCGGGGAACGGCGCCTTCAGGTTGAGGCGCACCGTGAGATCGTCGATCTTGTCGACCGACTTCGCGTGCGTGTTGAGAATCGCCCGGGCGCGGGCGTGCACCTTGGGCAGCATGTCGGCCAGTGAGAAGACGACATCATCGGCCGTGAACGGATGGCCATCGTGCCACTTGACGCCCTCTTGGAGGTGGAAAGTGACGCTCAGGCCATCGGGGGCGACGTCCCATGACTTGGCCAGGCCGGGCCTGGGTTCGAGGTCGAACGTGTAGGTCAGCAGGCTTTGAAACATCTTGCCGCTGACATATTGCGTGGGGGCCTGCTGGTTGAAAGCCGCGATCAGAATGGGGGGCTCGGGCTGGATGATGAGCTGCAGTACTTTCTTGTTTTCAGCCTGGGCCCAGCTGGGCAGGGCGAGTTCCGTGGTGATCGCACCCATGGCCGAAGCGCCCGTGATCATGAATTTACGTCTGTCCATCGCTGTCTCCTTGTATTTTTGATGACCGTCGAAACGAAGGCCTGAGGCGTTTCCTGCACGGCAACCCACTACGATCAGCCGCCTGCCGGTTTTGATGCAAACTTGGATGGCCCGGCAGACACCCGCCCGACTACACCGCAGAATGACCTTTCAGCGTATGGACAAAAGGTCAGGTGGCCTGACCGATAATTTAAACACCTATGGATGCCGGTGCAACGATCCACATGGATTTCTAGGGTAAACCACAAGCCCCGGCACGCTCGAGCACGGCCCCCAGCAGCACATTGGCCCCCGCTTCCAGATGCGCGGGTTCGGCATATTCGGCCTCGTTGTGGCTGATCCCGTCCCGGCAGGGCACGAACACCATCGCGGTGGGCACGACCGTGGCCATATAAACGGCGTCGTGGCCCGCCCCAGTGACGATATCCCGGTGGCTGTAGCCGCGCGCCTGGGCCTGCGCACGCACCAAGCCGACCAGCCCGGCATCGAACGGCGTGGCCGGGAAGTTCCAGGTCTCGGCCAGGCTCACCTGCACCGGATAGCCCACCGTGTCGGGCAACTGCTCGCAGACACGCTTGAGTTCGGCGTCCATTTCGCCCAGGCGGGCCGGATCTTCATGACGCAGATCGACCGTAAAGCGCACCGTGCCTGGGATGACGTTGGGCGACCCCGGGCGGACCTCGACAATGCCGACGGTGCCACGCCCTTCAGGGGCATGGGCCCGCGCGATGTGGACCACGGCCTGCATCAGGTGCGTGGCCGCAAATAGGGCGTCGTGGCGCAAGTGCATGGGCGTGGGGCCGGCATGGGCTTCGCTGCCGGTGACGGTGACGTCATACCAGCGCAGCGCCAGCGAACCGGTCACGACCCCGATCACCTGGTTTTCGTCTTCCAGCACCGGGCCCTGTTCGATGTGGGCTTCGAAATAACTGTCGGGCAGCACGCCGGGCACGGGTATCGAACCGGCATAGCCCGAGCGGGCGAGTTCATCGCGCACCTTCTTGCCGTCGCGGCCCACCGTCTCGAGCGCGGACTCGAGCGCAATGGCCCCACAGAACACGCCTGAGCCCATCATGGCCGGCGCAAAACGCGCGCCTTCCTCGTTGGTCCAGATCATCAGCTCGAGGGGCGCCCGCGTCTGTACCCCCTGGTCATTGAGGGTGCGCATGACTTCGAGCCCGGCCATCACGCCATAGCAGCCATCGAAGCGCCCCCCTGTGGGCTGCGTATCGATGTGGCTGCCCATGGCGACTGGCTTGAGGTCTGGATCCTGCCCCGCGCGACGGCCGATGATGTTGCCGATCTGGTCGACGCGGATGTCCAGCCCGGCCTCTTTCATCCACCCGGTGACCAGATCCCGGCCTCGGGTGTCCAGATCCGTGAGCGCCAGGCGACAACTGCCCCCCTTGGCCGTGGGCCCGATGCGGGCCAGATCCATGAGCGATTGCCAGAGGCGGTCGCCATCGATGGTCAAAGTCATATTGCGTGTCATGGTGTCTCCTTGGTTCAGGCCTGCGCCCCCGGCACAGGCTGGGCGGCGCGCCTGGCGTGTGTCGGCCGGACGGCGCATCGACCCCTAGAATGTGCCCGGATAGGCACCGCCATCCAGAAGCAGGTTCTGGCCCGTGATGTAGCCCGCCCGCGGACTGCACAGAAACGCACAGGCATCGCCGAATTCGGCCGGGTCGCCGAAGCGGCGCGCCGGAATCGCCTTGAGCCGGTCATTCTGGACCGCATCGAGCGTGGCCCCAGTGTCTTCTGCCACGCGGCGCGCCGTTTCCAGCAGACGCACGGTGGCAAAGGCCCCGGGCAACAGGTTGTTGAGCGTGACGTTGTGCTGCGCCACCTGGCGCGCCAGCCCGGCGACGAAGCCGGTCAGGCCACTGCGCGCGCCATTGGACAGCCCCAGGATGTCGATGGGCATTTTCACGGCACTGGACGTAATGTTGACGATGCGGCCGAAACCGCGCCCGATCATGGGGTCGATCACCGACTGGATCAATGCGATCGGACTGACCATATTGTTGTTGAGGGCAGACATCCAATCGGCCTCGGTCCATTCGCGAAAATCGCCGGGCTTCGGCCCGCCGGCGTTGGTGACCAGGATGTCGGGCGCACCGGATGCCGCCAGCGCGGCCTGGCGGCCCGCTGCCGTCGTGATGTCGGCGGCCACCGCGCGGACATCGGCGGCACCCGCCTGGCGAATGCGCTCTGCCGCCTGGGCCAGCACGTCGGGGCGCCGTGCGACCAGGGTGACCACAGCCCCCTCGAGGGCCAGCGCCCGGGCGCAGGCAAAGCCCAGGCCCTGACTTGCGCCACACACCAACGCGATCTTGCCCTGCAATTGCAAATCCATCCGAATCCCCTGTGTAACGGTTGGCGAAAGGCTACTTCGGCTGGTTGACGAAAGGCGGCGGCCGCCCCGACCCCGCGACGGCCGACTGGGCCGCTGCCAGCGCCTGGCTGCGTATGGCACTGAGCGTTTCGCCCGGTGCGATGCCTTCGGGCGCGTATCGGATCTCGACCAGGGCCGGCAGACGCCGTTCGCGCGCGAAGGCCCGGGCGCGCTCGAACGCGGCAGGAAACGCCTCGGTGCGGTCGACGACTTCGCCCTGCCCGCCATAAGCCTGTACGATCTCGCAGAACGCCGGGTTGGAAAAATCGAGCGCCACGCAGCGGTTGGGGAACTCGCGCGCCTGGTGCGCCTTGATGGTGCCCCAGCAGCCATTGTTGAACAACAGAATGACGATGCCCAGGCCATATTGCATGGCCACGCCCAGCTCTTGCATGGTCATCTGGAAACAGCCGTCGCCCGCGTAGCAGATGACTTCACGCTCGGGCTGTTCGAGCTTGGCCGAGAGGGCCGCGGGCAGCCCGTAGCCCATGGTCCCCAGGGTAGGGGCCAGGCTGGTGCCCGGGCCACGGAACTGGCGATACCGATGGGGATACAGCGCATAGTTGCCGGCCCCCACCGTGATGCAGGCGTCGTCCGGCAAGACTTGATTGACGTGCGCAGACAGCGCGTCGAGGCTGAGCGGCCCGGGCGCCGGCAGGGGCTCGAGCGACTGCAGGTATTCGGCATGCGCCTGCCGCGCAGCCGCCATGTCGGGGGCCGTGTCTGGGGCCAGCTGCGCCGCGGCCTGTGCAAAACAGGCCACGTTGGCGGCGATCCCCAGGGCCGGCACGAACACGCGCCCGATTTCGGCGACATCCGGGTGAACGTGCACCAACCGTTGCCGCGGCTGTGGGCTTTCGATCAGCGAATAGGCGATGGTGGTGGCTTCGCCCAGGCGGGTGCCGACGGCCAGGATCAGGTCGGCCGCACGCACACGCGCCTCGAGGGCGCCGTGCATGGCCCAGCCCACCTGGCCGGCAAAATGGGCATCGCTTTGATCGAAGCACTCGAGCCGCCGCCAGGCCACAGCGACCGGCAGGCCGAAGCGATGCGCAAAACCCGCGATGTCCTGAACCGCCCGGACCGACCAGCCACTGCCCCCCAGGATCATGAGCGGCCGCTGCGCCTGGGCCAACAAGGCCTTGAGCGCCTGCAGTTCGGCCCACCCCGGATGCAGCAAGACGCGCGGGTACGGCGGCAGATCGGGGACGTCGGCCCGCCCCCAGAGCGTATCTTCGGGCAGCACCAGCACCACCGGGCCGGCCCGCCCGCTGGTGGCGACGGAAAAAGCGCGCGATACGTACTCGGGGATGCGTTCGGTCTGGTCGATCTGCGCCACCCACTTGGCCACCGGCCCGAGCATGCGGCGGTAGTCGATTTCCTGGAACGCCTCGCGGTCGAGAAACCCCGTGGCCACCTGGCCCACGAACAAAATCATGGGGGTGGAATCCTGAAAGGCCGTGTGCAGCCCGATGCTGGCATTGGTAGCGCCCGGGCCGCGCGTCACGAAACAGATGCCCGGCTCGCCCGTGAGCTTGCCATAGGCTTCGGCCATATAGGCTGCGCCACTTTCCTGGCGGCACACCACCGGTTGGATCGCCCCGGCGTGATCGTTGAGCGCGTCGATGCGGGGCAGGTAGCTTTCACCCGGCAGCAGGAACACCCTGCGTACGCCATGGATCCTGAGCTGCTGCATAAGGATCTGGCCACCGTGGCGGCCGTGGTCGGTTGTATGTGCCATGCATTCATCCGGTGGCGTGTTCCTGGCGCCTGCCCAGCCAGGCCCCCCTGTGGAATCGAACCGGCGCCATGTCAGACCCCGGCCTGGGGAATGGCCTCGGTCTGGCCGACCACACTGGCGGGGTCGTCGAAGTCGCGATGCAGGCGCATCAGGATGTTGGCCAGATGCGCCTGCATCGCCGTCCGTGCCTGTTCTGCGCTGCGCCTGCGCAGTGCCGCGACGATTTGCCGGTGCTCGAGTATGGCAAGGTCCCAATCCTGCGAGTTCACGAAGTGCTCGTCCAGGCGGCGAAAGACTTGATTGTCCGCGCTCAGCTGCCAAATGTGCGTGATGGCGGACTCGAGGGCCGCATTGCCACAGGCCCGTGCGATGGCCAGGTGAAATGCCTGATCGTGGGCCTGGTACGGTGGGCCGCTATCCATGCGCTGTTGCGCCTGCTCGATGTCTTCGATCTGCTCGCGGGTCGCGGCGACCGCGACCCGGGCGGCGGCTTCGGGTTCGAGAAGCAGGCGGGTTTCGAGCAGGTCGAACGGCCCGACTTCGACCTGCTGGCGACCCTGTTGCAGCAAGGGCTCGACCACGCGCGGGCGGGGTGCGCGGTTGCGCACGAACACCCCGGCGCCCACGCGGACGTCGACGTAGCCCTGGAGTTCGAGCGCAATCAGGGCCTCACGCACGGACGCGCGGCTGACCCCCAGCTGATCGGACAGCAGCCGTTCGGCGGGCAGGCGCTCGCCCACCGGAAAATCGCCCGACTCTATTTTTGCGGCAATCCGGTCTGCGATGATGCGGTACAGGCGCACCGTCGAGATGGTATCAAGCTGGTTCATGGTGGCATGTGGTCTGACGGTCTGAAGGCCTGACCAATAATGTAAAGAGTTTGCGGTATCGTCGCAAGAAATCTGCTCCAGGACAGGGGTAAACCCTAGCCCGACGGCCGGATTCTGGCCGATGGCCTTCATCCGTCATCCCGCAACCGGACGTTTTGCATTCGCGGGCCGCTTGCGATAGGCCCCCGGGGCACTGCCCGTCCAGTGACGAAAGGCCCGGTTGAAAGCGGCAGGATCCTCGAACCCGAGGCTGTTGCCGATGGCGGCCACCGGCTGAGCGGTTTTGTTGAGCAGCTCGATGGCCATGTCGCGCCGCAACATATCCTTGATGCGCTGGAAGCTGGTGCCTTCGGCCGCCAGGTGGCGCGCCAGCGTGCGCGGCGAGGCATGCAGGGCATCGGCCACGTCCAGGATGGTGAGCCGCTCGTGCAGGCGTTCTTTGAGCACGTTGCGAACCAGGTGCGTACGCGGCCGGTTGCTGTCCGAAAAATAGAACCAGTTCAGGGGCACGTCTTGCAGGAAATGATTCAGCGCGGCCTGGTCCTGCCGAATGGGTTCATACAGCCAGGCCGCATCCATGTGCAGCGCGGTTTCGGCCTGGTCGTACTGCACGGGCCCCGGATACAGGTATTCGTAATCGGATGCATGCGCAGGCTGCGGGAAGGGAAAGGTGATGCAGTGAAATGGGATCTTGCGCGCCACCAGCCACGACGCCACCCCCTGCACCAGCATCAGCATCAATTCCAGGGCCAGCAGCCGGGTGGCCCCCAGATCGGCGCGCTCGTGCAAGACGATGCGCACCTGCCCCCCGTTTTCCGGGCAGATCTCGAAGAGCACGTCATCGTTGACCAGGCGCATGAAGTTGCGGAAGCGGTTGAGGGCCACGCGCAGCTCGGGCGCGTACAGCATGAGCATGCACAGGTACTTGAGCGTGCCATTGCGCAGCGGGCGCGAGAACAGGCCCAGGGTCTCATCGTCGATGGAAACCGCGATGGTGCGGTACAAATTTGCAAATTTTTCCAGGGTGATCCGGGCCCCAGGCAATCCCAGCAACTCTGGAGCCAAGCCGTGGCGCATCAGCCACACTGGATTAAACCCTGGTTTATCAACCACATTCGACAACAAGTCATTGACGAACCGGATCGACAAGGTCTGGATGTCTCGATTCATGGATTACCCAACACAGTGGCAGTTTTTGCAAAGTTTTCGTCATGCCCTGTCATTTAAAAGCAGGGGGCCCTTTCCTAGAATATCCCTTGAACGGCCAAATACAAGGCCGCACGCCCAGCTGTTCGGTGCAGGCTCTCATTTTCAGCGCAGGGCTGCCTATAAAGACAGATAGCAAAACATACGCGTGGTGTCCACACCACCAGGAGACACAGTGAAGCCTTCGGTTTCGGCCCCTATCCTGGCGATCGAAAATCTCACGCTGTCCTTTGGCGGCGTGCGGGCCCTGTCCGGGGTGGGTTTTCAGGTCGCACCCGATACGATCACCACCGTGATCGGGCCCAACGGCGCCGGCAAGACGTCGCTGTTCAATACCATCTCCGGCTTTTATCGGCCGCAGGCCGGGCGCATCCTGTTCGACGGCCAAGACATCACGCAGCTCCCCGCCCCCAGGCGGGCCCGCCTGGGGCTGGCGCGCAGCTTCCAGAACATTGCGCTGTTTCGCGGCATGACGGTGCTCGACAACATCAAGCTGGGCCGCCACGCCCATCTGCGCACCCACATCCTGGATGCGCTGTTCTATGTCGGGCGGGCCCGCCGCGAAGAAATGCAGCTGCGCCGCGAGGTCGAAGAACGCATCATCGATTTCCTCGAAATCGACCACATCCGCCACCACCCGGTGGCCGCACTGTCCTACGGCCTGCAAAAGCGGGTCGAAATGGCGCGTGCGCTGGCCATCCAGCCCAGGGTTCTCATGCTCGACGAGCCCGTCGCCGGCATGAACCGCGAAGAAACCGAAGACATGGCGCGCTTCATCCTCGACGTCCGCAAAGAATGGGGCATCACCGTTCTCATGGTCGAGCACGACATGGGCATGGTCATGGACCTGTCCGATCACGTGGTGGTCCTCAACTTCGGCCAGGTCATCGCCCATGGCACGGCCGAGCAGGTCCAGGCCAACCCCGAGGTCGTGCGCGCCTACCTGGGCTCGGGCGACGTCGCCGACCTGCGCGAAAGGCTGCGCCAGCCTGCGCCCGCCGGGGCCTGACGCCATGGAATTCGATTGGCTGTTCTTCGCCGAAATCACCCTGGCCGGGCTGGGCACGGGCGGGCTGTACGCACTCACCGCGCTCGCATTCGTCATCATCTTCAAGAGCACCGGGGTGGTGAACCTGGCCATCGGCGAAATGCTCATGCTGGGCGCTTATCTGTGCTTTGGCTTCGCCGTCGATTTCGGCCTGCCGATCTGGCTGGCCATCCCCGCGGCCATCGTCGTGGGCGGGCTGGCGGGCGGCCTGATCGAACGCCTGACCATCCGGCCGATGGTCGGTGAATCCCCCATTTCCACCTTCATGATCACGGTGGGGCTGGCGGCCGTGCTGGTGGGGCTGGTCGAGCTGGTCTGGACCGCCGCGCCGCGCCGCATGCCGGCCTTCCTGCCCGACGAGGCCATCTTCATCGGCGAGGCCTTCGTGCCCTCCAAGGTGTTCTATGGTTTCTTCGTCACCGCGCTGCTCATTGCCATCGTCCTGCTGGTGTTCCGCTATTGGCGCGGCGGGGTGGCACTGCGCGCCACGGCATTCGATCAGGCGGCGGCCTACTCCATGGGCATCAACGTGCCCCGGGTGTTCTCGCTGTCCTGGATCGTGGCCGCGATGATCGCCACCATGGCCGGCATCCTGGTGGGCGCGGTGGGCGGCATTTCACCGTCCATGGGCATCTTTGGCCTGTCGGTCCTGGTCGTGGTCATCGCCGGCGGCCTGGACAGCGTGCTGGGGGCGCTGGTCGCGGGGCTCGCCATCGGCCTGATCGAAGCCTGGGCCAGCGGTTTTCTGGGTGGCGAATTCAAGATCGTGGCCACCTTCATGATCCTGATCGGCGTGCTGATGATACGGCCCTACGGGCTGTTCGGCACGCGCGAAATCGAGAGGCTCTGATGCGCATCGGCACCGCAAAGTTCAGCTATCGGCACGACGAGGCCCTGTTCGACAGCCGCACACAGTATGCATGGCTGGCCATCCTGGGTCTGGGCCTGGTGGCGTTTCCATTTGCCGTCAACGAATACTGGCTCTACCTGGCCTGCCTGATGGCCATCAACATCGGCAGCGCCGCCGGCCTGAACATCCTCACGGGCTATACCGGCCTGGTCAGCCTGGGCCACGCGGCATTCATGGGCGTGGGGGCCTATACCGTGGCCGTACTGCAGGGGGCCGTCGATCTTCCGGTCCTGCCCAACCTGCTGGCGGCCGGCGCCGTCACCATGGTCGCGGGCTTCATCGTTGGCATCCCCTCGCTGCGCGTCAAGGGCCTGTACCTGGCCATCGCCACCATCGCAGCCTCCATGATCCTGCACTTCGTCTTCTCCAACTGGCAGCCCGTCACCGGCGGCACCGCCGGGCTCATGGTGAACCCCGCGCGCATCCTGGGCATAGACCTGGACACCTCGTTTCGCTTCTACTGGATGGTGATGCCCATCACCCTCCTGATGCTGCTGGGTGCCGCCAACCTGTTTCGCACCCGTATCGGGCGCGCCTTCATCGCCATCCGCGATCGCGACATTTCGGCCGAAGTACTGGGTATCCCGCTGTTGCGCTACAAGCTGCTGTCGTTCGGCATCTCGTCGTTTTACGCTGGCGTGGCCGGCGGGCTGTGGGCCTATTTCTTCCGCATCATCACCCCCGAAAGCTTTCCGCTGTCCATGTCCATTTTCTTCCTGACGGCCATCATCGTGGGCGGGATGGGGTCGTTGCTGGGCAGTATTCTCGGGGCCGCCTTCATCACCATGGTCCCCGAGGCGCTCAAATTGATCGTGGGCTGGCTGCCCATTTCAGCCGACGCCACCCTGATCCTCTCGCCGGTGCGCACCATCGTGTTCGGCCTGCTGATCATCGGGTTCCTGATCTTCGAACCGCTGGGTCTTCAGGAAATATGGCGACGTACACAGCGTTTTTTCCACCTCTGGCCATTCCGGTCATGAACCAAGGCAACCAGGAGACACTATGAACATCCATACAGTGAAACATTGGCTGGCAGGCGCGGTCGTTGCCAGCATGCTGGGCGCTGCAGGCATCGTCCACGCAGACGAAAAAGAAATCGTCATCGGCGGCTCCATCCCCATGAGCGGGGTGTTTTCCTTCGCCGGCATCGGCATCCATGCCGGGATCCAAGACTACGTCAGCATAGTCAACGAAGCCGGCGGGATCGACGGCCACATGCTGCGCTACGTGCCCGAAGACAGCGGCTACAAGGTCGATGCCTCGGTGGCCGCCTTCAAGAAAATCACCAGCCAGAACGACGTCGATTTCTACTATGGCGATTCCACCGGATTCAGCAAGACCATCAACAACGAGCTCAACCGCATGAACAGCATCCTGATGTCCGGGGCTTCGTTTGCAAGCGAGCTCAACGATCCCGAAAAATACCCCTACCAGTTCCTGGTCGGGCCCGACTACACAGAAATGTTCGGCATCCTGCTGCGCCATATCGCCGATGAATCACCAGGCGCCAAGGTGGCTTTCGTCTATTCGGATTCCGAATTCGGCCGCGATCCCATCGAGACCAGCCGCAAGACCGCCGAAGACCTGGGCCTGAAGGTCGTGGCCGAGCTCATGACGCCGCCGGGCAGCGTCGACGTCTCCACCGAGATCGCCAAGATGCGCAGGGCCAGGCCCGATTACGCCATCTTCCATGGCTACATCCTGGCGCCCATCCCCGAGTTCATCGAACAAGCCCGCAAGATGGGCATGGACACGAAATTCATGGGCACTTTCTGGACCATGGACAACTCCACCGTCATGCAAATGAAAGACGTGGCCGATGGCTTCATGGGCGTGATGCCCTATCGCTACTACTACGATGATTCCGAGTCCGCGCCCATGCTGGAAAAGATTCGTGAAATGCGCCCCGACTATCAAAACGTGCCGTACATCCAAGGGTTCCTGTCAGCCATGCTGTATGCCGAGTCCGCCCGGCGCGTGCTCGCCGAAGGCAAAGAAATGACCGCCCAGAACATGAAAGCGGCACTCAATTCGCTGGAAAACTTCGATACGGGTGGCCTGATCGGGGTGCCCATCACCATTCGCGGCAACTCGATTCCCGTCGGGCGCATTTACCAGGCCGACGTCAGCCAGGGCAAGATGCTGCCGGTGTCAGACTGGATCATCCTGGAGTAGGCGCATGGCCGCCACCGTACTCGAGCTCAACAACATCGAAGTGTTCTACAACAAGAGCGTACAGGTGCTGCGCGGCTTGTCGCTGCAGGTCCGGCAAGGCCAGATCGTGGCCTTGCTGGGGTCCAACGGGGCGGGCAAGAGCACCACGCTCAAGGCCATCTCGGCCCTGCTCCCCCTCGAGGACGGCGAACTGACCGAAGGCACCATCCGGTACGGTGAAATCGACATCAAGACCCGCCAGCCACACGACCTGGTGCGCGCCGGCCTGTTCCACGTCATGGAAGGCCGGCGCGTCTTCGAAGACCTGACGGTCGAGGAAAACCTGCTGGCGGCCACGTACGCCCTGGTCGGGCGCGCCGGGGCGAAGCCTGATTTCGACCTGGTCTACGAATACTTCCCGCGGCTGTTCGAGCGCCGCACCAGCCTGGCCGGCTACCTGTCCGGCGGCGAGCAACAAATGCTGGCCATTGGCCGCGCCTTGATCGCACGCCCCGGCCTGATCCTGCTCGACGAACCATCGCTCGGGCTGGCGCCGCTGCTGGTTGAAAACATCTTCCGCATCATCGCCCGGGTCAATGCCGAACAAGGCGTATCGATGCTGCTGGTAGAGCAGAATGCATCGGTCGCGCTGGCGGTCGCCCACTACGGCTACATCATGGAAATGGGCAAGGTCGTCACCGACGGCACCGCCGACTTCCTGGCCAATGACCCAGACGTGCGCGAATTCTACCTGGGCGTGGGGGGCGCCGGCGAAGCCCGCAGCTTTCGCAACGTCAAACATTACAAGCGCCGCAAGCGCTGGCTGTCCTGACATGCATGCGCACTCGATTCCGGACCTGACACTGCCCCAGATGCTGCGCCAGCGCGCCCAGACGCACCCCGAGCGCGTGGCCCTGCACCAGAAAGACTATGGCATCTGGCAACCCCTGAACTGGCACGCGTACTATCAGCGCGCAGGCTGGTTCGGTTTGGGGATGCGGTCCTTGGGTCTGAGACCGGGCGGGCACGTCGGGATCATCGCCGAGAACCGCACCGAATGGGTGCTCGCGCAAATGGGTTGCGGCCTGGTCGGCGCAGTCACGGTCGGCGTGTACCCCACCAGCCCCTGGCCCGAAGTCGCCTACGTCGTCAACCACGCCGACGTGGAAGTCGTGGTGTGCGAAGACCAGGAACAAGCCGACAAGATCGCCGAGGCCATCGAACAGCTGCCCCAGCTGCGGCACGTCATCGTCGTCGAACCAGACGGCTTTCGCAACACCGACCCGCGCATCGCGGCCATCACCCTGCTGTACGACGAAGTCGAGGCCCGGGGGCGCGAATACGAACAGCAACACGCCGATCTGATCGCCTCGGTACTCGACGCCCAGTCGATGGACGACATCGGGCTCATGATCTATACGTCCGGCTCCACAGGCAAGCCCAAGGGCGCAATGATCAGTTATCGCAACATCCACGGTGTTTCGCCGGGCATCATCGCGCATCTCGAACTCACCCCCGAATCCAGCCACTTGTCCTATCTGCCGCTGTGCCACGTGGCCGAACAGATGCTGACCACGTTCGTCCCCATCTACCTGGGCTCGACCGTCAACTTCGGCGAATCCATCCGCACCGTGCAGGAAGACCTGCGCGAGATCGCGCCCAACCTGTTTCTGGGGGTGCCGCGCATCTGGGAAAAGCTGCATTCGTCCATCATGATCAAGATCGCCGAGACCGGGCGCTTCCGGCGCTGGCTGTTCCACCGGGCGCTCTCGGCCACCGAACCGCTTGCGTACGTCCAGCACGCGGATCGCAGCCTGGCGCAACGCCTGGTCTATGCATTCTGGTATTGGATCATCCTGCGCGCGCTGCAAAACTTCACAGGCCTGCGGCGCTGCCGCGCGGCCCTGACGGGCGCTGCCCCCATACCGCCGGCCGTGGTCCGCTTCTTTCGCAACATCGGCGTGCCGTTGGTCGAAGTCTACGGCCTCACCGAATCCACCGGCATGGTCACCGGCCAACCCCTGTCGAATCCCCACCCAACCTCTGTGGGCACCGCCATCCTGGACGCCGAATGCCGCATCGACCCCGCCACGGGCGAGCTCCTCATCCGCGGCCCCATGGTATTTGCGGGCTATTACAAGAACGACGCCGCCACGCGCGAGACCATCCGCGATGGCTGGCTGCATACCGGTGATCTTGCGGCCGAGCGCGATGGCCAAATCTACATCGTCGATCGCATGAAAGACATCATGATCACCGCGGGCGGCAAGAACATCACGCCATCCGAAATCGAAAACGTGATGAAAGGCAGCCCATACATCAAAGAATGCATCGTCATCGCCGACGGCCGGCGCTTCGTCTCGGCGCTCATCCAGATCGATTTCGAGACGGTGGGCAAATGGGCCGAAAGCCATGGCATCGCCTTCACCCACTTCCGCTCGCTGGCCAGCCACGACCAGATCAAAGCGCTGGTCCAGGCCGAAATCGATGCCGGCAACGCCACGCTCGCGCCGGTCGCCAACATCCGGCGCTTCCACGTACTCACCAAAGAGCTCGACCACGACGACGGCGAAGTCACCGCCACCATGAAGGTCCGGCGCGCCAGCATCTATGAAACCTACGCCCAAGAAATCGAGGCCCTGTACGCCTGACCCGGGGACGCCATGCAATTCGAACTTTCCGAACAACAGCGCCAGATCCAGGCGCTGGCCCAGCAGTTTACCGAACGCGAGATCCTGCCGCGTGCGGTGCAGGCCGATCGCGACGCCACGTTTCCCATGGAAGTCCACGACCAGGCCGTGCGCCTGGGCCTGGTCAACGCGACCCTGCCCGAATCCCTGGGCGGCCCGGGGCTGGGCTGTCTCGAACTGGTCCTGATCACCGAAGCCCTGTGCTACGGCTGCCTGGGGATCGGCGCTGCGCTGTGCATCAACGCCCTGGCCGCCGAGCCCATCCTGATCGCTGGCACGCCCGGGCAGCAAGACCGCTACCTGCGCCGCCTGGCCGAGGGCGCCATGGCCAGCTTCGCCCTGACGGAACCGCAGGCCGGCTCCGACGTGGCCGGCATACGCAGCCGCGCCGTGCGCACGGCCGGGGGCTACCGGCTCAACGGCAGCAAGATCTGGATCTCCAATGCCAATCTGGCCGAATTCTTCGTGGTGTTCGCCAAGACAGACCCCGGCGGGGGCTATCGCGGGCTGTCCGCTTTCATCGTGCCCGCGGACAGCCCGGGCCTGACGGTCGGCAAACCCCTGTCCAAGCTGGGCCAAAAGGCGGCCCCCACCACCGAGGTCTTCTTCGATGACGTCTTCATCCCCGACAACCATCGCTTGGGCGACGAAGGCGGGGGGTTCGGCCTGGCCATGAAGGTCTTCGACCGCTCCCGACCCATGGTCGCGGCCTTCGGCGTCGGTCTGATCCAGCGCTGCATGGATGAATCCCTGAATTACGCCCGGCGGCGCGAATCCATGGGCAAGCCATTGCTCGAGCACCAGGCGATCGCGCATCGCCTGGCGGACATGCGCCTGCGCCTCGAGGCCGCGCGCCTGCTGACCTACCAGGCGGCCTGGCGGCTGGATCGGGCGCAGCGCAACACGCTGCAGGCCTCCATGGCCAAGGTCTACACGGCGGATGCCGCCATCTGGGCGGCCACCGAAACCATGCAGATATTCGGCGGCATGGGGTATTCCACCGAATACCCGGCCGAAAAGCTGTTTCGCGATGCCAAAGTATTGCAAATCTACGAAGGCACGTCCGAAATTCAGCGCAACATCATCGCACGCGAACTGGCCTAACGGGCCGGTCCTGGCGCTCCTCGTCCCCCTGCGCGAAGCGCGCCCGGTGGATGCCCCACAATTGGTTGCCTAGTCAGATAGTGCAGCGCTAAAATAATGCCATGCAGGCACCAACTCCCCCGCTCTCCTCTTCGAAAACCCCACCGGCCGGCCAGCCCAGCGGTGGGTTTTATGGCAGCGCGCCCGCCGATCTGGCGGCCGATCGCAACGTCGGAATCCTGGTGCGGCACCTGCATGGGCTGATCCACAAGGTTATCGATCTGGACACCCTGCCTTTGGGCCTGACCGCCAATCAGTGGCGTCCATTGCTGCTCATCAAGCACAAAGGCACCGACACGCCGGCCGAGCTGGCCCGTGTCATGAACGTCGACACCGGTGCCATCACCCGGATGCTCGACCGGCTCGAAGCCAAAAAGATCCTGCGTCGTGAACGCATCCCCGAAGACCGCCGTGTCGTCAAAGTCGTCCTGACCGACAGCGGCCACGCATTGACCGACCAGATCCTGCCCATCGTGGCTCAGGCGCTGAACCAGCATCTGCAGGGCTTTTCCAAAGACGAAGTGCGTATGCTGCTGGCGCTGCTCAAGCGCATGATCGCCAATGGCGAGCACAAGCTGCAGCAGGCGAGCGAGGTCACGCTGGAATAGATCCCCGCCGACTTTTCCCATCACCCGAACCGTGGCGACGCTCATTTACGACATATATCTGTCTGGTCAGATAGCGACCCAATCAACTATTCTCCACCCCCATGAAACCGCTGCTTTCCCTCGTGCTGATCCTGGCCGTTTCAGCTTGTGCGCCGATGGATCCGGGCACGCCCGCTATCCCGGCGCTCAGCGCCGACGACCTGGCGCTGGCACCGGACTCAACCGACGTCGACTGGCCCGAAGGGCACTGGTGGACACGTTATGAAGACCCCCAGCTCGACCACCTGATCGAGGCCGCCCTGGAAGGCAACCCGGACCTGCAGGCGGCGACGGCCCGGGTGCGTACGGCACAGGCAGCGGCGCTGGGCGCACGCGCCGTGCAATGGCCACAAATTGGCGCCCAGTATCAGCTCACCCGCGAACGCCTGAGCGAAAACTACATTTATCCGCCGCCGCTGGGCGGCTCCTACCAGACCGATACGGCGCTGACCGTGCAGTTGCACTTCAATCCGGACCTGTGGGGCCGGCAGCGGGCGCTGGCGCGCGCAGCCGGCCAGCGCGCGGCCGCCACGCAGGCCATACAGCGCCAGGCCCGCAACCTGCTGGTGTCCGCTGTGGCACAAGCCTATTTCCAGCAGCAGGATGCCCAGACCCAGGCTCAAGCCATCGCGGACATCGTCGGCAAACTGGAGGACGCGTTGGCCATCACCCGGGCACGCTATGACAACGGCCTGGGCACGCAGGTCGACGTAGACCAGGCGGATTCGGCGGTCTCGGCCGCCCGGGTGCAGTTGGGACAGGTGCGCAACAACACGGTCCTGCTGCACCATCAACTGGCCGCCTTGCTGGGCAAGGCGCCAGACCAGCTGCCCCTGCCGGTCGTGCATCCGTATCGGGCCATCCCAGCCGGTGTACCGGCACACCTGCCCATGGCCTTGCTGGGGCGGCGGCCCGATATTGCAGCGGCGCGCCTGCAGGCCCTGGCCGCAGGCGCCGACATCTCTGCAGCCAAAGCCGATTTCCTGCCCAATATCGACCTGTCAGCCGCAGTCGGCTACCTGTCGTTGGGCCTGGATCAGCTGCTGCGCGGCAGCAGCCGCAACCTGAGCGCCGGCCCGGTCATCACCCTGCCTATTTTCAATGCCGGCGCGCTGAACGCCCAGCTGTCCGGACGGCGCGCGGCACGGGACGAAGCGATCGCGCAATACAACCAGACCGTCGTCAACGCCATCCGCGAGGTGGCCGATGCCAGCGCGTCCATCCAGGCCCTGCAGGCACAGATCCAGCACCAAGAGGCCAGCCTGAAATCGATCACGTCGGCCTACGACGTGGCCCTGCAGCGCTACCGGGCCGGGTTGGGCAACTTCATCCAGGTACTCCTGGCCCAAAGTGAAGTCCTCAAGCAGACCGTCCAGACCAGCGATCTGCATGCCCAAGCCTACATCCTGGACGTGCAGCTGGCCACGGCACTGGGCGGCGGCTACCAGGCGCCCGAGACCGCCGAAACAGGGCGGGCCGCCGCCGAACCCCTGGTGACGTTCCCGCCGAACGCCGGCCATCCTTCCCCCTGACGCACCATGACCGAAGAAAGCAGCAAAGTGACGGGCTCGACCCGCAAACGCCTGATGTGGACCGCGACCGGCGTGTTCATCCTGATCGCCCTGTTATATGGGGTCTGGTGGAAGGTGTTCATTGCACATTATGAATCCACGGACGATGCCTATGTGCATGGCAATCTGGTGACGGTCAGCGCGCAGATTCCAGGTACGGTAGTGGCCATCGCCGCCGAAGATACCCAGACCGTTGCGCGCGGTGCGGATTTGATTACGCTGGATGACAGTGACACCACGATCGCCCTGGCCCAGGCCAGGGCGGCTCTGGCGCAAACGGTGCGTCGTACCCAGACGCTGTTCGCCCAAAACAAGGCCCTGGCCGCCAACGTAGCGGTGGACCACGCCAATGTCGAACAGGCCCAGACCCAGCTGAGCAAGGTGCAGAACGACTTGCAGCGCCGCAGTGCCCTGCGCAGTTCGGGCGGGGTCAGCGGTGAAGAGCTGCTGCATGCCCAGGTAGCCGTCAAGTCGGCCGAGGTCGCGCTGGCGCAGGCGCGAGCCGGCCTGGCGGCGTCCGAGGCACAGCTGGCCACCAATCAGGCGCTGACCCAGAACAGTACCGTCGCCACGCATCCGGATGTCGTGCACGCGGCCGAGCAGGTGCGCCAGGCCTGGCTGGCGCAGTCGCGCACGCACGTCCCCGCTCCCGTGGACGGCATGGTGGCCCAGCGCGCCGTCCAGTTGGGCCAGCGCATCCAGCCGGGCACGCCGCTCATGACCATCGTGCCGCTGGACCGCCTGTGGGTGGAAGCCAATTTCAAGGAAACCCAGTTGCGCCACATGCACCCAGGCCAGGCCGTCACGCTAGTGTCGGACCTGTATGGTGACGAGGTCACCTACCACGGCACGATCGAAGGCGTGTCCGCCGGCAGCGGTGGTGCTTTTGCCCTGCTGCCCGCACAGAATGCAAGCGGCAATTGGATCAAGGTGATTCAGCGCGTCCCGGTACGCATCCATCTCGATCCCCAGGAACTGCAGGCCCATCCGCTGCGTGTCGGGCTGTCGATGACGGCCAAGGTAGACCTCTCCTCCACGCCTGAACCCGGCCAATCACCGCCAGCGCCATCCAGCGGGTCGGACACGGTGCGCGACACCCCGGTCTACCGGCAGGATCCGGCAGCCAGCGATCGGCTGATCCAGCAGATCATCGACGCCAACCTCGCGACATGAGCGCCCCCACCCCGCAAGGCGATTATCCGCCGCTGGAAGGCAGTGCCCGCGCATTCGGCACCATCGCCCTGTCGGCGGCCGTGTTCATGAACGTGCTGGACTCGTCGATCGCCAACGTTTCCATCCCGACCATCGCCGGCGACCTGGGGGTGAGCACCACGCAGGGCACCTGGGTGATCACGTCGTTTGCCGTGGCCAATGCCATTACCGTGCCCCTCACCGGCTGGCTGACCCGGTACTTCGGGCAAGTGCGGCTGTTCCTGATGGCGACCCTGCTGTTCGTACTGAGCTCGTGGTTGTGCGGTTTTGCCTGGTCGTTCGAATCGCTGGTGTTCTTTCGGGTGCTCCAGGGCGGCGTGGCCGGGCCCATGATCCCGCTGTCGCAGGCGCTGATGTTGGCCAGCTATCCGCGCGCCAAGGCCGGCATGGCGCTGGCGCTTTGGTCCATGACCATCCTGGTTGGCCCAATTGCCGGGCCACTGCTGGGCGGCTGGATTTCAGACAATTATGCCTGGTCCTGGATTTTCTACATCAACGTGCCCGTCGGCCTGCTGGCCGCCTGGGGATCGTGGCAGATCTACAAGACCCGTGAGTCCACCCGCAGCCGCCTGCCCATCGACGGATGGGGCCTGGGGCTGCTGGTGGTCTGGGTGGGCGCGCTGCAGGTGATGCTCGACAAGGGCAAGGACCTGGACTGGTTTGCCAGCCCATTGATCTGCATACTGGCCGTCGTCTCGGCCATCACCTTCGTGTATTTCGTCATCTGGGAACTGACGGCCCGCCACCCGGTGGTCGATTTGTCCCTGTTCGCGCTGCGCAACTTCACCGCGGGCACCGTGGCCTTGTCGGTGGCCTTCGGCGTGTTCTTCGGCACGGTGGTGCTGCTGCCGCTCTGGCTGCAGAATACGATGGGATACACTGCCACCTGGGCCGGCGTCGCAGCGGCGCCCGTGGGGATCCTGGCGATCGTGCTCTCGCCCGTGGTGGGCAAGCTGGTGGCCCGCCACGACCCGCGCCTCATCGCCACCGCGGCCTTCCTGATCTTCTCGCTGATCAGCTGGATGCGCGCACAATACAACACCCAGGTCGACCTGTACGGCGTGATGCTGCCCACCTTCATCCAGGGCGCCGCCATGGCCGCATTTTTCATCCCGCTGACCACGATCTCCCTGGCGGGACTGAGCCCCGAGCGCATTCCGGCCGCAGCCGGGTTGACCAATTTCTTTCGGCTGGTCTGCGGTGCCTTCGGCACCTCGATCACCACCACCCTGTGGGATGACCGCGCGATCCTGCATCACGCACGCCTGACGGAAATCGCGCGCCCAGGCGAGCCGGCATTCGACCAGCTGATGAACGGCCTGCACAACCACGGGGTGGATCCACTGCGGGGCGCGGCGCTGGTGGATCAGGTGATTCACCAGCAAGCCTATACGATCTCCGCCACGGACTTCTTCCTGGCTTCCACCTTCATTTTCCTGTTTTTGATCGGCCTGATCTGGCTGGCCCGACCGTATGTCCGACAACCTGCCCGGGCGGATGCAGCGGGATAGGCCCAACACACGGATTGTCGGCCCGGGCCACCGATGGCTCACCCATCGGGTACCGGTACACGGTAGGGCGAGACGCGGGTGATGAAAACCGTGCCCCGCGTCCTGGATTGCTCTACCAGGTCTTACGAATACCCAAAGTACCGGACACCCCTTCCAGGCTATGCCCGCCAAACGTCGTCGTCGCCTTGGCAAAGCCGCTCCAACCATTGGCCTTGCCAAAGAGATCCACACCCAGGGCAGCCGTGCCATAGGTGCCGTCGCGATCATACGTCACTGGCACGTCCCAGCCATCACCCGACAGCGCGACCGAGGGATGCTTCTTGAACTCATGCCACAGCGACAGCTCGACCCAAGGCTCGATCAAAGTGTTGGCGGTGGCAAACTGGGTACCGACCCGTGCCCCAAGGCGGCCACGTACGCTGTTGCCGCTGCCGAAATCCAGCTTCGTACCGGCCAGCTTGGCGTCGTCATAGCGCGTATGGACGTAGGCCAGAGTGGCCTTGGGTTCGACAAACCACTTGCCGGCCGGCGAGTAACGGTAGCCCGCATCGACGGTCGCCCCCACCGAGGTGAAGTTGTTGTTGAAATTGCCGAGATCCCCGCGGTACTTGATCCGCCCGAAATCCGCCTTGATGGCGCCATCCACGAACAGGCCCCCATCGATCCAGGTGGTATAGACACCCACCGAGGTGGCGTCGTAATCGGCCCGCGTGGAGGCCTCCGAGAACCGCAGGCGGCTTTCGGTGTAACCGGCCATCACGCCAGCGTACAGCGACTGCCCGGCATCGGGACGCGCCGCGCGGAAATCGCGATCAAGCCCGATCATGACCCCTTGATGTGTGCGCTTGAGCTTGTCCGAATACTTGTGATCGGGCCCCAGCATGCCACCCGGCGCCCCCGAGGTGTTGTCGAAGCGACGCTCGATGTTGCCTCCGAAGAGCTTCATCCAAACCCCCGCCTTGGCCCGATTGCCCGACGCCGTGGTCGTGCTCTGGCCCAGCCGCAGATCGGAGCTGCGCTCGCGCCAGGTTTCCATGGAATCGTGCCACAGATCCTGGGCCGCGGAGGCGATGACCGGCAGTTCGTAGGCGCTGCGCCCCGGGGTGGAGGCCAGGTACCACTCATTTTCACCCAAGGCACCCCCATTGGGTTTGAGATAGGCGTCGTACCGGAAGAGCCCTTTGTCGATCCCGCCATTGGTGGTGAAATCACCCACTGCTGTGTCACCCGCCACGGTGGCGAACAGGACTCCGTTTGGATCGTATTGGCCGGGGCCACCATCGAGATCGTTGACCACCAATGCCACCTGGCTGCCTTCCGCACCATAGACATCGCCGCCAAAATACAGCTGATCGCCGAGGCCACCCGGCCGCAAATCGGCATCCATGGCAAAGCTGCCGCCACGAACGAGACTGCTGTCGGTGAAATGGAATCGATCGCCCGCAATGCTATTCATAAGGTGGATTTCACCACCTGGGCTGTTGTCGAAGGTCTCGAGCCCGTCGAAGCGCACGATCTGCGGTGAGCCACGCAGCGGATCCATGGTCAGCGTCCCCGCATTCGAGAACAGATCCTGGTTGCCGGCACCGAAATCGCTATCGCCGATGGCGACGAAGGTCCCCCCCTCATTGTTATAGAAGCGGTCGTTGCCACCGCCCATGGAAACCCGACCGATGACGACCCCATTGTTCTGCGTCTCGGAGGCATTGTCATCGTTCACGATGGCCATGCCATTCAGTGCGGTGATCAAGCCGTTGTTGACCAGCAGCGCACTGTGCCCCCCACCGAAGGCGACGCCTGCGCCATCGCTTCCGGAGCCCCCCAGCACAAGACTTTCAATGAGGACTTGCGTATCGCCCTCGGCGCTCATGGCGAAAATGCCCCGCGAGTTCGGGCCGACGGCCGTGACGGGATCGTTGGCCCGCACGTTGACCGAGCCATTGTATGTAGAGGCAAAGATGCCGTCGGAATCGCTGCCCAGGGTACCGATATACCCGGCGTCGACGTTGACGTCGCCCTGCTGCGAGACGGCCCGTATGCCATCGGAATCGCTGCCGACCGTACCGACCGCATCGGCCCGCACGTTTACCGAGCCGTCACTCGAGAGGGCGGCGATACCCGCTGAATTACTGCCCACCGTACCGACATAGCCAGCATCGACATTGACATTGCCAGCCAGCGCCGTGGCCCGGATCCCGTCCGAATCCTGACCGACCGTGCCCACCGCATCGGCCTGCACGCCGACCGAGCCGTCGCGCGAAAAGGCCGATATGCCGGTTGAATCGCTGCCCGCGGTGCCGACCAGAAGCGCATTCACAGCGACGTCGCCCTCGAGTGCCGCCGCCCGGATGCCTTCGGAGTGGCTGCCTGTCGTACCGACGGCGCCTGCCTGCACATTGACCGAGCCATGATTGGAGAAGGCAGAAATGCCTCTGGAGTGATCGCCTTGCGTGCCGACGGCGCCGGCCTGGACGTTGACCGAGCCATCGTCGGAGGCTGCCCGGATACCGGTCGAGTGGCTGCCTTGCGTACCGACCGCAGCGGCGTAGACATCCACATTCCCCACGCCCGAAGTGGCCTTGATGCCGCTGGAATAGTCCCCTACGGTCGTGGCCAGCAGGCCCGCCACCAGTACGTCGCTGCCAGGATCGTCGGCCACCACGGCCGGAGAATAGTCGCCGGCCGTGGACACCGTGCCAAAGATCGTCGTCGAGGTGCCGTTTGCCGTATTGATGATGCCGGCACTGTGATCACCAAGCGTGGTGACACTGCTGGCCACCACATAGGCCGAGCCGTTGTCGGCGTTGGCCCAGATGCCAGTGGAATCATCTTCGACTGTCGTGACGGGCCCCAATGCGGCCACACCGGCGAATGTCTTGCCGTCGACCTGGATGCCGGTGGATTCGATGCCGGACGTACTGACAGGGCCAAAAGCCACGGCGCCGGCGATGCCATCGGGCGCACTGACCTCGATACCCGCAGAGTTCTGGCCCGCCGTTTCAACCTCGTTGGCGATGGCCACGGCCACACCCCCCGAGACGGCATCCAGGGCGCCGTCGGCCAAGCCGGCCAACGTATCCCCCGTGCCTTCGGGCAGGATGCCCGACCCGGCCCCCAGGCCTGACAACAAGGCATCCAGCCCTTGATCGATGAGACTACCCAGGTCACCGCCGCCTCCGGTACCCACCAACTGGCCCACACTGTTGATGATGCCGGTGAGATCGCCCATGTCGCTTGCTGTCACCGACACACCCGCCGAATCGTCGCCCTGAGTGGACACCTTGCCCAGCGCCACAGCCCCGGCAAGGCCCCCTGCTGACACATCAAGGCCTTTTGCATGACTGCCGCCTGTGGTTGTGACATCATTGGCCAACGCGAACGCAAGCCCTGTACCGACGACCTGGGAATGGATGCCCGTACCGGCGCTGTGGACATTGCCCGCCAGGGCCACCGCAGCGCCCAGACCGGCGCTGGCATCGATGCCTCCCCCAGTCTGCGAAGTGACGTCACCCACATTCACGTAGGCTACCCCTACCCCGTTTTCGAGATCACCCAATTCTGGAATGGCCCCCTCCAGCAAATCGCTCAGGCCGCTGAGACTGCCAAGATGGTCGCGATTGACTTCGGCCTTGACCGCCAGCCCGCTGGCCGATACATCGCCCGCCGTGATCGCGGCCAGGCCCAGGCCTGTCTCGGCCGAAATGCCATCGCCGCCCGCATCCACATTCCCGGCATTCACCGTGACCAGGCCCAGGCCGGTTCCGGCAGTGATGCCGTCAGACCCTGCCGAAACATTGCCGGCATTGACTGCGACATTGCCAATCCCGGGCACACCGTAGTCGCCTATGCCCACTCCTTTAATAACTGCATAGATGCCGCTCCCACCCGTAGCTGTGACATCACCCACATCGACACTGACACCCGGCGCCAGAAGCGCGGCTGGATCCAGGCTACCGAGATCGGCGAGATCCGGGAGAACATCCAGCGCAAAACCGCTTTCTGCATGAACGCCCTCCTTTTGGGCAGTGACGTTACCCGCCCGAATGCCGACGGTGCCGAAGCCCGTTTTAGCGTAAATGCCGTCCCCCTGTGTAGACGTTACGTTATTGGCCTGCACATCGACCCCGCCCAGGCCCGGAATAATCCCCGATACGGCGTCGACTTGGGCGCGAATACCTGTGTTTTGGCTTAAAACATTGCCCGTCTCGATGGTGATGGCTGAGCTGCTCAAGGCAGGACCAACGTTACTGAGAAGGTCGAATAAATCTACATTGACGCTGGAAACACCAGTCGCGTTGATGCCCATGCCTTTTTCGGCCTGGATGTCACCTGACTTGATCGTGGTCGTGCCGATGACTGTCTTGGTTTCGATGCCGTCCCCGTCCCGGGAAGTGATATCACCGGTTTGAACAGCAATGTTGCCGTTGGGTAGAAGATTCAGAATAGATCCAATCCTGGCACGGACACCCGTACCTTGGCTATCGATTGCGCCACTCTCAATATGAATGTCGCCGTTGTTATTGGACGCATCAATGCCAGGCCCACTCTGCGTAACCACCTTTCCGACCTGAATGAAGGTATTACCGGTCGCAGAACTATTGGTTTGTACGCCAGTACTTGCACTATGGATGTCACCAGCGATGATGTCGATCTTGCCGGATGCGTTGGATGCATCGATACCGTATGACTTAGAACCTGTCGTTGTATTGATGTCTTCTGCGCGGATCGTAATGTCGCCGTCTGCCGGTTTGGTGCCAATGGGCCAGCCTAATACAATAATATCCTCGGTGCGTTTCGCCGAAATACCCGGGGCATTATTTCCTTGAGTGGTAATGGAGCCCGTCGTCGTTACCGTGATGGAGTGGGTCCCACTAGTTTTATATTCTGCTTTGATCCCTGGCTCACCATTTGCATTGATGTCCTCGTCATAAGAACAAGCCATCTCAGTGCCTGAAATACCACAGGTCTTGCCACCGGCGGCCAATGCCAGCCCAGGAACAGCAGCTACGGCGAGCGCCGAGCCCGCGACGCCGAGTACCAGCCATCGATGATCCCAGCTTTTTGCAATGGCCTCCGAGAGCGTATTTCTTTTGGACGGCATCTGTTTTATTGGCATGGGCGTTCTCCTGGGCTGACGGCAGACCTTGGGCAGGGAAATGAAGGTGACAAACCTGGCATGACCGGGGTCGCGCCAGTTTTTCTCTGAATTGTTTTAATTAGCGGCCATGTTAGCCGATTTGGCTCTCCATCACGAACGGGGGACAGCGACATTCATTAGACTTGTTTTTGCGAAGAACACGTTTAATGGAGTCAATGCCGATGTCCCCAATCGATTCTATCCTAGGAATGGACGGCCTGAGC
>Ga0172382_10001390_pt1 | contig 43237 bp, 74 predicted proteins | sample Leawel138RmetaG_FD_122245 | JGI IMG/M metagenome (GOLD analysis project Ga0172382, IMG submission 122245) | Leachate microbial communities from a municipal landfill in Southern Ontario, Canada - Leachate well 138R metaG | ecosystem: Engineered > Solid waste > Landfill > Unclassified | place...
CGCTCAACCCGGCCCCCACCTGGCCCCCCACCGGCGCCCCCAACTGGCCCCCCACCTGGCCCCGCACCTGGCCCCCCAACTGGCCCCACAACTGGTCCCCCAACTGGTCCCCCAACTGGCCCCGCAACTGGCCCCACAACTGGACCCCCAACTGGTCCCCCAACTGGTCCCGCAACTGGTCCCGCAACTGGTCCCGCAACTGGCCCCACAACTGGCCCCCCAACTGGCCCCCCAACTGGTCCCGCAACTGGTCCCCATGGCCCGCGCGCATCAGCCCTCGGGCCATCAGACACTGCATCGGACTTTGCAGGATGATCGTGTATTTTGGAGCAGCCAGGCCGGCCGTCGTGTATAAGCGCGCAACAGCCGCCCGCGCCTCTCCCTCGTCGATCCGATCGGTGCGCAGCGCATCACGCCGCTGCGCCTCCCGATAGTCCCGCATCGCCTGCCATTGCTCTGCGCTGAGAGTTTCGATGCGTGCCATCAGTCCGCCACCCTCCGCGCTTCGCCAGCGTCGAACTCTTGCTGGCCGCCGACGTAGTAGCGCCCCGGAGGGATGCGGATCGCGTCGTGCTCGTCGTGCCGAAGGACAACCGGACCGCCCTCGACCTCGAGGATGCCAATAGCAAGCCGATCAGTTGTGAGCTCGCCGGCGCGGATCAGCGCTCGCACGGCGTCCGGTGATCTGTAGAGCTTTGCGGTGGCAACCGGAGCCATCGCCTCCATGTCGCGAGCCAAGCCGTCATCGCGAAACGCGGTGGGCTGCGGCACGAGCCGGATCGCGTGATGATGTCCGGTTACCTCTCCTTCCGCGAGGATCAGGCGGCTGTCGCGCGGCACGATCTCGTCACTGCGATCGATCTCGATGTTGTCCGGGATGCGGAACAAGATCACGTCGCCCTGCAGGGCGTCGCCCTTCGCGGGATTCCAGGTCTTCGCTTTGTTGCGATTCATGTTGCCCCCTTGGGAGAGTTGGTCACCGGGACGACTGACGGGCTGGGGATTTGTCAGTCTGTCGAGAGTTGCCAGCCGTCCCGGTTGGTCACCTGCTTGTCCGCGTTGCTGGCGCTTAGGGGGCGCTGGCTAGCGGGGCGGCGGGTGATGGGGCAAATCTATATAACGAACTGTGATACGTCAATGACAAAAATAACACGATGTTATTTTTTACACCGGACCGTTGCTCGTGATGCGATATTGCAACGGTGAGCATATTACCGCTTGCGCGCCTCCGGCAACGCGGCTTAACCTTCGATAGTCAGTGGGGTGATGGGAGCCTAGACAGGCTTCTTCCGAAGCTCGCGGAGCTTCTTCGTAATGCGGTCCGGAAGGCCGCTCGGGTCGCCCCGATAGAGCCAGTCGAGCGTCAGCATATAGCGCTCACACAGTAGTAGGGCGGCCGGTAATGTCAGTAAGCGTTTACCCGTCTCATAGGGATTGTATCGCGGCTGCGACAAGCCCGCCTCTTCAGCGAACTCCTCCTGCCCCAGACCTATGGCCAGACGGCTGCGCTCGAGCCGTCGCGCGACGTCCCGTTCCAAGTCGCCCGTGTCCTCCGGATCGATTGCCATAGCTGCCGCGTGTTAGGGGGTCCGTCTGAGGTCGGCAATAAATCACGGAACGTTATCCCCGTCCAATAACAGTCGTGCTACTTGCGCCATATAACAGCGCGTGATAAGAATTGCGTCATGAAATACGACATTGAGAGCATCGCCGATCTGATTGCCGCGCTCGGCGGCCCGTCCTCTGTCGGAGAGTGGCTGGGCATCACGCAAGAGGCTGTCAGCAACTGGAAGGCGCGGGACTACATTCCGCCCGGCTGGCACCTGAAGCTTCTCGTGGCGGTTAACCGCCAGGGCAAGACTGTCGACCCATCACTATTCGATCTCGATGCCGACGACGTGCCCTTTCTGAGCGCGGCCGTCGCTTGAGTTGCGCCTAGTTCCGCGTCGTTCACGCGAGTTCACCAGCGTTCCAGTTGAGTTCCAGTGAGTTTCGCAGGCGTTACCGCCTGACGGACATGGAGGTCGTGCGGCCTGTCTAGGTCGGGCCAGAGCGACCGCTATGCCCATGTCCGTCACGCCGTGAAGCTTTCCGAGGGGGTGAAGCAAGGGCAGCTCGGTGTCCTTGGTTGCAAAAGCCCGGCAGGGGCCCCTCACAGCCTTTCTCCGCCCTGCCGGGCGGCCGATGCATGCAAACAAATCGGCCCCGCTCTCGGGGCAATGAGAGCAGGGCCATATTTCGCAACGCTGAACGAACCGGAACAGCAACCAACCAGCTACAGAGGTACTGTCCGAATGATTGATACTATAGCGCCACACTCTGGCAGAATTTTGGCGGGGCGGCAATGAAAACCAACCCATGGTTCCGCCTCTACCATGAATTCGCGACCGACCCGAAAGTGCAGATGCTGAACGAAGCGGATCAGCGTCGCTATCTCATGGTGCTTTGCCTCCGATGCCGTAACGGCGATGTAACGTTACACGATGACGAAGTGGCGTTTCAGTTGCGCATTTCATGCGAAGAATGGAGCGCCACAAAAGCCCGGCTTATCGAGCGAGGGCTGATCTGCGACGGTAATAAGCCAGTCGCATGGGAAAAGCGGCAATACGCGTCAGACCGTTCAAATGACAGGGTTTCTCGGCACAGGGCCAAGAAGAAACTCGAAGCGCAACGAGCATGTAACGTTACAGTAGCGGCACCAGAGTCAGACGCAGATACAGAAGCAGAAGAACAGTCCGTCAGTCATACACCAGAACCTGCGCGCGCGAATGGACAGACAGACGATCCGAATTTCGAGAAGTGCAAGCTGGCCTTCAACGGATCGACCAGTCGCCTCATCGACGAGCTGAAAAATTCCGAAGGCCCGTACGGCACCAAGGCCCGCGCAGCCGAGTGGCTTGCCGACACGCTCGATGATTTCGGCGCCGCCGCCATTCTCGACGCATTCAAATTCCTCGAGCGCTGCCGCGACCAGGGGCAGGCCATTCGCGACCCGAAGGCCTTCCTGACCAAGAACGCGCAGCGTCACGTCGAGAACCGGGCCGCGAAGAAGGCTGCCGAAGCCGACAAGGCGAAGCGTATACCAAAGGGTTTCAATCGCATGACGGGGGAGATCGTCTATGCGTGAATCATTGACCTTGCTGCTGGTCGATAGCGATGCGGACGCGGCAGAGGCGCGCGAAGCCGGCTTCAAGTCAGTTCGCGTCGCGAAGCGCGAGGAGGCCGTCTGTGCGATCATTGATGGCGAGGCGGTTACTGATCCGACGATTGAGGTGTTCGACAACGTCGTGATCGCAGTCCGCGACCCGGATCTTCGGGATGGTTTGGCCGTCCGCATCGGCGACACCAAATGCCGTTGGGCCGATCTTCCCGTGTTTGCCGACGCTACGACGATCCGGACCGCAGTAGCTGGCGCGCGTCCATTATGGATCGATGAGGTGTGCCTGATGTCGGACATCCCCGACAGCGGACCTCAGAAGACCTACGAGACCGGATTCCATTTGCTGGATGAATGGGGCTTCCGGCTGGTTCGCCCGGCTTTTATGCCGATCATTGGCCCATATGGGTCGGGCAAGTCGGTCTTGATGCGCCAACTCGCCTGCAATCTCTACCGCCTGCACGGTTGGCGATGCCTCATCACGAGCTTCGAAGAGAAGGTTAAGCCCCGCTACCAACGCGACTTGCGGGCTCATCTGATCGGCGAGGAGGGTTTTGATAACTACGGCGTTCTGCGGTGGACACCGAAACACCCGAGCCTCTGGACGGAAGACGACGTTGCCGCCGCCGATCAGCGCATCGAGGATGGGTTCCGGTTTCTCCGGCGCAAGCGCAACACGTCACTCGACTCCGGACGACTCATGGATCGCATCGAGTATGCAGTCCGCGTCTATGGGTGCGAGGTCGTGATCATCGATCCGGTAAACGAGATCGACCACCAAGTGCCGAAGGGCATGTCCAAGACGGACTACATGGGCAGCTTCATGATGGGGCTGAAGCAGCTCGCGGATGATTACGGGCTGTTGATGATCGTTTGTGCGCACCCTCCAAAGGACGGCACTCAAAAACGCAGCGCTAAGCAAATCCTGACGCTGAACGACGGCGCCGACACGGCACACTACGGCAACAAGGCCGACATCGGCTGGTGCGTGTGGAGGCCTGGAACGGATGAGTACGCGCCGACCTATCTGAACATCGACAAACTCAAGGATCACGACGTCATGGGGCGCCCAACTCTTGCGAAGCTCTCTCTCGATAGGGGGCTTGGGCGCTTCTCAGTCGTGCGCATTGGATACGAGGAGGTTGTTGCGGAAATCGTCGGGGGGAATGGCGGCGATGCTTAATCAGGGTGTGCAATATCTATGGGTCTACGAGTGGACCGGCGATGGTCACTGCTTGGCCGCGGCAGAGTTTGTCCAGGGTGAGACGCCTAAGTGCATCGACGCTTCGGAGTTCGACGTGTCGCCTGATCTGAACATGGGTATCCCCGTGTTCCGCCGTACGGACCATGGCCTTGCACAGTATTTCAGATTTGAAAGGCGGTCCGCATGACCCGCCGCGACGATCAGTTCACCCTCTCCGGCGAGACGTTCACGAGAACCTGGGTCGGTGACAACTCCGGCCGGTACGAATGGAGCTCGAGCGACGGACGCCTCGTCGTCTGGCGTGAGGGCCGCGAATACAGGGCGACGTTGGACACTTATCCGAGCACGAAAGCATGGCTGACGCTCACGGCAGCAATGGCGGCGAGCATCATGTCGAGAGAGAAATACGATCAACGGAGGGCAGCGTGAAATACGCGGTTGGGGAGATTCATGAAAGATGGACTCCGTTTATCCTGGAGGACAGGGACATCCCGGACCCATCGCCAGACGGTTTCGGCGTAGTCAGGATTAAGAGTTGGCGTCCAGGGGTCCGGAACGAGCAGACGGCGCCCGACGACTTCGAAGCGATATGGGATGGTGAGGGGCTCGAGTTGCGGCGCATCGTTGCTGTCGTGACAATCGACGGTGGGGGCGTGCGCATCCTCTATCGGAGGTCGTTTCGCAAGCCTGACGGTACGGTGTTCGGCAAGCCCAAGGTTCGGATGACAACTCCGTCTGCGTTCACGGCGTGGGCTCGCGGCAGCAACATGGGGCTTTGGCGCGACCTCCAGAACCGCCGAGAATATTTGGCGTCCCAAAATACCGAGCCGGTTGCTATTGCCCAGGGCGAACGGAGGGCGGCATGAGTGATCCCGTCGCCGAGTTTATCGCCAAGAGAGATGCGGCAATTCTAGACGGCAGCGCGATCTGCGAAATATGCGGGCAAGTCGAGGGGTGGGTACACGACCACAAGCCGGATCAGTCCGGTCTCGATGATGGACCGTATCTGCGAGGACATGCGCCAAGAAAGAAACCTATACCGAGGCCCGCCGATGAAATTTCGCTCATCCGTAAGCAAGCGTGGGCCACACGCCGGGCGAAGTATGGCCCGTACGGTCATAGATGATCGGAGGGCCGCATGAACCGCCTTCTCACCTGGGTCGACGAACAGTTGATTGACCTAGCCGTGATGATTGCAGCGTTTTTCAGGGGATTTTCAGAGGGGATGCGGAAGTGACCACCTGGGTTTTGTTTCTCACTCTCGCCAACGGCGACACTGGCGCCATAGAGACGAGCCAATACGTCTGCGAGAAGACGGCTATTGCGGTCTCTATTGGCGACAAGGTTGAGGCGGATGTCTACGGGACGCTTGTCCGTGTCGAGCGTGCTGCCTGTCATGGGCCGGCAGAGGTCAACCCTTGTGAGCTCGGGGAGACGTCGTGATCGCAGCGCTCTACGTTGAGACGGGAGGCTGTTATTTCGGTCTCGACGGTGTGGACCCATGGGACGAGGCGCGTGACGCCAGGCGCTATGCCGGGCCGTGGCCGGTGGTGGCACACCCGCCGTGCGAGCGTTGGGGCAGGTACTGGAACGGCGGCCCGTCTGCTCGCGTGAAGCGCCTGAAGGGTGACGACAATGGTTGCTTCAGAGCGGCACTCGCTGCGGTGCGTCGGTTCGGAGGCATCCTCGAGCATCCCGAAGCATCGGCCGCCTGGTCAGCGCATGAACTCATCGAGCCGCCGATACATGGCGGGTGGGTCGTCGCAGACTGGCAAGGCGGCTGGACGTGCTGCGTGGAGCAAGGATCGTATGGGCATAGAGCTCGCAAGGCGACTTGGCTTTATGCCTGCCACGTCGATTTGCCATCGTTGAAATGGGGGCGTGCTGAGGGCGACTTCGTGCGTCTCGATGAGGGGTTTAACAGCATCGAAGAGCGGCGCCGGGCCATCAAGACAGGCGCTTGCCAGCGCCTGTCCGCAAAGCAGCGGCGAGCCACCCCTCTTCCCTTCCGCGACCTTCTCATTTCAATCGCTCGCAGTGCGCGTCCGGCAGAAGGGATTGCCGCATGAACCTCTCCATGCCTCCCATCGTATCGCAAATCTTCGCGCTCATCACTCAACTTGTTGGATACGGTTTGCTGCTGTTGCTGGCGGCTGCTGTCCTGGCCCGCTTCGGTTTCCGCATCCCCTACGTTCCTGCGGGTGATGTGACCGGGCTCACATGGCTATGCGGAGCGTGGTGGCTCTGGCGTGGTGGCAATTTATGACCCCCGAGGAAATCCATCGCCGCATCGACTTCATGCGCTCGATAGATCGCGAACACGTTCACCTTCCCATATCCGTTGTGGAGAAACTCATGGGCACCGCCATCGGCAAGGCGACAGTAAAGGACGGTAAGCTCACTCCTGTCCGTAAGGGCTCTCCTATTCAGAAAGCCGCCACGAGAAAGAAACAGGCCCGCAAGGTCGCAGGTCTCAAAGCCAACCGCGCCTCTGTAAAGGCAAAAAAGGGATAGCATGGGCACCTGGAACATACTCAGGGTCGTAGGCCAGCGCGAGCGTTGGGTCTCTGCGGAACTCCGTCGCGGTCTAGGTCTCCTGACTTACGTCCCGATAGAGCGCAACAAGATCACCCGGCGGGGCAGGACAATCGAGGTTCCTCGCCCTCTGATGCCGTCCTACGTATTCGTCGGCGGCGTCACGGATAGCGTTCAAGCTGATGTTGGAGCGGTGCGCCACGTCATCTCGTTTCTGAGGCTGGACGGGGATGCCCGCCTGGCTGCTGTGACTGATGCCGAGATCGAGCGCATTCGCTCTATCGAGCACCAGTACAACAAGGCCCTGCATGACCGTCGGACGTTCCGGAAGGGCGATCGCGTTCGCGTTCAGGACGGCCCGTTCGCGTCCATGGACGTTCTGTTGCGTTCACTGCGTGGATCACAGGCAACGATAGAGATTCAGATGCTCGGATCGGTGCGTGAAGCGAAGGTATCGACGGATCAATTGGAGAAGGTCGCATGACATGCCGTTCCGTCGATTTCCGCCGTGAACTGGGGCCGTAAACTCTCATGAACACGCGTGATCTGGTATGATCGCGCACGAAAAAGCCCCGGTGCGATGAACACCGGGGCGCTTTAGTCAGACTGTGAACTTCGTCATGCGGCCCGCCGCCAGACTGACGCCGTGCTCTTCGGAAGGTACGGGAACCGTCCCAGCATCTCCCTCTGCGTCGGGATGCGACCGTTCTCGGCCTTGAAGGCTGCGGCCCATCTCTTTTCGATGTCAGTCTCGACGGGCACCGGCATCAGGTCGGAGTCCTTGAACTCGGGCTCCGGCGGGACCATCGGCTTCGGCGCCGGCTTGTGGGCCAAACCGAGGTGGAGGAAGGTCACCGTGCCCAGCTCCGAAATCAACACGACCACAAAAGGCATGTTCAGGCTCAGCCATTCGTCTGTAACGGTGATGCCCCAGCTTGAGAGCACCTTGGCTGCATGAGCATAGCCGTTGACGCGAAGGGCAGGGAGGCTTGCCAGCTTGGCGTTGTGACCAGCGATTGCCGCGGTATAGACCTCGACCGTTGCCCTGACACCACGACAGCGCTTGCCGGCGCCACTTGCGCACTCGACAGAGAGATTCTTGTTGGCTTCCGCCAGCATCGCCTCGGACTTCGCGAGAAGGGCTTCCTCGCGCTCCCTGGCGCCGTTGGCGGCCTTGATGGCAGAGACCTTGTTGCCGGCGACCTCGGCGTTACGCGCCCCACTCGTGACCGTGATGTACAACGTGGCTGCGATCGCGAGTAGAACGAGCCCTATACCGGGCAGGATCGTGGCCCGCGACTTGAGCGACGGGATTGCCATGTGGCCTGCGGCAATGGCGGCCACGAGGGCGGCAACCGTTTGCAGATGCCCCGTCGAGATGCTGGCGCCGTGGAACACGTCTTCAAACAGCACGAATCCCGTCACGCCCGCGAAGAAAGCTCCGAGCCCGATTGCGGGATAGGAGCGGATTACAGTATGTGTATTCATGGGTCTTGGCCTTCCCTCATAAGGTTGAGATCAAGGGCCGCTTCGGTGCGTCCAACACCGTTGCGGCCCGTCCTGCACTGCGCAGGAAAAGAGCGCCCGGAGGCGCCTAGTTGCTGCACAGAAGGTGGAGAGTCCTTCTACTGCCTTCGCCTCCCGTGGCCTTTCGGCTGGGAGGCGTTGGTGCTAGTTGTCGAAAGTCCCGACTGGCGCGTGGTAGTAGCCCTCGGGACGCCTTGGCATGACCACGCGAACCTTGCGTTCCTGCTGACCGTGGCGGTAGCCATCCATATAATCCCGGTCGTTGCTCGCTGGGTTCGTGCCCAGGCACCCATCGATCGCGCCTTTATTCCAACGATCAATTCTCGCGTCGTGGTCGTTAGTCATCGTGATGTCTCCCTGTTTCTTCTACTGCCTCCGCCTCCCGCGGCCTTTCGGCTGGGAGGCGTTGGCGTGCCCGTGTGAGGGCGGTTACTCGTCAGGCAAGATGTTTTCCGGGACGGGTCGCGCCGGGCGCTCCAGCGTCCACCCCTTCCACGATCCCACCTTGCGTGGTGATGATCCGGTGAGCCATGCCTGCACCTTCTTGAGGCCCGTGTAGGCAAGGTCTGCGCGGCCGTCCGGCAGCAAGTCGGCATGATCCCGCAGCCATTTTGCGAGGTTGACGACCTCGTATCGATCGCCGTCCGGCGAGACGACCCACCAGCGTTTGGCCTCCTGATTGGTCTCAAACGGGCCTGCAATCGGGGACTGCTGAGCCGCCGGGGTGCCGCCTCTCAGGTTGCCGGTTCGTGCGGCCGCGGAGCGTGCGTTGGCGCGACCGGCGTCGGACCACGAATTGCTGACGCCCACATGGGCGCGACGGCGATGCTCGATCGAGCACGACTTGCTGCACGTCACCGTCTTGCTGCTGGGCGACGCTGGAAACGGCTCCGCGCATACGGCGCACCAGCGCTGGCCGTCCGGAGGCGCGGGGGCGAGTCTTGCCGCCTGCCACGCGTTGCTGATAACGACATTATGATAGGCAGCGATCTCGTTATATTGCCATCCGCGCTCGCGCAAGGTGCGCGCGGATCTCCACCACGCAACGTAACGAGCACCTGTTGGCCTGGGGTCGCGCTCGCCAATTTTTTTGGTTTGATGGTAGCGCTTGAGACGGGCGGCATTACTTGACTGCCGCTCGCGCGGATTAAACAGTTTGCCGACCGCGTGATAGCTGACGCCACACAGGCGAGCGATCTCGTTGTACGTCATGCCTCTCTCGCGCAGCCGGCGGGCGTGCACCCACCAGCTCGGCTCTCTCGTCGGATCGTCAGCCATAGCGTTTGCACTCGTCCGTGAGTTTGTCGAGATCGAGTGCGCGCTCCTGCATGATCCGCATGAGGTCGGTATAGACGCCGCGCGGCACGGGCGTGTCGCCGGAGACCCAGCGGCGCACGGTGCGCTCATCAACGTCAAGTGCAGCCGCAAGGTCGGTGCGCCAGCGCGTGCCGTAGAGCGCCTCTCCGCACTGGGTAAGCAGGTTTGTAGTCATTGGGTCCGATCTCTCGCAAAAAAGGACGCCCGCCGGAGCGCGGGAGGTGATCACCCCCAAACGGGGGCGTCGGTGTCCACGTTGTACCAGTCGCCGTCGATCCAGCTGGCCTCGAGGAAGTCCTCGAGCTTGCCGGCCGCCAGAAGGGAGATGCGGTCGCTCGTCTGTACCGTGGCCTCCTCAAACTCGGGTTCCACGCCGTCGAGACGCGCAGCGGCGAGAGAGTGGTGCCCATCAATGACAACGCGAACGACTTCGCCGCCGACCTCGAAAGCCGGAGATACGAGCACCGTGTAATCCTTGGCCGCTCGCTTGCTCTCGACGATCTCGTTGCTGAGGTAGTGCTGGCTGCTGATCGTCTGGGCCATTTCGATCGGGCCTCCTTGCCCTTATCCTCGGTGGGGCTGATCCCCTTCCGATGTCCGTAATATCGGACATTTCGCTGGTGATGTCAATGTCCTATTTTGCGGACATTGCATTTATTTTGGGAGCTAGGCGGCGGACCGTCGTTAGGCGAGGGCAGGAAGTGATTCATTCCTGCCACACTTCCACACAAAACCTCACAGTTGACATTGCCTCTCCCGTCACGCGCGCGTATAGGTCGGGGCGACGGGAAGTCGGCAACCAGTAGCGGCGCATCAGCTACCACCAGTCAGTCACGAGCCGGACCCAGGCCCTGCGCGACTCATCGCGCCATCGTGGCTAGCACAGACCAACCACGCCCCGAGCAATGAACGACAGCGACACTCTCGTCGCCCATATCCTCGATCTGCCCCCGTACAACTTGAGCCAGAGCGAAATCAAAGCTCGTGGCCTCGCCCGTGCGCACGACGAGTACGTCAAAGCCTGGCAGCAGCGCATGAAGGCTGCCCTTCGCCAATCCCCTGTTTCCGGAACGTACGTCCGATAGGAGCCCCTCACATGCGGAAAGTTGTTGCCGCCTTGGCGTTTGCCGGGGCTCTCATCGCTTCGCCTGCGCATGCAGCGGATAAATCCGGCCCGGCGATCATTCCCGATCTGACGCCGGTATCTACGGCCACGAGCTGCTACGTGCAGGGCCTCGCGGGCGGCGCCATCACCTCGAGTACGCCTGACGGTGCGGTCCTGCCTGTCAGCCTCAGCGCTCAGAGCTGGTCGGTCGCCGCGGGCCTCGGGTGCGACCTCCGCTTCGATCGTGTTGTTGTCGGCGCGTTCGGTCGTCTCGAGTTCCCAGTGGACACGAGCGGCAGCCTGATCGAGGCCGACAAGAGCTGGCAAGTCGGCGCCCGTGTCGGCTACCTCAAGCACGGCTACATGCCGTATCTGATGGCAGGATACGAGAGCTCGGAGTTCAGCTTCGCCAATCTCGACCTCCGCCGTGACGGCTGGTTCGTCGGCGGTGGTCTCGAGCTGATGCTGACCAGTCACCTCTCGCTCGTGGGCGAGTACCAGTACAGCGGCCTCGGCTCAACCGCCGCTCTTGGCATGCCGATGGACGTGGATGCGCACAAGCTGCGCTTTGGCGTCAATTTCCGCTTCAACAGCCTGTTCGGGGATTGACCTGATGACGGCGACGCTGCCGCGGTTTCCGCTAGAGGACTTCAAGGCTCATTTGCGCTACGAGCCGGAAACCGGCCATCTGTACTGGGCTAAGACATTGTCTCGCCGAGCCGTTGCGGGAAAGCGAGCTGGAAGCCCTAGTCACGGCTATGTCTCTTTGGGCTTCCGAGGGAAGCAGATCCCCGCTCACGTGATCATATGGTTCATGCAGACAGGTGAGTGGCCGGGCAAAGAGGTTGATCACATCAACGGTGATCGTTCGGACAATAGAATTGAGAATCTGAGACTGGCGACTGACTCGGAGCAGCAGTGTAATCGGCGGATGGACCGTCGGAATTCGTCAGGCGTTAAGGGCGTCTACTGGAACAAAAACGCTCGCAAATGGCAGGCATACATCACAAAGCACGGCCGCATAACGTATCTCGGCATTTACGCAAGCATAGAGGACGCCAGGGCCGCGCGTGCGCGTGCTGAGGAACATCTTCACGGTGAATTCGTGCGTGCCCCCGAAGCCTTGCACCCGGAGCATCGTCCATCATGAGACCCTTCCGCTTCATCGGTCGCTTCATCGGCGACCAATGGCACCAGTTCACGCCGACAGGACAGCTCCTGTTCGGCTGTGCGCTTATTGCTATCATCGTGGATGCCGGCATCGCCTACGAGTACGGTATCACCATGAGCAGCCTGCATGCCGCCGGCTTTGCTCTCGTCGCGCTCGGCCTCGCCCTGCTTCCCGATCAGGCGTGGCAGGCGGCCGAGAAGCGTGATTGGTGGACGGCCGGCATCCTCGGCGCGCTGAGCCTCCTCGTGCTGCTCCCGGTCGCATACCAGACGCACGTGGGCTACGGCGCCGGCGTTCGGCTGGGCGATATGCAGCAGACCGGCTTTCAGAACGCATCGCTAGAGGCCCACCAGATCAGCCTCAAGTCGGAGCGCGAGAACATCGCCATGTGGCGCCAGCAGCTTGCGGACCTGAAGGCTCGCAACAAGGTGATCCTCGATCGTAACAACGGCTGGGCCGTCACGACGAAGCCGGAAGCGCTCAAGGCTCAAGTCGCCGCGCTGGACCAGAAGATCGAGAACGAGGCTCGCCGCGTCCGCTGCGGGCCGGTCTGCGAGGGCTACAAGAAGGAAAAGGCCGACACGCTCGCTCTAATCGAGGGTATAGAGCGCGAGAACGACTTGACCGCTCGCATTGATGCCACGCAGCGCGTCATCGACAGCAAGACGGCAAAGGTAGTGGACACGGGCTACAAGTCGTCGACGGTCGTCAACCAGAACACGGCGCTCGGCGATCTTTGGCACCTCGTCACAGGCAAGGAAGCGCCAGCGAATGTCGTCAGCCTTGCCACGATGGGAACGAGCTCGCTCGCCTTCTTGTTCATGGCGCCTGCCTTCATGATCGCAGCCGGTCGCAACCGCCGCCGTCGTGACGACGAGCCGTCTGCTCCTGCAGTCGTAACGCCACCGGCCCCGCTGCGTCCTCTTGCTGGCATGCCTGCTGAGCCTATCCACATCCACACCACAGAGCAGATCAAAGACCCGATCATTCGTCGCTGGGCACTGAGCGATGAGGTGAGGTCCCTGGTCGGCGGGCAGGAGCTGAAAGCAGCATGACCGACTTAGCGTCCATCAAGTCGGACCTCGGCATAGAAGACGCCGAGCTTCGCATCAGCGACAACGCCGGTTTCATCTGGCTCAACATCACCCGAGACGGCAAGTCCTGGTCATACAGGCTGCCTCTCGATCCGAAACCACACCACATTGAAGACGCCAAAGAGGCGGCCGAACAGTGGTGGAAGGAAGAGCGGGAATAACAGTGTCGTCTTACACTGGTAACAGACTCTCTGGACTGAAACCGTTTGAGAAGGGCCAGAGCGGCAACCCGAACGGCCGGCCGAAGAAGGTGCAGACCGTCGCCCAGCTCGCTGAAGAGAACAGCGAGAAGGCTCTGCGCAAGCTCATCAAGCTGATGGATAGCGACAAGGATCAAGTCGCCCTCGCTGCCGCACAAGCCGTTCTCGATCGTGCCATGGGCAAGCCCAAGCAGTCGATGGACGTGAACGCCAACAGGAAGAATGCAGCAGACTACAACGAGTCAGAACTTCTCGCCATCGCAGGACTGGGCCGCTCGCGAGCTCATCAGGCGGAGCAGGGCGAGAGAGAGCCTGATCGACTTCAGTAGGTACACGTTTCCCCACTACATGCCGGCGGCGCATCACCACATGATCGCCGAAAAGCTTGAGGCAGTGGCACGAGGGGAGATTAAGCGCCTACGCATTCATATGCCGCCACGTCATGGCAAGAGCGAGCTCGCTTCGATCCGCTTCCCTGCGTTCTTCATGGGTCGGCACCCGAAGCGAAACATCATTGCGGCTTCGTATAATAGCGATCTCGCATCGGATTTCGGTCGCAAGGTCCGAAACATCGTTGCTGCGAAGGAATATCAGGCCGTTTTCAACACCACGCTCGCCGAGGATTCAAGCGCTGCCAACAGGTGGCACACGAATGAAGGCGGTATGTACGCGGCTGTTGGTATCGGAACAGCCACCACTGGCCGCGGCGCGCATGTGCTTCTCATCGATGATCCATTCAAGGACCGCGAGGAAGCCGACAGCGAGACACACCGCGAGAAGGTTTGGCGCTGGTACACGTCAACGGCTTACACGCGGCTTGAAAGCGACATCCGACCGGACGGCGACATCACGGAAGACGACGATCTGTGGTTCGAGCTTCTCGACGACATCAACTCAGGTGATGCGGTTCCGTTCGAAGGCGCCATTGTTGGCATATGTACCCGCTGGCATGAAGATGATTGGGCAGGACGCATTGAAGAAGCCGAGAAACACGGTGGAGAGAAATGGGACGTTCTGGATTTGCCCGCAATCCGCTCTGATGGCCGGGCTCTGTGGGCTGCAAAATACCCGATCAAGCAGCTGGAAGCGATACGGACGACGATCGGGGAACGCGACTGGTCCGCGCTCTACCAGCAGAGGCCAACGCCTGATGAAGGCGACTACTTCAAGCGGGAATGGTTCCACTATTACGATGCCGCGCCTCAGCATCTCCGCACATACGGGGCCAGCGATTACGCGGTCACGGCGAAGGGCGGCGATTACACGGTGCACATCGTCTGCGGCATTGATCCTGACGACAATCTCTATGTGCTCGACATCTGGCGTTCGCAGGCTGAATCTCATGTCTGGGTTGAGACCTACATCGACATGATCGCCAAGTGGCGTCCGCTGAAATGGGGCCAGGAGCAGGGCCAGATCATCAAGAGCCTCGGGCCGTTCATCGACAAGCGCATGCGAGAGCGCCGCGTCTACTGTGCTCAGGAGCCTATGACCAGCGTTGCCGACAAGCCGACGCGGGCGAGATCGTTTCAGGCCCGCGCGGCAATGGGCAAGGTCTACCTGCCGCACAATGCACCGTGGGTGGCCGATCTGGTGGCTGAGATGCTGACGTTCCCGGCGGGGAAACATGACGACCAGATCGACGCCTTAGGCCTGATCGGCCGCATGCTCGACACGATGGTCGGCGGTCGCGTTCCTCGCGCACCGCAAGGGCCTGAGAACAGATGGGATCGGGCGTTTGCACGGCGCGCGCAGTCTCAAGAGGTCGATAGCTGGCGTGTAGCGTAGAAAACCATTTCAGTAAGTGTCGCGGATCGCGACGAAACACCCGACGCTAGGAAATAAATTACCCTTGGCACTCGAGCTTCTAGACGAGCCCGCACCCGTTCAAGGCGCGGCGCCCGCAGCCAAACCCAAACGCAAGCCTGACGAGCAGGACAACCTAGCCATGCTCGTCGCGTACTTCGACGACAGCGAGGAGGCGACGGAAAACGCGCGGAAGCTGTCCGAGCGCGATCGGGACTACTACGACAACAAGCAATACACATCGGCCGAGCTGAAAATCCTCCGGGAGCGAGGCCAGCCTGACGTGGTGATCAACCGCATCAAGCCCAAAATCGACTTTCTGATGGGTTATGAGGCGTCGAACAGGACCGACCCGCGCGCGTTCCCGCGCACACCGCAGGATGAGGAGGCGTCCGAAGCCGCGACCGATGCGCTGCGCTACGTGAAGGATGCCACGGACCTCGATCAGATTTTCTCAAACGTCTGGGAAAACCTTTTGATCGAGGGCATGGGCGGCCTCGAACTGACGGTTGAGCAGCAAGGGGATGGCACTGTTGAGATCGTGCCCGTCCGTTGGGACTGGGACCGGCTCTTCTACGATCCGCATGCACGCCGGCACGATTACTCCGATGCGCGTTACCTTGGCGGCGTGCTTTGGAAGGATGCCGAGGAAGCCAAGCGACTGTGGCCGGACGCTGCGGAGGCGATCGAGATCACGGTAAGTGAGGCGAGCTTCTCGCGAACCTACGACGATAGGCCCGACCGCTGGGTAAGTCGCGGGTCGTCGGACGGCAGCCGCAAGCGCGTGCGCATCGTCCAGATCTATTACAAGGACGGGCTGACCTGGAAGCACTGCACCTTCACGAAGGGCGGCAAGCTCGAGGAAGTCGATGTTCCGTTCGTGGATCACAAGGGCATGTCGTGGTGCCCGCTGCTGATGCAGTCGGCCTACGTGGACCGGGAGAACAACCGCTACGGCCTCGTGCGCATCATGATCGGCGTGCAGGATGAGATCAACAAGCGCCGATCAAAGGCGCTGCACCGTCTGACGATGCGCCAGGTGCACACCGAGCACGGCGCGGTCGATGACGTTAATGCGACGCGAGCGGAACTCGCCAAGCCGGACGGGTTTGTCGTCACCAATCCGGGCTTCACGTTCGAACTCCTCGACAAGGGCCAGGATATTGCCGCCGAGCTGCAACTGCTGCAGGAAGCCAAGGGCGAAATCGAGCTGATGGGGCCGAACGCGGCCTTGCTCGGCAAGGACGCGGATGCGCCGTCAGGCAAGGCGATCCTGGCGAACCAGCAGAGCGGGCAGACCGAGATCGCGCTGTTGATGGACCGTCATCACTATCTGAAGAAGCGCACGTATCAGCGCATCTGGGACCTGATCCGCCAGTACAAGAAGGAAGAGTGGTGGGTCCGCGTCACGGATGACGAGAAGAACGTGAAGTTCGTCGGCCTGAACCGACCGGTTACGTTGAAGGAAGAGCTGCAGAAGAAGCTGACATCGTCGGGTGCGCCGGAAGAGCAGATAGCGCCGCAGATGGCGCAGCTCGAGCAGATGGCCGAGATGGATCCGCGTCTGTCCGAGGTCGTGCGGGTCGAGAACAACCCGACCGAAATGCACATGGACATCACGATCGAGCAGGTGCCCGACGTTGCGTCGGTGCAGGAGGAGCAATTCCAGCAACTGACCTCGCTCGCGCCCGCGGTTGTGTTTCCGCCTCAGGTCTATATCGAAGCCTCGTCGCTCCGGAACAAGAAGCGCCTGCTCGAGCTGATGAACGGTCAGCAGCAGATGGACCCGGTTGCGGCTGAAATGCAGAAGATCGCGGCCGAACAGGCGATGAAGAAGACGCAGGCCGAGATCGACAAGCTGAACGCCGAGGTTTTGAAACTGACCGTCGAGGCCGACGTGGCCGACGCTCAGATTGGCATGATCCAGATGCCCCAGATTGCTGAAGCAGGCGACGGTCCTGCTGAGGCCAGTACCAGCGTTCCCGCCGCCGGGGATCAATCGGGCGCTCCCACTGAAACGGCGCCGCCGGCCACTTAACGGGCGTTGGAAGAAGCACCCATGCAAGGACAGAACCTCGAAGACCTGCTGAGCGAAATGCCAGCGGAGCCGCAAGAGATTCCGCACGAAGCAGAAGCGGAACAGAACGCGCCACCGCCGGAACCAACGGGCGAGGAACAAGCTGCAGCGCCGCCGGCTGTAGAACGCGAAGAGGTTCCAGAGAAGGGCTTTGTCCCTGTCACGGTTGCTCAGGACGAGAGGAAAAAGCGGCAGGAACTCGAACGCCGCCTTTCTGAGTACGAAGAACGGCTGAAGCGGTTCGAACAACCGCAACAGCCGCAGCACGAGCAGGCGCAGCCAGACTGGTACAATCAGCCAGGAGAGGCCGCACAAGCCCTGCAAGAGCAGTTCCAGCATGAACTGTTTCAGACGCGCCTCGCGCTCTCTGAGACGTTCATGCGGCAACAGCATGAGGATTTCGAGGACGTGTCAGTTGTCTTCGCTGAACAGGCGAAGCGCGATCCTCACCTGATGCAACGGCTCTTCGCCCATCCAAACCCGGCGCAGTATGCGTACCAGATCGGGCAACAGATCAAGCTCATGCAGGACGTCGGCAATGATCCGGCAGCCTATCGCAAGAAGCTCGAGGAAGAAATTCGAGCCCAGATCCAGGCAGAGCAGGGCGGCACTCAGAAAACGGCATCGAGCTCACAGCCACCTCCTCAAGTCCCGCGCTCGCTGGCGCGTGACGTGTCGCAACAGCCCCGCAATGCAAGGGGGCAATTCGACGGTCCCACGCCTCTTGAGGACATCCTAGGCTAGGGGTAGCCAACAATGGCGGAAACGTACGTTCCGACGAATCTCACTGTCACGCAGTGGGAAGACCAGTATTTCCGGGAGTATCTGGCCCGGAACTGGTTCAAGAAGTACATGGGCACGGGTACGTCGTCCATGATCGTGGTCAAGGAAGACCTGACGAAGAAGCCGGGCGACGTGGTGCGGTTGCCGCTCGTGAACCGGCTGACGGGAACCGCGAAGGGCGCGTCCGACACGCTCGAAGGCCACGAAGAGGACGCGGTGTTGCGTTCGTTTGACATTCGTGTCCGCGAGTATAGCCATGCGGTTAAGTTCTCCAAGTTCGAGGCCCAGAAAACCGGCATCGACCTGCGCCGTGCGCACAAGGACGTGCTCATGGACTGGCAGATGGAGTTGGATCGCGACAACATCATTGAAGCTCTGATGAGCATCAATGGTGTGCCGTTTGCGCAGGCGGACGGCTCGGCACGCAATGCGTGGCTGGTCGATAATGCCGACCGTGTGCTGTTCGGGAAGAGCAAGGCCAATGCGGTCTCGCTCGATCATGCGACGGCGCTCGCGACGATCGACAACTCCGACGACAAGCTGACGCCTGGAGCAATCGCTCTGATGAAGCGCATTGCTCTGACGGCCAACCCGAAGATTCGCCCGTTCAAGGCGCGGTCCTCGATCGGCGACAGCGATGCCTATGTGCTGTTTGCGCATCCGCTGCACGTGCGTGATCTGTCGGTCCACAGCGACTTCGTTGCCGCGAACCGCGAGGCCCGCAACCGGGGCCAGCAGAACCCGTTGTTCACGGGCGCCGACTACATCTGGGAGAACGTCGCGATCTACACGATCGAGGACATTCCCACGGTTCTGTCAACGACGCCGCTGCAGGTGGCCCCGGCCTTCCTTTGCGGTGCCGGCGCGCTCGGCATGGCCTGGGCGATGCGTCCGCAGACGGTCGAGGAAGACTTCGATTACAAGCGCAAAGTCGGCCTCGCCATCAAGCAGTGGTACAAGGTCGACAAGATGCGCTTCGGCTCGGGCGACACCGATACGGCAGATCCGAAGGACCATGGCCTTGTGACGGGGTGGTTTGCTGCGGTTGCAGATTCTTGATAGCTCGAGGTGCATAAATGACCGCAGAAACTCTCACGCGATCTCCGCTGATCATCGCCGCTTCTGGCGGCCTCGGTGGCACAGTAAAGCGCCAGTATTTCGCGTATGTGATCGGCGCAGCGGTCGAGGCGGACGATGTGTTCCGCCTTGGCTGGATTCCCAAGAACTGCCTCGTGGTGGGTGGAAACATCGCCACGACAGACATTGACACGGGCACGGAGACGCTCGACGTCGATGTGGGCTGGGAGGCAAACGGTGGAGGGTCGGCGACATGGACCGACCCCAATACCGGCCTGACGTTCACGAACGCGGGCTCCACGCTTGACGCTGACGGCTTCGCCGACGTCGGCGTCATGACCGGAGATGGCATCGCGCAGGTCTATCAGGCCGGCGTCAACTACCGCGAGATCGTGCTGCCGGTGCCGCTGTTCTTCTCCGAGCGGACGATGGTGACGCTCACGGCGGTCGCCCCGTCGCACGGTGGTCACACCGGCACGTATGGCGTCTATCTCGACTACCTCATGACCTGAAGGGATAGGCGATGACCGCAGAAACGTTGACCCGGTCGCCATTGATCGTCGCCCCAGCGGGCGGCCTCGGCGGTGATCTCAAACGGCAGTATTTCGGGTACGAGTTGGCGGCTGCGGTCGAGGATGGCGACATCTTCGAGCTTGGCTACCTGCCGAAGAACTGCCTGGTTGTCGGTGGCCGCTTGGCCACTGACGACATCGACACGGACGCAGAGACGGCCGAACTCGACATTGACGTTGGTTGGGCTGCGAACGGGGGCGGCTCTGCCACGTGGACCGATCCAAATACGGGGATCACATTCACGAACAGCGGGGCCAATGCGTCGGCAACCGGCATCTGCAATGTCGGTGTGCTCAGCGGGGACGGCATTGCCCAGGTGTATCAAGCGGGCGTGAATTATCGAGCGTTTGTGTTCCCCGTGCCGCTGTTCTTCTCTGAGCGCACCATGATCCAGGCCGAGGCCAACGCGGCAGCTGGGGATGGGGATGTAGGCACGTTCGGCTTTTACCTAGACTACATCATGATCTGAGGCTGAGCGATGGCGACCTTCTCGAAATTCAACGCATTTAGTGAAAACCTCGCCGAAGGCGTGCACGATCTCGGCTCGGACACGCTGAAGGTCGCCCTCACGAACTCGGCGCCGAGTGCGTCCAATTCGACGCTCTCGGACATTACCCAGGTTGCGGGCGGCAACGGCTACACGACCGGCGGCACGCAGGCGACGATCACAGCGTCAGCGCAGTCAGACGGAGTCTACAAGCTCGTCCTTGCTGATGTGACGTTTACGGCGTCTGGCGGGTCGATCGGCCCATTCCAGTATGCCGTCCTCTACAATGACACGCCGAGCAGTCCGGCAGACCCTCTCATCGGCTTCTGGGACTACGGCCAGTCCGTCACGCTTACCGCTGGCGAGTCGTTTATCTGGGACGCTCATCCCGACAACGGTGTGCTGACGCTGCAATAGGTGATCCGATGTTCGATCCTGACAACATGCGGCGCCAGTTCCACGAGCTCGGCGCGAAGCGAGACGCGATCCTCGCGCAGTCTGGCCCTCTGAGAGATCAGAGGGATGCACTTATTGCCGAGCATACGGCCGCGGTGCAGGCGATTGATGCACAGATCAAGGCGGCGGAGGCTGGCCTCTTCGACATCGACAATGAGCGGGGCATGCTCGTGCGCGCATTGAAGGGCCGGACGGGAGCCGTCTGATGGCGAAATTGTACAATCTCGCCCGGATGACGACCAGCACGGCCGGGACGGGCGCGATTACGCTCGGTTCGGCGGTGGCTGGTTATCTCTCGTTCGCCGGTGCCGGCATCCAGGACGGTGACGTCGTGACGTACGCCATCCAGGATGGCGCGGCATCGGAGATCGGGCGCGGCACCTACACGGCATCCGGAACGACGCTATCGCGGTCGGTGCTCAAATCCACGAACAGCAACAGCCCGATCAGCCTGAGCGGTTCGGCGCAGGTATTCATCACAGCCTCGGCCGAAGATTTCGGCGATCGTCTGCTCGCAGCCAACAACCTCTCTGACGTCGATAATGCTGCGACAGCACTGAGGACTCTGGGTGGGGTCAGTGCCGCCTCGATCGCCGTCAATCTCGGCCTGGCCGCTGCAGCGGCCGGGAACGCGCTGACCATTTCCGTCAAGGGGTCGGATGGGGCGGACCCGAGCGCCAGCAATCTCGTCTATATCCCATTTGAGCAGGCGCCGACCTGGCGGACGATCAGCTCTGCTCTCTCGATCACAATACCGAGCGGGGCGACACTCGGCGCGGTTGCGAATGTCCCGTTTCGGCTGTGGATCGCCGCGTTTGATGATGCTGGCACCGTCCGACTCGGTGTCATTCAGCGCGTGACAGGTGGCTCCACCCCATCCGCCATCGCGGCGGTGGTGGATAATCTTGCAGCCAGCACCACGGCGATTGACGCATCTGCGGATAATGGCGGGGTCTTTTACACGGGCTCGGCTGTCACGGACAAAAGTTTTCGCCTGCTGGGCTACGTCGATTATGAGAGCGGACTCGCGACGCCCGGCACCTGGGCGTCGCCACCCACAACCACGCGCCTCTATGGACCTGGCACGCCGCCACCCGGATCGGTTGTCGCGCACGCGCGCGTGAGTTCTGGCGCCATCTTTGGGACGACGTCATCGTCGTTCCAGAATACCAACCTGACTATCAACTATTCGCCGCGGTCCCCCGTCTCTCCGCTGCTCATCACGGCTGGAGGCGTAGTCGTCATTCAGGGCAACAGCATACGCGCTGACGTCCAGATGGCCCGAGGCTCCACGGCTATCGGGCCGACAGCATCGGCCTACGCCACAGCCAGCGGCAATGTGATCACCGACACTCGGTCCTTTGCCTCTCTCTCGACGCTCGATGTGCCAGGCGCATCGCCGACGGCGTACACCATGCGGCTACGCAACAACGACGGCATCACTCAGGCGTATTTCGCACCCGATACGCCAGGATTCATACTGATCGAGGAGATGCAGGCATGAGCATCCCGGCCATTGCGAGGGTCCTCGCGGAAATCCGTCCCGGAGCGGAGTACAACGTTCGCGGCCCGTCGCTGGCGGACATAGAATGGCTCGATCAGGTGCAGACAGTGCCGTCTGCCGAAGAGGTCGAAGCGGCGAGTCTTGCTGTCGTCAAAGTCGATCACGCCAGCCGTCTCGACGCGGATGCAGAGGCGGCCCGCTTGCGCTTTCTTACGCCGGGCGCAGGCATGATGATGACGTATCAGGAAAAGTTCGCGCAAGCTCAAGCCGTCGCCGCAGTCGGCGAGGCCGAAGCCAACGCCCTGAGCCAGGTCGACCGGGAAGAGCAGTTCCCGACCCTCGCCGCATCGGTCGGCATCGAAGCCGAGACACTCTGGGACTGTGCTCATCTGGTGCTGCAGAAATACGCCGAGTTCGCGCAGATCTCGCTTGTGATCGAACGCACGCGGCTCTCCGCAAAGAAGGCGATCAGTGATGCGTCGGACGCGGCAGCGGTGCGCGCCGCCTACGAGGCAATCACATGGCCGACGCCGTAAAGGCGCTCACTCACTGGCGTCAGCGGCGTGACATCGTCAGATCGGAGCACACCAGGGAGGTCGTCAAGCGCGAACTCGATGATGGCGCCAAGCAGGCCTTGCTGATGATGGCGGAGCGAATCGAGCGCTTGGAGCGGATCATTGCGGCGCTTGCGCTCGAGGCTCGTAGGGACGTCTGATGCTCGGTCATTCCGCCCTGGGGCGGTACGCCATTGGCCAGTTGGAGTATCTGGCGCCGAAGGTTCTGGCGGAGACTGGGGCCTTCTCGATCGTCGGGCAGCCGGTCAGTGCCACCTACGCCATGCCGGCCGGCGCTGGTGCGTTTGCGCTCACGGGGCAAAGCGCGTCAGCGACATATAGCAGGCTGGCCGGCACCGGTTCCTTCGCAATTGCTGGCCCCTCCCTCGCACTGCAGCGGCACCTGGTCCTCCATGTCGAGCCTACAGTCGCACCGCATCCGCCGCTGCAACCCATGTTCGAGGCGCTCGGCCGTCTCGCACTCGGTGAGAGCGTTCCGCCGGACGAATGGGAAACGACGTTCCGGCTGATCGGTGGCGATCAGGCCCTCAAGCGTCTGATCCCTCTCGTCGTCGGGCCCGGCATGTTCACGATCGCGGGGCAGGACGTCATCCTCTTCGCAGAGGGATACCCGCCGAAGATCAGGGTATTTCCGCGAGTCGCGCTTGGCGCTCGATCGCGGGCACAGGGCGGAGGGCCGATCGCACGCATTGCCGGCGGTACGTCGGCGCGAGCCAGGGCATTCGGAGGGTGACATGCTGACCCCGGGACGCAAGACGGTGAATGCGCCGGTGCGCATCGCCGCGAACTTCCAGGACGAGGAGCGCATCGACATCGATCCCGATACGGTCAAGCTTCGCATCCTGTCGCCGTCCGGCGTCGAGACGACCTACGTTTACGGCACGGATGACGCACTCGTGAAGGCCAGTACGGGCGACTACTACGTCGATTTCAAGCCGGCACAGTCGGGCCGATGGTCGTTCCGATGGGAGACCACGGGCACGAACAAGGAGACCGCCCCGGAAGGCGAGTTCGTCGTGCAGCGCTCGCCCTTCTATGACGGCGTACAGGATGCCTACCGATGAGCTATTCACCCTCACAGCTCGCCACCGCAGTGCTGCAACGTCTTGGCACGCTCGACGCGACCGAGACCGCTGACAGCACCGACGTGACCTATATCTCCGACGTGTGGGCCGCGAAATGGGAGGAGCTGTCGTCCCACGGCATGGAGTTGACCTACTTCGCCCATAACGACATCCCGAACCCGGTGTTTCTGATCATTCGAGATCTGGTGGCGAACGAGGTCCGCGGCGAATACGGATCACCCCTCTCGGCGTCCGAGAAGGAGTCGGAGGAAACCGTCATCCTTCGCAGGCTCAGACGACACGTGAGCACGCAGGCGTCCGGTCATCCCACAAAGGCGCTTTACTTCTGATGCCCCTCCGACCGATTTCTCTCGGGGTTCGATCCAATCCCGAGCGCACCAATGACGACGGCGCCGCGGTGCTGATCAACTGCTATGCCGACGATGCGGGCGAGGAAGGCAAGGCGCGCTATCCGATCTATGCCTGTGACGGGTTCGAGGCATTCTCGACGCTGACGGGATCAGGGTCTGGCGTCGTGCGGGGGATGCTGAACCTTGACGATACGACGCTGGTTGTTGCCACGGGAGCGCGGCTCAATCGCGTGACCACGGCGGGTGTTGCGACGGACATTGCGGCTCTGGCCGGGTCGGGCCCGGTCTATATGGCGCGCAATCGCAAAGCGACGCCGCAGGTGGCGATTGTGCCCTCGTCGGGTGGGGAATACTACATCCTCGAAAACAACGTGCTTTCGTCACCTGCCCTCGACGGCGACATTCCGAAGAGCCTGTTTAATTCGGTCTGCGCCATCGATGGCTTCTTCGTGATCACGATGAGCAACGGCGAATGGTACATCTCGGCGATTGACGGATCTTCGATCGACGAGCTCGACTTCGACACGGCGACGACCAACCCCGACGGCTTGACACGTGGCGTCGTGCGCGGTCGCGATCTCTGCCTGATGGGGCCGCGGTCGACGGAGTTCTATCAGAACACCGGCAATGCGGATTTTCCGTTCGAACGGACGGGGGCGAACACTCTCGGCATCTATGCTGGGCCAACGGCCGTTCCGCTCTCCGCGACGCTCGACGGTGCGATTGCCGACACGGTGATCTGGTGCGCCTCGAACTCTGACGGTGCCTATATCGGCGTCCTGATGCTAGGCGGCTACGATGGACGCAAGATCAGCGCGCCGTGGGTTGACCGCGAGGTTCGGGATTGCACGGCGAGCTCGCTGCGAGCATTTGCCTACACCCGCGGCGGCATCACGTTCTACGTCCTGACGGCCGACACATTCAGCGCGGAGTACAACACGCGGACCGGATGGTGGCACAGGCGTGAATCTTCTGGCCTCGGTGTCTGGCGCGTCACCGACGCCGCGACATTCGACGGCCAGACCATCTTCGGCGATTACTCGCTTGCCCGGCTCTACCGCGCCAATCACGCGATCACGCGGATCAACGCCTCTGAGCTGTCATTCCGCCAGTCAGCAGACGGCGGCTCCATGTGGAACACGGCACGCACCAAGGCCATCGGTGCCGGCGGGCGAATGAAGTTTCTGCGACTTGGCCAGATGAAAGAGGATGGCCGCGTTCTCGAATTCTCGATTTCCAACGCGGTGATGGAGGCCGGGACCGGCGTTCCGATGACTGTGCGTCCGCCTGTCGTTCACGCATGGCCCGCACCGACGACGGTCTATGGCCTGCACGTCGATGTGACGATGGGTACGAGCCAGACGAATAAGCCTATGAGTATCGGTCAGATCGCCATCGATATCGAAGGGAAGCTCGCCTGATGGCTGGAACGACGATCCCGCTCCCGTCTCAGAATGAGCCGATCATCGACCGTACCCGCAAATGGTCGCCGCGGTGGTGGCCGGTGATCCAACTCATGCTGAAGAATCTCCGGGCGGCCCAGGACGATCTGGAGACAGTTCAGGAGGTTGTCACCACCCTCGAAACGTCCGTTGGAGATAACACCACATCGATCGAGCAGGTGCAGACATCCATCAACGGCATTGAGGCTAGGTGGGGTGTCACGATCAACACCAACGGTCAGGTTGTTGGGCTCGTGCGTCTTGATGCGCTGGCCTCCCAATCGGAGTTTACGGTGCTCGCTGACAAGTTCATCGTCGCCCAGCCGAGTGGGGCTGGCCCAAAGCAGGTGTTCGTGATCGGCAACGTTGCCGGCGTGCCCGCAGTTGGTTTGGCTGGGAATATGCTGATCGATGGAGCCATCATAGCGCGTCATCTCTCTGTCCCCAGCCTGGACGCGGTGAGCGGCAACATGGGAACTCTCACGGTCGGAAAAATCCTTTCGCCCAGCGGTCGGTTCTTGATCGACGCCACCAACGAAACCATCAGGATCACGACCTGATGCCCACGTTCATGGCCATGGGGAACGGCGTCAATCACGTCGCCATCTATGATGGCAGCAATGACAACCCATTCTGGAACCCTTACGGGCACCTCGACAATATCCACTTCCACACGATGCTCGGCTATATCGGGTTCGACAGCTCGTCGCCGCAGATCAACACCAACGTGACGGTTGATGGTTCTATCGGAACGTACCTGACAACGCACACGCTCGCTGCACATGGGAAATCCGGGTTTCCGTTCGTGTTCGGCCGCTGCTTCGCACGCGGTGTCTGGATGCCCCTGGCTGGGTCGATCCCGGTGGCCATATGGACGGGCGATGAGGCCAACGTCATCAACTTCATCCTTGCCGTAAACGCCACGCACGTCGCGATCGTTGAAACGCGCAGCTTCGACAGCGCCAATGCATTCTCGTCGTTCAGCGTCCCCGTGCAGGTTCACTTCTCTCGAGAGGTTGCATGAGTGATGTCATGATCTGGACCGGCACACGATTCGCGTGCCCTCCGGCGGGGTTTGACAGCGATTTCAGGTACCTGCGGCAGGCGTCGGGCGGTGGCTTGCTGGTGTCGGGCGGGCGCACATGGCGATTGGGGACATGGCAGGCGTCGGCAGGTGAGCCATGGGTGGCTTGGCGGTTCGATGTCGGTGTCCCGGGAGGTGCCGTCGATGTCGTGCAAATCAGCGTTTCGAACACGAACTACTTCGGTAGCTGTAGCGCCGTTGGGCCGACAACGACGGGTAGCGTCACGCTGGCATGAGTCTGGAGATTGAAGCCGGATACATGAGGGTTACGGGGACCAATGGCGAGGTCTGTCTCGACACGCGCAACCCGATGTTTCACCGGATCACGCCGAAGTCCGGAACGGTCATCGTCCCGCATCTCGATATCGGGTCGGGAACGGCACCGAAGACGCGTGCGCAGCAGCACGATCTTGGCGCTGTGGCGGCCGGATGCACGCACGTGCTTGGGTTTTGCCAGATCGTCTACGAGAGCGGGTCGGCCATGCTCCCCTCGGGCTACTGGTTCATGGTTGGCGGTTCAATCGTATCCCGCATCAAGCGCTTCCAGACGACCAGCGGCAACAACGCCAAATTCATTTCGTCGATGCAGTTGCTGACGTTCGAGCTTGTCGGGACGACGCTCGTCCTGAACGAAGAAACGATCCTCTGCAACGACCTTGAGGCGGGGCCGAACCTATCGATCGCCGCCCTGACCGTAAATTACCGCCTGTGGGCGGGCCGATTTAACTAGGAGGAGACCGGTAAATGCCCAGTCTTGGTGATTTGCTCGGCCTCAATGCCGGCAAGAAAATCAAGCAGGCGTCGAAGGACGCCGAAGCCCGTCTGGCAGCCGGAAAATCCGAGGCACAAGGGTATCTCGGGCAGGGGCGCGACGACATTCTGTCGGGATTTTCTGGCGCTCAGGCGGCCTATGACGCGGCGGCGCCGGGCATGCGCAGTGATCTCCTGACGGGCTTCGGTGGCGCGGACGCCGCATTGCGCTCGGGCTACGGGTCCGCGGTCGATGCCGTGACGGCCGGTCGGGATGATGCCAACGCCCGCCTCGACCCGTTCGTGCAATCCGGTGCCGGCGCCCAGGGGCTTTATGACAACGCGCTCGGCGTGAACGGTCGGGAGGCCGCGACCTCGTTCTACGACGACTACGGCTCCAACGATCCGTTCCGCACCTTCCGCGACGAGCAGGCGCAGCGTGAGATCGAGCGCCGGTACAATGCCAGCGGCGGGTTCCAGGGCGGCGGCGCCGGTGGAGGCGGCTCGGGACGGTTTGCAACGGCAGTGGCGCGCTCATCGCTCGAGCGCGGCACGCAGGACATGCAGGCCTACCTCGACCGGCTCGAGCGCGCCGGGGCGCGCGGAGCGCAGTATGCCGGCCAGCAGGGCGCCAACAGCATGACCGCCGGGAGCCAGCTCGGCACGCTCTACGCCGGGCAGGGCACGGCGCTCGCCGGGAATGCAGCCAACCAGGGCAGCGCGCTGGCGCAGCTTGGGCTCGGCATGGCGGATCGGACTGCGGGTCTGCAGACGGGGCGGGGCACGGCGCTCAGCGGAAATTCGAGCGCACTGGCGGATTTGGCCTATGGCCATGCGGGTCAGCTCGCGGCGAACCGGATCAACACGGCGAACGGGGTGAACCAGGCCAACGCCGTGCCGATGCAAAATCTGATCGGCGTCGCTGGCGTGGCGGCAAAGGCGTTCAATCCGGTTCCGAAGTTCGGCTAAGGAGGATCGAAGGTGCAATACATCCCGCTCCCGGAATACAAGCCGAGCCCGTTGATGGACCTGTCGCCACTGGCGAGCGCGCTGGACTCGCGTCAGAGAGCCCAGCAGGCCCAGGCCGAAGCCCTTGAGAACAAGCGCCGGTTCGAACTTCAGAACACGCGGGCGGACGCGCAACTGGGTCTCTCTCAGAACGCGGACCAACGGGCGACAGAGATGGCGCCGCTGGATCGGCAGTACAAACTCGCACAGATCGAGGCCTCGAGGCATAAGACGGCCATGGGCGGCGAGCAGCCGTCGAATGTGCGGGAATGGCAATACTACAACAGCCTCTCGCCCGAGCAGCAGCAGCAGTACCTGACGATGAAGCGGGCGGAGAAGTATCTGGATCTCGGCACGCACTACCAGAGGCCCAATGCGGTCGATCCGGCGCAACCTGGCCCGACGTTCCAGAAGAACCTTGCCGGCGCCGAGCGGGAGAAGGCGGTTGGCCAAGCCGGCGGCAAAGCGGTAGCCGATCTGCCGCGCATTGTGGACAACGCGTCGCAGACGCTCGACCTCATCCAGAACATCAAGACCAACCCGGGCACGGCACGCAATTTCGGTGTGATGGCGTACGTTCCGAACATGCCGGGCGGTCAGGCAGCGGATGCCTGGTCGCGGATCGAGCAGCTTGGCGGTAAGGCGTTCCTCGAGGCCTATAGCTCTCTCAAGGGCGGCGGTCAGATCACCGAGGTCGAGGGCAAGAAGGCGACCGACGCCATCGTGGCAATGAACAAGGCGCAGAGCTACGAGAGTTTCGTTCAGGCGCTGAATGACTTCGAGAGCGTCATTCGCGCGGGTGTCGAGCGTGCGAGAGGTGCAGCGCGGGGTGGCGCTTCCGCACCTCCAGCCGGTGGCGGCTTCTCCATCCGGAGGCTTGACTGATGGCGCGCTACGAGGTCACCGGCCCGGACGGCGGCCGATACGAGATCACCGCGCCGGATACGGCGTCCGAGCAGGAAGTGCTCTCCTATTTGCAGCAGCAGGTTGGGCAGCCGCAGCCGGATCAGACACCCGGACGGTTCTCGCCAGGGCAAAGGCCGGGGCTCGCTGTGCCGGAAGCGAATCCGGTCGCAGACGTGGCCAAGAGCGCTGGCGTGGGGCTTGCACGCGGCGCGCTCGGCATGGCCGGGCTTCCCGGCACCGTCGAGCAGCTTGGCCGCATGGGGATCAACGCGGGCGCTCGCGCGCTTGGCGCCGAGGGCAATGTGGTGTCGCCGGAAACGGCATTGCCGACGGGTGGCGATCTGCAAAAGCGCGTCGAGGGCGTCACGGGCAAGTTCTACGAGCCTCAGACGACCGCCGGGGAGTATGCTCGGACGGTTGGGGAGTTCGCGCCCGGAGCTCTGTTCCCAGGGGGAATGGCTCAGCGCGTGCTGGGCAACGTCGTCGGCCCGGCCGTAGCATCGGAAGCCGCCGGGCAACTCACTGAGGGCACCTCGTTGGAGCCGTATGCGCGGGTCGGCGGTGCGCTTGTGGGCGGCGGTTTGCCGAATATGGGTGCGCGTGCTCTTACTCCTGCGCCATCAAGCGCAACTCGCCAGGGTCACGTGCAGAGATTGCAGAACGAGGGCGTCACAGATCTCACGGCGGGCCAGATCACTGGCGCGAATCCGCTCCGGTGGATGGAAGGCGCCGTGCAGGACACGCCGCTAACCGGCGCGCGTCTTCCGAATATGCTTGAGAACCAAGCAGAGCAGTTCACACAGGCGGCGCTGCGAAGAGCTGGGGTGAATGCCCCCCGAGCGACACAGGACGTGATCGACGCCGCGTTCACCGCACAAGGGCAGAGATTCGATAATCTCGCGAACGCCTCGACACTCGTTCTCAACCGCGTTGACCGTCGGAGGATGGCCAATGCGCTGCAAGGGTATGCCCGTCTAACGCCTCCGTCACAGCGGGCGCCGGTTATTGCTGAGTTTTTCCAAGACGTAGACCAGCTACTTGGGCAGCAAGTTCCTGGTAGGGTCTATCAGCGCTACCGCTCGATGATCGAAACGGCCGCAAGGCAAGCGACAGACCCGGCATTGCGCGAAGGACTTCGCACGATCCGCAACGTCCTCGACGATGCGGTGGAGCGCGGTCTGCCGCCGAACCAACGTGGGCAATGGCAGCAGGCGAGAGATGAGTATCGCAATCTCTTGGTCATTTCCCGCGCATCGGCCGCCGCTGGCGAGAATGCCGCGAACGGCCTGATCTCTCCGGCGCAGTTGGCTTCGGCTACCAAGGGCGTTCAGGGCTCGAGGAATTTTGAACGCGGGCGCGGGGAGTTGCAGCAATTGGCTCGGGCTGGTGAAGCTGTGATGAAGCAGATGCCGCAATCTGGCACTGCACCTAGACTGATGGCCATGCAGATTGGCCAAGGTCTGGCCGGCGCGGCAGGTGGCTCATATGTTGGCGGTGGAGACCCGACTATGACGGGCCTCGGTGCACTCGCACCGTTCCTGTTCCGAGGAGCAGCGGGGCGTGCGCTCATGAGCCGTCCTGCGCAACAATACTTCGCCAACCAAGCACTTCCTGGAGCGGCTGTGAACGCGCGTGAAAGCGCGCTGGCATCTCTGGTCCCAGCTATCATTGCAGCCAACAGCAGCCGGCCACCACCTGAAGTCACCGTCTATCCACCGGGGGATCCTCGCAACGAGGAACAATAGGCGCGTTTACTGGATGAGCCCGGCGAGCAAATAGGCCGCCGCTGCGGTGGCTATCGTGACCCATGTGCAGAATGCGCGCCGCTCGCGCCACGTCCAATGCTTTTCCATATCGCCCCCCAGAATCACATGCCCCGAGCATGCCCTAACACAAGTGCGCGTCAATCCCTGACGAGGACCGGCCATGGCCGATGATAGCTATTACATGCCGCCAGAACAATCGAGCGAAAGCGTCCTGCAACAGCTCTGGAACGCCCGCCCCTGGCAAGGCTACGCTCAGAACCCGCCGTCGATGATGCCGCAGATCGGTATGGCGTTGGGCCTCCTGCACCCGCGCCTCGGCGGCGCAACGCGGGACATGGGCATGGCCGGCCGCCTCGCGGGACAAGGGGATGCGCCGCCAGCGATGCAGGGCATGCCGGAGATGCCTGCCTATGCAAAAGGCGCCCCAGACCTCGGGTTCAGAGCGGGGCAGCGCGAAGCCTTGATGTCGTCACCATCGAACTACAACGCGCCGGCTGGGGCCGCGCGACCGGGCTATGCGGGGACCGCATCACAGGCACGCGACCAGCATGCAGCCTATGTTCAGTCTCTTGCGGCGCGTGGCATTCCGGAGTCGGATTGGCCGACTATCCAGCAGTTTCTGGGCATGATCAGATGATCCCGGCCAGCATCAGGAACCGGAATCCCGGCGCTATGGAACCTGGGTTTGCGTCGAAACGGTGGGGCTCGACCACGCACGAGACGCTGACCTGGACTGATAAGAACGGCAAGAAGCACACGAACCTCATCGCGACCTTCCCGACGCACCAGCACGGCGGGGCCGCGGTATTTACGCTGCTCTCGGAGGGCAAGTATTATCGCAACAAGCCGATCGCGGACGCGATTGCGACCTGGTGTGGCGGTCATTCGGCCTCCCAGTACATCGACCACATGGAACGGTCGACGGGCACGAAGCGCACCGCGATCCTGACCAACGAGCGCATCCGAGATCCGGACATTGCCGTTCCGATCGCGATGGCAATCGCGCGCTTCGAGGCTGGACCAGTCGAGCTCCCGCTGAGCGAGGCCGACTGGCGGTCCATTCACGCCATGGCGTTCGGAGAGGCTGTGGCGCCGGCACCGGAACCGGACAACGACGTGCCGTTCCAGAAGCCCGAGGGCGCGCGGCGAGAGAACATCTTCCTTTGGACTTGGCGCACGATCAAGGCGACGTTTTATTCCATCACCACGGTCGGTGTGATGGAGACCATCTCGCCCGTTGCCCCGAGTGATTTCTTGATCCCCCAGGTGCCGCAGGGCCTCAAGCAGAACATCACCAACATCGGCGGTTGGTCTGATCTCGTGTCGGGCCAGACATGGACGATGCTCGCGTTGGGCTCGGCTGCGTTCGTCGGGGTATGGCTGGTCGGGAAGGTGCGCAATGGCTGAAACTTATCTCGACCCCCGGTTGCTCGGCCCGCCTGCGCGGAATGCCCTGAACGACCCATGGGCGTGGCGGTCGGACATGGACGCGCCGAAGATCGAGCACTACCTGCGGCAAGGCCCGGCTCCCACCGGGCACGACAAGGTGTTCGACAGCATTTACGGCTGGCTTGGTGGCCTACCCGAGAACCGATCGACGGCGTCGGCACTCTCAAATCTGTTTGACGTCGGTACTCTCGGCATGGCGACAGGGGCGTATGACGGGGCACGGGAGCTCGCTGAGACCGGCCGGCCATCTGCCCTGGCAATGGCCCTTATGCCGGGAGCAAGACCCGTTTCTAAGGTCATCCCGAAGACTGCAGTAGAGGCCCGCAAGGCCGCCGCAGAATTGTGGCGTGCGATGAGGGCAAGCCCTCACGAATATCATGGTGTGCGGGCAACCGAAGCGCCCTTGCCTGCAGGAGAGCGGGCGCCAGCCTCCTATGTGTGGGACGATGGCAGTTGGACGGACACGCCGCTCCCAGGTGCTTCGACAATCGGGGTAGACCCATACAAATCAACAGAGGGTCCTGGGTCCATTCCATGGGCACTCGAGAGGATGGGCTTCGATGCCGGTCAAGGGTCGCGGAACCGCTACGGCTATTATCCTGGCCCCCACGTGAGCATCATTGGAGGGGATCGGCGCGAATTTGGTGAGGACCTGGGAGAGTGGGTGATTGACGGGAGTGTGGTGGGTCTTTTGCCTGATCAACCGAGGCGCCAGCGATGACCATCCTCGGCCGCTTTGCGCTGCCCCTGGCGGCGGCTCTTGCTGTCATGGCTGGCTGGTCCTGGCACATGCAGCAGAAGGGCGTAACGAAGGAGCGTGCGCGTATCGAAACCGTAGGGAAGAAAATCGATGCGGCAGCAGGGGCAGCACGAAAGAAGGTCGCGGCCAAGCCGCCGTCTCAGATCCAGGCTGATCTATCTCGGTATTGTCGTGACTGCGGTAGCCCTTAGCGGTTGCTCTCAGACCATAGAGGGCACCGTGGCCCAGGTCTGCGGCCCCAACAACTGGCGAGAGATCGGCGTCCGAAAGGCCGACAAGATCACGGACGACACGGCCAGGGAGATCATCGGCAACAACGAGGCTCGTGCTGCGTGGTGCAACGCAAAAAGGGCTGGGGCATGACAAGCTATGCACATGAACGGGCACCACGGGCCGGTGCCAGGGCCGGATCATACGTCGATCCTCGTGGGTATCGCATCGAGGCTTGGCCGCGTCGAGCAGAAGGTGGACGATCTGGCCCGCAGGATCGACGGCCGACGCATGCCCTACGCGGAGTGGGTGGCGCCGGTCCTATGCTCCCTGGTCCTGGGAGCGGCAGCGGCCGGAAAGGTGACATGGGCAGAGGCCCTGCCGACCGTACTTGGTATCGTCGGCAAGTGATGTACGTAGCAGCCTCACTCCTTGCTGGGGCTGCTATCCTCGTGGCGTGAGGCGGAATCAACCTGATCCATAGCTTTCAACTTCGCCATCGTTCGCTCACCGCATTTATTCTTCACGATCGGCTTAAGTGCCTGGGCTGCTCTGTGAACGGCACACCAACAGTTGGTTCGGGATGTTGCCGACAGAGCCTCGTGCAGACGGCCTAGCTCATCATCGCTCATGCGATTGAGGCGATCCTCAAGTTGGCAGTAGAGACGGGCCCACGGCTCTAGCAGAGCCCGCTGCTCGTTTGTCAGATAGGTCATTCCTCACGTCCTTGCTCTAATAGCGGCGGCGATGGCGTTCGATATGCGGATCGCGAACATAGAGAGATCGAAGCCCGCGTGATACGTTCGCCATGTCGTCTCGCCTTCGCGCATGGTCATGGGAACGCCGTCTTCGTACATCCGCTCAAGCTCATTGCTGACGGTCGTCGCGATGTTGATTTCACGGCCCTCCATCTCTGCTGCGAGGGCAGCGCGAAGGCGCTTTATCTCTGAGGCTGCTTCTCGGCATTGCTCGCCGAGGGGTATGTCCGTGCCGTCCTCCCGCCTGCTCGCATCCGCGATACGCGTCAATCGTTCGACAATATCCCCCATAGTCATTCTCCTTGCGCCTCGCGCTCTCCTAACCCCGCAATAGCCTGTGCCAGAGCCGCAGCCTCTGCCCTGGTGAGCCTTTTCATGAGATGGCGCCTTGTGTCCTCGTCCTCGAAGTAGATGTAGGCGAGCCGGGTCTCTCCACGCATGACGCAGAATGACTCTTCGTGCTCCACGATCGTGTAAGGACCGGGGTAGCGCTCGCGGAATGAGCGGGGAGCGTCTGTCACTAGCATCTCCGGGTCGGAGCGGCACTAACCACCATCACGAGACACCCTCACCAAAAATAAAAATAACATAAATCAATGCGATAACATCGTGCCGCGCATCCGTGTAAACGAGGCGCTCTACCACTGAGCTAACCGCCCAAATGCCCATAAACAGGCGATTTACGTATGCAGGGATGGGCAGGAAAGAGCAAGAACAAATCCGGACTCCACCATCACTTGCCACCACCGCGGATCTCGCCCCCCTTAGGCCACCACAACTTGATGCCTTGGGCGTGAGCTTCGGCTTGAAGGCGTTGGGCGCCCTTGGTGAGGTTAGTGACCGCGCCTGGCAGATGGGACCAGCGGCGGCCGGTGACTGCGCTGAGCAGAGTCCTGTAGCGAACCCCCATACTGGCGGCGATGTGGTCGACGCGCTCGCCAGTACTGGCGCGGCGCCTTGCTTCGATGACGGTGGCCTCATCAAGAACCGAGCTATGATGACGTTCGCCGCGGTGCAGCGTACCATGGGTGATCTTGTCGCCTTCGTTCGTCCTCTTGTCGGACCATTCGAGATTGGTGGGACTGTTGTTCTGACGGTTCCCGTCTAGATGACGGCACTCCATGTTTTCCGGGCACGGACCATGGTATGCTTCGCAAACGAGACGGTGTATATACTCGTCACGCTGCTTGTTATTTACTGATAGCTTGAGGCGAAGATAGCCTCGACCATTTGTCCGCGGCTTGAGAGCCCGGAGACCGTTCGGCTTTTCACGCCAGATGCGTCCGTCAGAGTCGGCGAAATAACCTGGTGCGCTAGAGATTGCCCTCATTTCACTTCCGTTTCATGGCGACGATCTTCCGTTCCCTGAGGCTCGGTAGAGTTTCGACCGCAGCATGCACTTCGTCAGAGGCTACATGAGCATAGCGGAGTGTTGTGCGAATGTGGGCGTGACCGAGGCTCTTTCTAACAACTTCTATGGCGGCACCACCTTGGCGGACCCACGTGCCATGTACGTGTCTGAGGTCATGCCAGCGAACATCGGGTCGGCCGATCTGACGGCGCACCCACTCCCATGCCTTGCGGCGGTTCGTGAGGACGAACACAGGGTCGTCCGGATCGCCTTTCAGTCTCGGCTCGAGCAGTGCGCACGCATTGGCGTTGAGGTAGATGCGCCTCTCCCGATACTCCTGGCGGGCCTTGCGCTTGGCTAGGACTATCGCCTCACGGGCGGCGAGGTTCACGCGGCCGATTGTGAGCGTCTCAAGCTCGTTGAGCCGGGCACCGGTGTAGATGGCTAACTCCAAGCAGTCAGCCGTGTCAGGCCACAGGGGGGCGAGCAATTCGATGGCGCGCCGGGCCTCATCGATCGTCAGTGTGACAGTGCGCTCGGTGTCGATCTGACGTCTGTGATCCTTCCACCGGATAGGCCGGACCGGATGTTCCCAGCGGTCGCGCGCCATGGTGTAGGCAGCGCGCAGTACGTCCAGCTCGCGGTTGATGGTAGAGTCCGACGCACCCATGCGGGAGCGCGTCAGAACGAATTGTGCAACGTCGCTGTTGGAGAGCTTCTCGAGCGGTTTGTTGCGATCTATGACCTTGAGGATCTGGCGGATGAAGTACTTCGTGTCGCTGGCCGATGCTAGGGATCTAGCATGGTCCTCCCAGTACTTCCCCATAAGGGTATCGACCGTCAGGGCTTCATGGCTCCTGGCGAGTTCTGCTCGGAGCTGGCGTTCGATCTCGACGGCCTTCTTCTCTGCTTCACGGCGGGATGTTTCGCCAGTGCTTCTAGGAAACTTGGTGCCGTCGATCCAGATGTCCGCCGTGAACGTCGGCGCCAGCGTGCCGTCGCGGCGGCGCCGCCTGTAGACGGTAGGCATGTGACCCCCTGCATGTACCCGTCCAGAGCCGCCCTATCATAGAGCCGACGCCGCCCGATTCTGCAAATCGGTATGGGAAGATCAACGAAGGTGCGCAGGCTCACGCGCAGATATGCGGCGGCCTCGACGCGGGTTAGGTAGCGTTGTTCACTCATTTCCCGTCACCTTCGGCCTGGCGGAGAGCAGGGCGCGCAGCCTCTCGATCTCGTCAGCGGCGGTTCTCATGGCGAACTTGTAGGCCTCAAGATCGGGCTTTTCCGCCGCGTCACGGAGCCAGTCCTTTACGTCCACGTCCCCGACAACCGTCACATCTCCATGCTGCTCGATTGCGGAGAGAGCAGCGCGGGCGCGCCTGCGGTAATACTCAGGATCACACCCTTCCGGCAGGGACTCGTTTGGTTCACGCGTGCGATCCGGCTCGATCCCGTAGTCCGAGCAATTGTAAATCGCGAGAGCTAGCGCCCCTATGAGAGGGGTGGTCATGGCTGATCCTCTGCCGTCGCCACGGACTCAAGATAATGGTCGATCACCCTCTTTATGGCTGGCCAATGATCCGCGCCCATCACAACGGTGTCTCCGCCGGATTCGATCTGCACCTCAATGTCGTAGAGGTTTGTGTCTGCGTTCAGGTGCCGGATGACGCGAACGATGTACTGCCAGCCACTATCGTCAGCGTATGGCAGCAGCCTGTGCTCTGCTCGAGATGTTTCGGTCAGTTTTTTCATTCCGTCTGCCCCCTTGCTCTGGCTAAGGCAGAACGGGCGAGTTCCTTGCAGACAGTCAGTCGATCAAATGCGTCCTTTCGGTCGCAGTCGGCGTTACCAGTGTGCTCTGCCCACTCGGAGATCTTCTCCAGCGCCTCCGCCAGATCAGGAGCGCTGGCGATGAGCCGGGCATCTGCCGCGCGGCGCTCGTAGTTTTCGCCGTAGTCTTCGAGGTCTTGATAGGTCGTGGCCACGAACTGCCCATCGTCCTGCAAGGCAAAGCTAACGACAGTTGTTTCGTCCGCGAGGGCGACTTTCCACGGTCCAGGCGTTCTCTTATGGCTCACTGTGATTGTCCCTTTTCTGCGCTCATGGACTGGAGTCGGGCAGGCCAGCCAATCTTCTGAGAGGTCGCGTCGAATTTTCGAATGACAGCTTCCGCCATGTCTATCCCGAGTGCTTGGAACATCAGGTCGAGATAGATAAAGGTGTCGGCAAGTTCGTCCGCGAGCTGGCCGCGGAGAACGTCGATGGAGACCGTATTGCCGATGATTCCGTCTCGCTCGCGGTTGAGCTTCTTGATGACATTGGCAGCCTCGCCAAGTTCTCCGAGCGTCGCCGTCATCCAGTCCGATGCAGACCAGTCGCCAAGTTCATGACCGAAGCCATGTTTGCATCTCATGCGGTTGGCTTCGCTGAATCGCCTGAAAGTCAGTTCCTCCCCCTTGCGTAGGCGCTCAGCTTCGGCCTTCGCTTCGACCAAATCGTCCAACAGTTCATTGACCTCTCCTGCCGACAAATAGGATCGATTGAAATCATTGGAGCGGCTCATTGTTTACCCTCTGGGTTATCCATCCCCTTGAGACGGGAGAGGAGAGAGCGGGCGCGCATGACGGTATCTCGCAATTCGTAGACGGCGCCGCACGTCGTCGGGATCTGCGCACCAAGCTCACACGGGTGGCGTCCGTACTGTTTTTCGGGGCCGTCCCATCCATCGGCGACATCTACAGCATCAGCCGTGATTTTTGCGCCGCACATATCGAGCAGCACCTCCACTATCTCTTCTAGGGAGACGGGGGAGGGAGAATTGGATGACATTGCGATCCAGATTTCACGCTCACGGTCCATATCGACGTTCTGAGCTGCGCCGGCATTCAGCATCCTCTCGTTCGCCTCACGCCTCACGATCACGAAGGGAAGATCAGCCATTGGGAGACTCCAGCTTTGGCTGGTGCATCCGCAGGTAGTCGCGCACCAGAAGGCCGTGGTTGTTGTTCCAATACATGTCGGTGAATGACGATCCGTGCGTGTAATGCCCTATCCTGCGTTTTTGGAGCGCGCGGGCGGTCTGGTATTGCTGACCATGCAATTCGACGCCGACACCTTCCGTCCCGGTTATGTCGTCCGGTCCGCTGGCGAGTACGAGATCGCGCTGCGCTTCGGTCAGCGATTTCGCGATTGCTGATATTCGGCTCACGACTTTCCCTCCAGTTTCTGGAGGGCGGCTTCTGCGCGCTCGATGTCTTTTGCGCAGTCAGCCAGCCACCCGGGCATTCCGTGAATTTCATGATCAATGCCGTGATGGTTGACCGCGCATCCCTCAGCGTTTTGCAGGAGAATGCGGGCGGTCAGACACAACTTTCGCAGCGCCTCTACGATCTCGTCTCTTGGTGGGACGAGAGCGGCGGACAATGCCTCGTCAATGTCGGATAAGAGCGCCATTTCGACGTTGCCGACAAATCCTCCGTCCGGTTTGCCATCCGCGTCGGCGCGATCCGCAAAATACTCTCGGACATCGACGAGTGTTTGGAATGGCACCATTACGTGTTCCATCGTTTCCCCCAAGAATTAGACCTGCGATATTCACTCGGCACGAAATGGCGTGTGTATGCGCGGCGGGAATGTCCGGCTTTCCCGTGGTCCTCGGCGGTCTTCTCCGGCTCGCACCAAGTGCATGTCACGTCGAGGTTCTCGACGTCGTTGGTGCCGCCGTTCTCAAGCGCAATGACGTGTTCTAAAATCCACTTGTCTCGCGCCGTCAGGCGGCGCTTGCATCGGTGGCAGCGCCCCATCCGAAGTGCGAAGACCTCGGCGCGCTCTTGCGGTGTGAATTTCTTGCGTGCCTCGTGGTAGAACGGATTGCTCATGCGACGGCCCTCTCACGCTCTTTGAGAAGCTGTTCAGGCTCCACGCCGATGATGTCTCGGATGACATTCTCAACCGCGTCGTTCAGAGCGCAGAACTCGAGATGAGGCATCGAGGCGAACGAGATCGACTTGGGCCGAAAGATCACCAGAGTGTCCTTGTGGATGACCGGGAACGCCATTGACCCTGTGCCCCGAATTGCGACCTCGGCGAGCATCATGGCTTGTTCTTTGGAGACGCGTCGAAGTTCGATTTGCGCACCGATCTCGCGCCAGCCCGCTTTCATCTCGAGGAATTTTCGCCACTCGGTGACAGTCGAGAACTGATGCTCATAGTCCTCGGGGATGTGCTCGAAGGAGGCGGACACGAGCGCAAAATATCTCCGGTGCTGATCCAACGACCGCGGCTTTCCTTTCTTCTGCTGGCTGTGTCCGCACACGGGGCATGAGTGCGTCATGTGCCGTACCTCCTGGAATATTCCGACAGACGCAGAACGTATCGGCGGATGACGGCACGATGCTGAGGTCCGGCGATCCGATGGCGTTTCAGGAGGACGTAGATATTTTCCCATCCGAGACCGGTTTCCGTGAGATACTTGATTGCTGGCCTGAGATTTCCGGGGAGCGTCGGCTCCGCCCGCCGTTTCCGGCTCAAGATCACGCCCAGGCGCGTCAGCGTTTCCGTTTCCTCACTCTGCATCGTCAATCTCCGGGAACTTGGTCACGAACTCGACCTTTGCGCCGGACTCCTTGAGACGCTCCGCCATCCTATGACGAGCATCCTCTAGCGATTTAAGGGCGGTCTTGTAGGCGATCATGGCGCGCTCGCACTCGATCTGCTGCGCAATGACGGCGTTCTGGGCGTCCGCTACGGCGCGCTCGATGTCGTCGAGTGTCGGACGCGGCATGTGCACGACATTGTCCTCGTGCTCGACCGTGGTTCTGGGGACAGCAGCCCACCAGCGTGCTTTCTGCTTCTCGGTCATGCGTCGTCCTCCATGCCGAGGGCGCACCGTAGATGCCTCGCGCTGGCGCGGATCAGCTTGACGCGCAGACGGTTGTCATCTTCGTGTTCAGCCGCGTTCAGGAGGTTCAGCGACGTTTCGATGAGCTTGCGGTCTGCTGTGCCGTCCGTGGCTGTCGCAAGGTCATGCGCCGCCGTGAAACCGTGAAGCGCCAGGTAGAGATCGAATATCGCCTGGTGCAGGTGCTCTGAGGCCTCGTCGAGAGTGAGGGGGTTCATGGGCTCACTCCGCGGATTGTTCGGAGGCGAACTCCGCTATCCGGTCCTGATATTCCGCCTCCAGGATTTGTGCCCACGAGTAGGGCATGTTCATCCAGGCAGTTTCGTATTCGGAGCGCACAGACTGCAGGGCCGCGACGGTCTCAGCGTCCGCAATCTGCGTGCGGATGTGCTCGAGCAGCTCGCCGTCGCCGTCGCGCTTGGCTTGTGCCGACGATTTGCGCTTCACGTCGGACGCGGGTAGTGCCGGCATGAGGTCGGACGACACCAGCTTCTGTGGCTCGATGTCCTGCGCCTCCTCCGCCAGATAGATGCCCGAGAGCACGTCGGCGGCGCCGTCACGCGACGCAAGGCCGCGCGCGCGCATCTGGAGCATGCGGTCAGGGTATTGCTTCCACGGACCCTGCTTGCCCCATAGGCCGGCAACTTTCGCGTCGTTCTCGGTGAACTGCCGGGTGATGGTTTCGCCGTTCGGGCGGATCACCGTGCATTCCGCAAAGCGCCCGCTCGGGCCGGCGCCGAGTTCCTCGCGGATTTTGAAGCCGCGTGACAGCAGCAGCGCAGGGATAGCGTCTCCCCAGACGGCAGGTCGCCCTCCGATGACCGCGATCTTGTTAATCGACATCATGGGCGGGATGCCAATCTCGAGGCCATGGAGGATGGCAACGGTCAACCTCTCGGGCGAGTTCATGCCGCTCGGCGCGAGGCCGCTGGCCGCGATCGCACTGGCGAGGCGGAAAACCTCCTCGATGGACGTCGGGATAATGCCCGCTATGGCTCCGCCCGTGCGCAGAGCTACCTTAGTGCCAACAGAACCCCCGCCATGACTGACGTTGCCAAGGCCACCAGTACCGACGCCATTATGATGGCCATTTCCATTTTCGACGACATGCTGCCCCTGCATTTATCTCTCCATCCAACGCGCTAAAACAATTCCGACGACCAGCCAGCCAATGACGATTGTGACCAGCGACAATGCGTATTCGGTCTCGCTCATCTGACACCCTCCCTCTCTTCCGGGGCGGCCCTACTCCCCCACACATGCCGCCCCGGTAAATTCCCGGCGATCCCGCCCGCTACGGCGCCGGGGAATTTCAGGCTGCCCAGAGAGCATCGTTCCTGCGATCTGCTTTGCTGGCCGCCGCGCTGTCGCGGAGATCCTGCAGGGCCGCGTTGATCTGATCCTCGCAGGCGATCTGAAGGTGCTGGCGCAAAAGCACGAACCATTCCCCTGTGATCGGATGTTGCCCACTGCGCCGATAGCATCCGGTCTCAGGATTGCGCTCGTAAACGTCGAGGTTTATCGTCTCGATTGCGCCGTCCTTGTCCGCGGTAAACGTGCCGGCGCACCCTGCCGACAGGAGTTTCCCGTCCATCGGCAACAGTTCTTCCTCGAATGAGATCTCGATCATCGTCAGCCCCTTCGCGTTCCAATTCGTCAATCAGAGGTTTGATTGATCCGCAGCAGACGCACGCACCGCTGCGGAGGGCGCCCGAGCAAAACGGGCACATCACTCGGCGTCTTCAAGCTGGGCCCGAAGCCGGGCGTTTTCCGTTTCCAGCGCTTTAATTTTTCCTTCGAGGGCACTGATGTGCCCCTTCAGAAACCCTGCCTCGTAGGCCGTATCGATCATCTTCTGGCGGTAGTGGTCGTCAGAAGACGTTCGTGGCTTCGCGACGGTGTTCTGCATCACGCCACCCGTTGGTATGGGTTGCCGTAGTCAGCCGGAATATCCATGGTGTGCCCCCTTCGTGGAAATCAGGATGTCGTCGTTATGTCCGCACGGCCTCTCGATACTTTCGAGCAGGGCGGCCATAGCTCGCGGCCACAGCAGCGTCCGGTGTCGCGGCAGCAGGCGCGGCACCAAGAAGGAACTGCCGCCTCGTGCCATCGGGCTCCAAGCTGCCGTTGACCACGTGCAAATAGCGATCAGCGCCGACCTGGTAGAGCCGCCGCGGCCGCCCTTGCGCCGTGTCTTCCCCGACGAGTTTGGCGCCGAGATCTGTTGCGAAGCGCTCGGGACCATGCACATGGCCATAGATCTCGATCGCTACGCGCCGGTGCTCTGCGTTGCTGATGGCTGTGATCTGTTTCGCGGTCCGCTCTTGCCTCTGCTCAATCAGCTCATCCTGGACGCGGTGGCCACGCCACGCATAGATGCCGTAGCCATCCCGCCACCTCACCGCTGGCCCGTCATCCGCATGCAAGCGGCGCTGGTGATCGAAAGAGATGCGCTCTGGACGGTCGGAGACGAAGGCTACCTCGGGATAGAGATAGGCCACTCCGCAACTGGAGGCATAGGCGCGATACGCACCGAACCGAGCGGCGGTGCCCTCATTGTACGTCACGCCGATCTGGCGGACGAAGTCGTAGAAGGCTAACCAGAAATTGTCCCATCCACCGATGAAGTACGGGTACTGATACATATCGCTCTTTGCGAGTTGGACCCCCAAATGGCCCCCCAACTGGTCCCCCCACCCGGCCCCCCACCGCACCCCCCCCCTCGCCCCCCACCGCACACGCCACACCCACCCCCCCCGCGCCCCCC
>Ga0172382_10001391_pt1 | contig 43220 bp, 31 predicted proteins | sample Leawel138RmetaG_FD_122245 | JGI IMG/M metagenome (GOLD analysis project Ga0172382, IMG submission 122245) | Leachate microbial communities from a municipal landfill in Southern Ontario, Canada - Leachate well 138R metaG | ecosystem: Engineered > Solid waste > Landfill > Unclassified | place...
CTGTGGCGGTGTAGCTCAGTTGGTTAGAGCGTCGGAATCATAATCCGCAGGTCCGGGGTTCAAGTCCCTGCGCCGCTACCAGTTTTTTTTTGACCCTGTGTTAAGCTAATGCGCCAGTAGCTCAGTAGGATAGAGCAGCAGCCTTCTAAGCTGCGGGTCAGGGGTTCGAATCCCTTCTGGCGTGCCAGATTTTTAAAACACTAATATATAATTACCCCGTTTGTGGTGGGTGTAGTTCAATGGCAGAGCACCGGATTGTGGTTCCGGGCGTTGTGGGTTCGAGTCCCATCACCCACCCCACCTATTTATAGTGATAGATTCAGCGTTTCCAATGATTATTGCCAATGCAATTTGCCATCCCTTTCTTCTCCCCGGATGGCGTTTTTATATCTTGAGGCAAAATGCCCAAAACGAATTTATGAAAAAGGATTTATAGCCATGTCTTCTGTGCAACCCCTGTATTTGGGATTTGATATTGGTGCTTCTTCGGTTAAGTGGGGCTATGGCAATTGTAAACAAGGTTTACTATCTTTTGCCAGTATAGCCATCCTGCAAAGGGATTTGGCAGGGCTACGGGCTATATTCCACAATGTGATAGAACAAGTGGACAAGAGCGTGGGACTGTACAATATCCATGGCATTGGAATTGGAACACCGGGCACGATTGATCTGGCAAGCGGCAAAATCCAGGGTGTAAACCCCAACCTTCCCTTTTGGAGTGACCTCTCCCCCACCATCCTTATCCCCACAGGCATCAATAAACCAGTGTTTTATGACAACGATGCCAATTTGATGTGTTTGGGAGAAAGCACGCTGTGGGAAGCGGCAGACCACATCTTGGGCATCACGGTGGGCAGCGGGATAGGCTCCGGATTTGTGAGTGGTAAAAAGGTGTATCGAGGGGCGCATGGCTATGCCCTGGAATTGGGACATATCACCATGGTGGAGAGCGGCGTGATGTGCAATTGCGGGCGTGCCGGATGTTTGGAGGCATACAGCTCTGTGGATGGCATCAAAAGGCGCGCTCTCAGCTTGGGGAGATATCCCGATGCCATAGGTTGGAATTTGCAAGACATCCTCAATAATGCACTACATGACAGTGAATTGGAGGGTTTTATCGCAGAAGGGGAACGGCTGTTGGCAATGGCGCTGATGCACGCCACCATCATCTTGGATCCCCAGCTTATCATCTTGGGCGGAGGCGGCATGGATGGGGGGCTGTATGATGCCCAGAGGATCGACCAAATGCTGCAAAACGCCCTTCCCAAGGTCAATAAAGGACAAACCAGGGTTCAAAGAGCCAAAGCCGGCAACCGCGCCGGTGTGTTGGGTGCCCTCACTCTTGCCGAAAGGAATCTTTCCTAACATTAAGCTTGCGGTGGTTTCGGAACGAAATGTGCATATATGATATGTATCAATTTAGAGGAGTTTCAAATGAACAAGGCATTTATTAGATTGGCAGTTACCGCACTGCTGCTGCTCTTGGCTTTTGGCTTGTTTGCCAAAGAGCTGAGCGTGGTGGATGGTGTGGATATCAAACCTAACCCCATGGACAGGCGTTGTGAGATATTTATACGTCTCAACGGCAGTGCAAATCTGGGCGTCAATATAGAAGATGACCGGGGCAACGTGATAAAAACCCTATACTGGGGCCCTGCCCAAAAGGAATTGGTCCTTGCTTGGGACCGAATGTCAGACAATGGCGAGTATGTGCCCAGCGGCAAATATGTGTTGGTGCTCAATTATGATGCGCGCTACACCTCACTGAAAAAGACACTCATTTTGAAATAATCAAATCCTCGTTCTTATGATAAGATCGAAACAAAGAAAGTCCTTTGCGGACTTTTTTTGCTTTATCCTGGAGATTCTGCCCCGGCTGTTGCGCCCTTTTGGCAAGGACAGGATATCATGGACGGTATTAACGCGGCAGATACTATATACCGGTTTTGAGGCTTTGCCGCTGATTGGCTTTATTGCTCTGGCGATGGGCGGGCTCATCATCCTGCAGGGGAATATATTGCTTAGCACCTTTGGGCAGGGGATTTGGCTGTATCATATTTTGGTTACTCTGGTAATCAGCGAGCTGAGCGGATTGATTACCGCTTTGGTGGTGATAGCCCGCAGCGGCACCGCCATCTCCACCGAGCTGGGCAATATGAAGGTAAACCAAGAGATAGCACTGCTTGAATCATTTGGCATCTCCCCCACCACCTATCTGGTGGTTTCGCGTATCTGGGGTGTGGTGATATCCACTGTGGTGCTCAGTTTCTATTTCAATGTAATCGCCGTGTTGGGCGGATGGCTGTTTGCCACCATCTTTTATCCACTGGGGTTTCGTTCTTTCATCAGCAATCTGGTGGGGGTATTGGGGTATCAGCATGTGGCAATGGCATTTTTGAAATCCCTGGTGTTTGGATTCTTGATCTCTGTGATTGCCTGTTACCAAGGTCTCAGCGTAAAAAGCGCCAGCACTGAAGTTCCACAAAGAACCATCAAAGCGGTGGTGAGCGGCATAGCATGGGTGATAGTGGCAGATATCATTATCACATGGTTGTTTTGGATGTTGGCATGAAGATAGAATTGATTGATCTGCATACTGATGATGGGCTGAAAGGGCTCAATCTCAGTTTTGGTTTGCATGGGGTAAGCCTGCTTTTGGATCCTCAGGAGCTGATCAGCGGCGCAATCCTGCGGGCATTGGCGGGGCTGAACAAGACCGGGGCAGGAAAGATTCTGATCGATGGCATGCCAATAGATGAATACAGGATCGAAAGCGATTGGCACCACAATTTTGGCTATATCTTTGCGGAAGGGATCATGTTAGCCAATCTTAGCCTCAGTGAAAACATCTTTTTGCCCCTGCGCTGGCGTACACCCAACATTTCGCAAGCAGAATGTGATAAGCTTGCCGAACCGTGGTTGCAGCTCTTTGGCGTGGAGATGGATCTAAATATCCGCCCTGCAGACGTCAAGCCCTCCATTCTCAAATTCTTGAGCTATACACGCAGCCTGATCCTAAAACCCAAATACCTGCTGATAGACAGTCCCTATTATCAGTTGAATAAAATGGAACGTAAGATTATGTTTAATGCGCTTTCCCAACTGCGTGATACCCATAAAATGCTGATTGCCAGTTCTGATGATGACTTTGCCGGGGGCTTCAGCGATGAATTGGTGGAGCTTTAGGGCGGCATTCCACTTTATGCGGTAGGTATAAGGCTTAGGGGTTTGTGTGCTCTACCAATCACATCTAAAGAACATCAATAATAAAGCTATTGGTTTGTGAAACATAAAGCTTGACAGATTTGCCCAAGCAGAAAAGACTAACACTCAAATGGGAAAATACGCTTTATGAGTTATAAGACTAAACGCAGTAAACAGATAGTACTGGTATTTGTGGCGTTGCCGCTGGTGCTGGTACTTGTTGTGTTCGCATTGATTGCGATCCGGCAGCGTCTCTTTGAACAGAAGTTTCTGTTTTACACCAACCTGCAAAATGCGGTGGGGCTTTCCGATCAGACACCTGTATTATACAAAGGCTTTGAGATTGGCAGGGTGAGCGGCTTTCACCTCACAGAAACAGGCATCATCAAAGTGGAAATGAAGATCCTGAAGCGATATCGCACAATAATGGTGGCAAATTCTGTAATCTCCCGTACCACAAATCCCATTATGAACAAAACCACCTTGGAGTATTTGCGTGGACCCAAGGAGGAAAAGCCTCTTGCAGATGGCGCCTTTATCCCTTCCACAGACTTTGCCACTGGCAGAGGCATCATGCAGGCTTTGGGGCAGGCAGGCTCTGACCCCATAGGCGGTATTTTGGACAATGTGGGCACCTTGGCATCTGAATTGACCGGCAGCCCGCAAGATAAAGGCTCGTTGATACAAACCATGGAGAACATCGCCAAAGCCAGCGAGCACGCCGAAGCCTTGATGGAAAGCACAACGATTACCCTGCATGAAATCAGCAAACTGATGGAAAACCTGAATGAGGATAATAGCGCCAATTCCGGCATATTGGTGCGCACCGTCCACAGCCTGGCAGCGCTGACTGAAAACCTGAACCAGCAGATGGGAACGGTCTCCGCTCTCTTGAGCAGCAGCCAGACCCTGATGCAAAACTATGCTCATCCAGATAGCCTGATAGTGCGGATGCTTGATCCCAGCGGTGAAACGATAATGGCTCCCTTGAAAAGCATCTTGGAGGCTTTGGCGGCAAATTTGGAAGCCAGCCACAACCTTTTGCAAGGTTTTAATGCCGCATCACCCCAGATCGCCTCTCTCTTGAGCGGACTGGATGATTCCTTGGCTGATGCTCAGCGCACATTAAGGCTTTTGAACAATCACCCCCTCTTCAATATGGGGGCGCAAGGCACTGAATACGAGCCCGCCATGCCTTTGGACAGGATGGGAGAATTGCCACATGCGCAATAGCCTGGTCATTCTTATTTCTCTGTTTATCCTGGCGTGCTCCTGGTCTCCCAAACCGCAGCAGCCCCTGGAAAAAGACAGTGCCGACCGCAGCCTGAAGAGCGCAGGCTTGTATTTGGCAAAGGAACCTGCCAGAGCGGTGGAAATGTATGAACACAGCCGCCAGAGATATCGCCGCATGGCTGATGTGGAAGGGGAATTGTGGAGCCTCTTTGGAATAGCCCAGGCTGCTGTGAGGATGCAAGATGCCACCACCTTGGATGCCACCAAGGAAGAGATGCGGATGATTGTCCGCAATGTGGCTCCTCAGATGGATCATATCCCGCTATATCTGGATATGTTAATCCTGTTTAACGCCGGGGAATATGAGCAAATACCGGCTTTGACTGTGGATAACTCCCAATGGCCAGACACGGCAAGGCTGCGGATAGCTGCCCTTGCATTGCAGGCAGAGGCGTTTATGAACAAAAGCAATCGCGATCGGCAAAAGCTGGTGCAGTGCCTCCTCCGTTCCCAAAAGAAACAATTGCATCGCAAAGGTGCCACACAGGCGCTCACCGTTGCCAAAGGGCATTATGCATTGGCTTATTATTATGTATCCAGAAGAGAGTATGCCAATGCCTTAAAACACATTAAAAATGCAAAAGAACTGGATTGGCTGTATGAGGATTTTGAAGCCCTGGGCTATGATTTTTGGCTGCAGGGGCAGATACTTTATAAACAAGGCAAGATGACCACTGCAAAAGCAAACCTCATCAAAGCCATCACAATATTTGAATCAACTGATAACAACGCCATGAAAACGAAGATTGAGGCGGAGTTATCATCTCTGGATCAAGGAGAAGAATTATGAATCTGAAAGGAAAACGTGCCCTCGTTTTGGGCATAGCAAACCAGTATTCCATTGCCTATGGAATAGCCAAGGCACTCTCGGAAAATGGCTGTGAAATGATCTTCAGCTATGCGGGGCCCAAGCTTGCCCGGCGGGTGCAGCCAATAGCTGATGCATTGGGAGCCAAAATGTGTGTGGAATGCGATCTCTCGAACGACTTTGCCATCCAAAAACTGATGGAAAGTGTGCGCAGCGTGTGGGATGGCATCGATATCATAGTGCATTCCGTAGCCTATGCCCCCATTGAGGAGCTGAACAAGGCATATCATCACACCACCCGGCAGGGATTCCACATTGCAATGGATATCAGCGTATACTCCCTGGTGGCGGTATTGCGTGAGGCAGAAGCCATGTTGCAAGAAGGGGCTTCCATCATCACCCTCACCTATTATGGAGCTGAGAAGGTGGTGCCCAATTATGGGGTGATGGGAGTAGCCAAAGCCGCCCTGGAGGCTTCCGTGCGCTATTTGGCATTCAGCATGGGAGAACACAGCGTGCGCATAAACGCCATATCGGCAGGCCCCATGAAGACACTTTCCACAGCAAGGATTTCCGGTGTATCTCAGATCCAAAGACGCATTGAAAAATCCGCCCCTCTGGGACGCAATATCAACAGTGAGGATATCGCCAAGACTGCCCTTTATCTATTATCAGACCTGGCTTCCGGGGTCACCGGCGAGGTGATTTATGTGGATGCCGGCATGAATATCATGGCATATTAGAAGGGTAAAAATGAAGTTATTCATAAACGCCCTCTTGCCCACCAGTTCAGCAGCCTTCAAAAAAGTGCATCTGCTTTTTGATGAGACCATCCACAAGGTCTCTGTGCAGCCGCTGGAGCTGGAAGAACCTTATGAAGAGATAGATTTGGGCGGCAAGATAGTATTGCCCGGTGCCGTTGATGCCCATTGCCACATCGTGGATAGCATAGATCCCACACCCGCCATCTCTCAAATCAGCCGTTTTGCCCTTTTGGGAGGCTGGACAACCATCGGGGAATTGAGCTATCAAAGCCAAATGCCAATCTTCGACTATCAAGACCTCCGTCTTATGCAGAGCTTTCTGGATGATTCATCCTATGTGAATATCCCCTTGTGGGGCAATGTGGAGATAGAAAACTACCCCTACCATGCCGAGAATGCCCTGGATTTGTGGACGAAAGGTGCGCTGGGCTTGGCAATCTTCTCCCCTTCTCCAAACGAATCTCTGAGCGGGATGAGCTTTACAGAGATAATGGATCTCTTTTTGGACGTATATACCAGCGATACAGCCTTCCTCTTTCAGGGTTGGGATCAGGAGCTGCACAAAAGCCCCAGTTTTGAGGCACAACAGGATGCCATCAAGAAGATTTTGCGCCGCATGCAGGAAAACCCCATCCACATCCCGCGGGTGGCATCCTGGGATACCATTGAATTTCTGAATGGAATCTCCAAGCGTTCTGATATCTCCTTTTCTTTAAACATCCTGGATATCATGGCTCTCTTTGATGAAGAGCTGGATTTGCCGCGTCATCATGACCTTTTGGAAAACAAAGCCCTGCTCTGGGAGCTGATCCGCACCAATAAAATATATATACTTTCCAACAATGCCGCTCCCAATGCCTCGCCGGATGACATCATCTTTGGCACTGAAGAAGCGCAGATGCTATCATACTCCTATATCTGGCTATTGGCAGAGCTGTGGAAGAAGAGGAAAGTACCATTGGCAACCGTGATCAAGATGTGCAGCGAAAACGCCGCCAAACGCTTGGGCGTGTATCCTCAAAAAGGATGTATCAATGCGGGAGCGGATGCAGATTTTGTGATCTATGATCCCCAGGGAACCACAGAGGTCACCTTCCCCGATGGACGCGATGGCACCCTGCCCGGCAGGATTGAATCCATCTGGATGAACGGAGAAAAGGTGTTGCAAGATGGAGAAATACTAATGCGCAAGGGAGCCTACCTGCCCCGCAGAGACACCCCCAAACGCAGACATAATAGAAGCACTTGGATTTAAGAAGGAGATTGGAGGATAAATGAACCATCTCAATTATTTGAAAAAACAGCTCGACGCACAGCCAGACCTGCAGTATGTACTATCGAGCCACAATTGGAGCACAGATTTCTTGCGCTTTTACCACAGCCAAACCAATTATAACATCAGCAAAGACCGCTTCAGCATCGGAGCGAAGATGTGGCGCGGCAAAAAGAGCTATGCCTTTGCCATCGATGAGCCCGATCAGGCAAGGATAGACGCCACCCTGGCGGAAGCCTTGGGCATCATCGATCAGCTTAGCGAAGATCCAGACTTTGTGGATCTGGAGAGCGACCTCACTTTGGCAGCTCCCTCAAAGGTCCCCAACAATATAGAAGACATCCCTTTACAGCTCAAAACCCAGATTCTGCAGGAGCTGGCGGATGCAGCCCAGCCACATAACTTTGAAATCTATGGCACCTTCATCTGCAACCAAAGCACCAGCCGCATTATCAACAGCAATGGCATGGATAAAAGCAGCACCGGCTCGCCCATCTATCTGGAAGTGAAGGCGGTGCACAACCAGAGCCAGGTGACCGTATTGGAAACCTGGGGTGGAGAGGATTTCAGCCGCTTTCACCTGCCCACCTTCAAGGCAAGGCTGTTGGAAAAAATAGCCCACTGTGCCAACCCCGTGGTGGATGTGGACCCCGGATATTACGATGTGATCTTTGCCCCGCGCTGTATTGCCGAATTAGCCCAATATCTGGCATGGGGAATGAGCGCACGGGCGATTGACCAGCGCAGCAGCTATTTTGAAGGCAAGCTGGATACCCAGGTCTTCCCCACCTATCTCAGCATTACAGACGATCCTAAAGACAAGGATATCATCTCCCAGGATTACGGCTCAGACGGACATATCTACCGCCCGCTGAAGCTGATAGACAAAGGCATGTTTAAAGCTTTCTTTTGTGATAACTACTATTCCCACAAAACTGGTTTGCCCAAAAACGGCAATACCGGAGATTGTCTGCGCATAGATGCAGGGGATAAGAGCCTGGAAGAGATGATTGGCGGCGTAAAGCGTGGCTTGTATATCTCCAGCCTACATTATATGAATTTTATCAATATGAAAGAGACCTCCATCACAGGGCTCACGCGTGACGGCACCTTCCTGATAGAAGATGGCAAAATCACCCGTGTGGTCAATTCCTTGCGGTTTACCGATCGCATCGAACGCATTTTCAAAAACATCCTGGCGCTGGAATCAACCGCCAGCGTTATCCCCTTCTCCGAAAATTACGACACATTCTCCATCTCAAGTGTCAAGGCGCCCCATGCCTTGGTGAAGGATTTTAATATCAGCTCTTCAACACACACCATTTAGGAGAAGGCATGAAAGCACTTATAAAAGATATACTCAATAAAACAAACCTGCCCGACGTCACCTTTGCAGACGTGAGAATCACCCTTACAGATCAGGAAAGCATCTGGTTTATGAACGGCTTTTTGAGAGGATTTGGAAGCAGCCTGGGCTCCCCCGCCCTGGGCATCCGGGTGCTGGTAAATGGATGTTGGGGCTTTGCCGGCAGCAGTGATCTGGGGGCAGCCTCCATCGATAAGGCGGTGCACACCGCCATCTCCAATGCCCGCAGTGGCAGCCGCTTTATGCAGGAAGCCGTCAGCTTCCCCGCCCTGCCTGCCACACAGGCGGAATATCACTTCCAGCCCAAAATCGATCCCTTCAAAATGGATAAGGCAGAAAAGCTGGATTATCTGCAAAAGCTTGCCAAAGCCATCCAGCCTCAAGGCAAAATAGTATATTCCACCGTTTCCGCCCAGTTTTACCGTCAGGAAAAGTATTATGCAAACAGCGAAGGCAGCTACAGCCACTGCACCTATTATAATACTCTGCCACAAATGAACGTGCTCTCTGCCGATGGCAATCAGACCCAAAGCCGCACCTGGCCTGGGGATATGAGCGCAGGCAGAGCCGGATTCGAGCTATTTTATCAGCATGATTTTGAAGCCAATACCCAGCGGATTATCAAGGAAGCCACCGATCTGTTGGATGCCCCCGTAATTACAGAAGAAAAGGCTGATATCATTATCGGCGGTGGCCATCTGGCGCTGCAAATCCATGAATCCGTAGGTCATGCCACCGAAGCAGACCGTATCTTTGGCATGGAGATCTCCTATGCCGGCAAAACCTTTGTCAAGCCCGAGATGTTGGGCAAATTCCAATACGGCTCTCCCCTCGTGAATATCTATTCCGATAGCTCTGATCCCCGTGGCATGGGCTACCATCCCCTGGACGACGAAGGCGTGCCCGGCCGCAAAGTGGATATCATCAAGGATGGCATCCTGGTGGATCAACAGACTTCCCGCCATATCGCCCACATGCTGGGGCTGGAGCCCTCCTCCAATATGAAGGGCAGCTTTGCAGATGACTTTCCCTTGGTGAGAATGACAAACTTCTGTCTGGCACCCGGCTCCGGAACCCTGGAAGAACTGATTGCCTCCACAGAGCACGGATACCTCTTGGACTTTACCAAAACATGGAGTATAGACGATAACCGCAACAACTTCCAATTCACCACCGAAATAGGCTATCGCATAGATGATGGCAAGATAACCGGTATCGTGAAGGAACCCACCTATTTTGGCATCACCAAAGACTTTTGGAACGCCTGTGACGCCGTGTGTGGCAAAGAGGATTGGGAATATTATGGCACCTTCCACTGTGGCAAGGGCGAGCCCGGCCAGGCGATGCTGCTCTCGCATGGCACTGCTCCTGCCAGATTCAAACAGATAAACGTGAGCGTGAATATATAAAACCCAGCTTTATAGCCAACTTCAGCTTCCTGATAGGGTACGCTGCACAAGCTGCTTCCCTGTTAACCACCTTTGTCTCTCCCTTGTCTAGGCAAGGGAGAGACAAGGGTGGTACAAGGGAGGCTAAAGGGCAAGGCGCACGCTGCGCGTGCCTTGGGGGCCAGGGAACAGGGGCCAGAGAACAGGGCGCAAGCTGTTGGCTGGCTTAGGTTTCAGGTTCCAGGCTTCAGGTTTCAACGCCTCGTTAAAGCCATGTCTATTTTCAATTAGTAGAATCTTTGTTATTAGTTTAATTATTGGTAAACCAAACAGCGGCGGAACGCCGCTCCCCTGTCCACTGTTCACTGTCCACTAATCCCTCACATTAGCTATTGACAAAATAACCACATAAAAACATGACGGGGTCAGAATATATTGCCATAAACAAGAGGTAAACAATGCGCAGAATAATCAGCATAACTCTGATCCTGATGATACCAGTATTGATTTGTGCAAACGCAATAATGGGCAACCAGGGGGAGCTTCCCCTTTTTGCCAATCATATAGTAAAAATACAGCTTTCCCAAGAAGCTGATACCATCGCTAATCTTGGAAAGGAATACCGCACCCTCTCGCCCAGCTTTGGCATTGATGAATTGGACGAGCTTGCCGCTTCTTTAGGAGAACATCAGCTCATCCGGGCTCATATCCGTATGGAAGACAGGGCTTATGAAGAAGAGGTAGGGTTCGATCGTTGGGTTATCTTGGAATATAAAGAGCGGATTGACGTGATGGAAGCCGTCAAAACTTTCAAAGATCGCAAGCGCTGGGTGGATGATGCCTGCCCGGAATATATCCGCTATCCTGCCGTTGTGCCCAATGACCCTTGGAACACATCCAACTGGGGGCACAACAATACCGGCAATAATGGCCCCGGAAGTTACGGATCTGGCACCCCCGGCTTTGATTCAAGTGCCCATTTGGCATGGGATCAAGCCCAAGGCTATGGTACTTCAGATATCATCATCGCCATCATTGATAGTGGCGTGGATATCAATCATCCAGACCTGCGGTTAATGGCAGGCTACGATTATGGGGATAACGATTCCGACCCCATGGATGATAGTGGAGGTGGACAAAACAGCCCCAGAGGCCATGGCACCGCCTGTGCAGGCATTGCCGCGGGTATCGCCAATAATGGCATAGGAGTATCCGGTATCGCCGGAGGCTGTACCGTGATGCCTCTCAAAGCTGCAGATAGTGATGGATACTTGTATGATAGCTATATCATCAATGCCATTACCCATGCCCGCAATAATGGCGCCCATATCATCAGCCTCAGCCTGGGTGGGGAAGGACAAATGGGAAGCGCCCCTGCCTTTGATAATGCTCTTACCTATGCCTATAATGCGGGGATTACCATCTTTGCCGCCATCGGTAATGGAAATGCCAGCAGCATTTTATACCCCGCAAATCACAACAAAGTGATAGCCGTAGGTGCCGCCAGTCCTTCCGGCCAGCGCAAAAGCCCTTCTTCATCTGATGGTCAATACTGGTGGGGCTCAAACTACGGTGTGAATACCCAAGACAATACAAAAGCAGTGGATATCATGGCAGCCACCATCCTGCCCACTACGGATATCACGGGTTCTGGCGGATATGCCTCTGGAAGCTATTATAATAGCTTTAACGGCACCTCCTGCGCCACCCCTTATGCTGCAGGCGTTGCCGCTTTGGTTAAATCAAGGGATCCATCGCTCACCCCTGCCGAAATCCGCAGCATCCTCACCAGCACCGCTACCGATATGACCTATGACGGCGGCGTGGGCTGGGACCGCTATACTGGTTACGGAATGGTGAATGCTTATCAGGCAGTATTGGCTGCCGGAGGTCCCGAATGCGAAATCACCTCCCCTCAAAATGGAGATCAGTTTTATCAAGGCGAAACCGTTACTATCAACGTGACTGCCTCCGATTCAGGCGGCAGCATTAGTAATGTTAAGTTTTATATAGATAACCAGCTTAAATATACCGATAACAGCAGCCCTTACTCTTGGAACTGGAATACCTCCACTTACTCCTTGGGCAATCACACCATCAAAGTGGTTGCCACCAACAACCAAGGTAAAACCGCCGAAGAAAGCATAGTGGTGACCCTTATAAACTATCCAGCACCCCTTAATCTGGTGGGATCGGGTGGCAATGAATTGGTGCGCCTGGATTGGGATGCGCCCACTGGTGCAACGCCAACTGGCTATAAGATATATAAAGACGGCTCTTTTCTAACCACCACTCCTGATACCTTCTACACTGATACCGATGTCATCAATGATACCACATACAGCTATCACGTGACGGCACTTTATGGCACCACGGAAAGCGCCGCCTCCAACACTGTTTATGTGACGCCAGAATGGATGAATACCACCATTATTGGAACTGGTAACGATATTACGGCTGCCAACGAAGGATGCCCCATCAACGTCTTTCTCAAGAGCTTGCATGGTCAATCCGTATATCTGGCAAGTGAATTGATAGCCGCCGGGGTTCAAGGTCCTTTGGATATCACCGAGATTGGCTTTTACGTGACGGACGTGCCCATCAATAATATGGAAAACTATATCATCCGCATGAGGCACACTTCTGCCACAGACGTATCTGCATGGATAAATAGTGACGACCTCCAGACAGTCTATACCAGCGCCAGTTACATGCCCAGTGGAACCGGCTGGAATATGTTTACCTTCAGCACGCCTTTCACCTGGAACGGTGTGGATAACATCGTGGTGGATACTGCCTTTGGCGTAAATGCGGCAACCAGTCAAAGTGGCAGAGTGCAATATACCACCGTCACTGATGGCTATCGCTATGTAAGACACGCCAGCAGCAACCAAACCAACGTGTTCAGTGGAGGTTATGGAAGCGATAAACGCCCCAACCTCAGACTAACTCTGGCTCCTACGCCCCTCGAATTGGGTACACCCCTCCTCAATATCTCCAGAGATGGAGGCAACATCAGGCTCAGCTGGGATGCGGTGGAACATGCCAACCGCTATTTGATCTATGCCACAACAGATCCCACTCAGTGGCAGGAAGAACCATCGTTTGAAACAGAGCAATATTTTCTGGAGTTACCCCTTCAATCAGAAAGAATGTTTTATAGGATAAAAGCATCGTATATAGAGCCTTAAGTCATAACCAGCATATCTATCAATAAGAATTATCCAAATTATCTATTGACAACATAAACGCCTTCATACATGGTGCGAATAGAAAATATTAAGCAAGACAGAGGTAAATGATGCGCAAGTTATTTGGCATAACTCTGATCCTGATAATACCTGTACTGATATGTGCAAACGCAATAATGGGAATTCAAGGGGAGCGACCCCTTTTTGCCAAAAATATCGTAAAGGTACAACTTTCCAAAGAAGCCGATACTATAACCAATCTCAGCAAAAGCTATCGCTCACAATCCCACAGCTTTGGCATTGACGCATTGGATGAATTCGCCACCTCTTGGGGAGAACATCAGATCATTAGAGCTCACATTCGCATGGTAGACAGGGCGTATGAAGATGAAGTAGGGTTTGATCGTTGGGTTATCTTGGAATATAAAGAGCGCATTGACGTGCTGGAAGCCGTCAAAGCCTTTAAGGATCAGAAACGCTGGGTGGATGATGCCTGCCCGGAATATATCCGCTATCCTGCCGTTGTGCCCAATGACCCTTTAAATACATCCAACTGGGGGCACAATAATACTGGCTACAATGGTCCCGGCTCCGGTACCGCCGGCTTTGATTCAAAAGCGCGTTTGGCATGGGATCAAGCCCAGGGATATGGTTCTTCAAACATCATCATTGCCATCATCGATAGTGGTGTGGATACCGCTCACCCAGACCTCAGGCTAATGGCTGGTTACGATTATGGGGATAACGACTCCAACCCCATGGATGATTCCGGAGGTGGACAAAACAGCCCCAGAGGTCACGGCACCGCCTGTGCTGGAATTGCCGCCGGTATTGCCAACAATGGTATCGGCGTCTCCGGAATAGCCGGAGGCTGTACCGTGATGCCTCTCAAAGTAGCGAATAGTAATGGCATAATGTATAATAGCTATATCACCAATGCCATCACCCATGCCCGCAACAACGGCGCCCATATCATCAGCCTCAGCCTTGGTGGATCCGGACAGATGGGATCCGACACTGCCTTTGACAATGCGCTTACCGCTGCCTATAATGCGGGGATCACTATTTTTGCCGCCACTGGAAATGAAAATACCAGCAGCATCTCATACCCCGCCAATCACGACAAAGTGATAGCCGTGGGTGCCGCCAGTCCTTCCGGACAGCGCAAAAGCACTTCTTCATCTGATGGTGAATACTGGTGGGGTTCCAACTATGGTGTAAATACCCAAGACAATCTAAAAGCCGTCGATATAATGGCTGCCACCATCCTGCCCACCACCGATATCCGAGGTTCTGCTGGATATTCTACTGGTGATTATAGCACAGGCTTCAACGGCACCTCCTGCGCCACCCCTTACGCAGCAGGTGTTGGAGCTTTGGTAAAATCAAGGAATCCATCGCTTACCCCTGCCGAAATCCGCACCATCCTCACCAGTACTGCCACCGATATGACCTATGACGGCGGCGTGGGTTGGGACCGCTATACCGGTTATGGAATGGTGAATGCCTATCAGGCAGTATTGGCTGCCGGAGGTCCCACTTGCGAAATCACTTCCCCTCAAGATGGAGATTTGCTTTATCAAGGCGAAACCGTTACCATCAACGTGAATGCCTCCGATTCAGGCGGCAGCATAAGTAATGTAAAGTTTTATATCGATAACCAGCTTAAATATACTGATAGCAGCAGCCCCTACTCTTGGAACTGGAATACCTCCAGTTATGCCTTGGGCAATCGCACCATCAAGGTGGTTGCCACCAACAACCAAGGTAAAACCGCCGAAGAAAGCATCGTGGTCACCCTTATAAACTATCCCGCACCTCTCAATCTGGTGGGATTGGGAGGCAATGAACTGGTGCGCTTGGATTGGGATGCCCCTGCCGGTAAAGCCCCCACCAGCTATAGAATATACAAAAACGGCTCTCTATTGACCTTCACCTCTGATACTTTCTATAATGACACCGACGTTATCAATGGTACCCAATACAGATACCACGTCACGGCCCTTTATGGCTCCAACGAGAGCTCCGCCTCCAACACTGTTTATGTGACGCCAGAATGGTTGGATACCGCCATTATTGGCACTGGTACCGACAGCACATCTGCCACCAACGGATGCCCCATCAACGTCTATCTCAAGAGCCTGCATGGACAATCTGTCTATCTCGCAAGTGAATTGATAGCCGCCGGTGTTCAAGGTCCTTTGGATATCACCGAGATTGGCTTTTACGTGACCGAAATGCCCGTCTATAATATGGAAAACTATATCATCCGCATGAGGCACACCACTGCCACAGATGTATCTGCGTGGATAAACAACAGTGACAATGGCTATCAAACCGTCTATACCAGCGCCAGCTACATGCCCAGTGGCACCGGTTGGAATATGTTTACCTTCAGCACGCCCTTCACCTGGAACGGTGTGGATAACATCGTGGTGGATACCGCTTTTGGCGTAAATTCCTCTTCTACTGCCAGTGGCACGGTTCAATACAGCTCTGTCACCAATGGCTACCGCTATGTAAGAAGTACCAGCAGTAATCAAACAAATGTATTCAACGGTAACCAACCGAACAACTACCGCCCCAACCTCAAACTAACCTTAGCCCCTACGCCCGATGTATATAGCGTTGCCTATGCAAACATCAAAGTATTCTTGGAAGGTCCCTACATCTCCAACGGCATGATGAGCTATGAGCTCACAGACGTCCTGCCTTTGAATTCCCCTTATGACAATGAGGAAATCGAAGGCCTTCCGGATGTATCTCCACGCCATATCGTAGATTGGGTGCAAGTGCAATTGAGGCTTACCGAAACTGGAGAGGAAGAACACACTTTCAATGCCTTCCTGCTTGATAACGGATATCTGGTAAATACAGATGGCAACAATGGCTTTGCAATCGATTACACACCTGGAACGTCTTATTATATCATTGTGAGACATAGAAATCATTTGGGTATTATGTCTGCACAATCACACGAATTTTCAATAACCCCAGAGACTGCTCCCCAGATAGACCTCACCGTTTTAGGTTCAATTTACGGACCTCCCGGGTATGGAGCAAAACAATTATCAGATGGAGTATTAGCCCTGTTTGCAGGAGATGCTGACGGGGATGGACAAATATTTAACAATGATAGAAACTTTTTTTGGATGCCGCAAGCTGGCTCAGTTTTCGGCTACCATGCGGCTGATTTCGATTTGGATGGTTGGGTCTTTAACTCGGACTTAAACTTTTATTGGCGTCTCAATGTTGGGAGCCAATCTCGTATTCCATAGATGTTTAGGAGAAATAATGAAACGATTTATCTTTCTAATACTTGCACTTATTCCCACGATGGTTTTGGCACAGTTTGTTCCCATTGGGATATACTTCACCTTTGCCAATGCCGAAGTCACGCAAAGTGAAGGAGAGAGTTATTATGAATTTGATGTAATGATACATGGAGACAATGATTCAACCAAGTTTGCCGAATTGCAAGCCCTAATATGGTATAATTCAGATGCTTTTGGTGAAAGTATCAAGCAGACCGGCAATGTAACGATTACACCCGGTACGCTGCTACCTCAGTATTTTTATAGAATCCACCAAAATGATAATGATCTAAATAGATTGTTTGTGAGCTGTGAGTATGTAATAGAAGGAGAAGAACTTGCAAGTGTTCTGCCAGCCACACCTGCCTCCCTCTTTCATATCAAAATAAGGATTCAGGATAGCAACCAAACATCAGGTATATCATACTATGAACCGCACATGAGAAATCAGCAGTTCTATGCCAATCACTGGGATCTGTATAATCCAGTAGTCGCCCAAGACTATTTGAATGATCCTCTCTCTGGTGGCACCGTCCCCGTAGTCCTCTCCTCCTTTACCGCTGCCATCAATCCCCGCGGAAATATACTCCTCACTTGGGTTACCCAAACCGAAAGCAACTGCCTGGGCTACCGCATCTTCCGCAATCAGGAAGACGACCTTGCAAATGCCCTGGATTTGCAAACCCTGATAAACGCCACCAACACCTCACAACAGCAAACATACTGCTTTGAAGATCAAGAACTACAGGAGGAAGGTGAATTCTTTTACTGGCTACAGAGCGTTGACTTCACTGGAGAATCTACGTTCTATGGACCCATCAGCATGATCCTTGAGGGTCACGAGACTGATGCCCCGGAAGCCCCGTTAGTAAATAGACTGCATAACGCCTACCCCAACCCCTTCAACCCCAGCACCACCATCAGCTATAGCCTGCAGCATCCCTCTGCCGTAATGCTGGATATCTATAACACTCGCGGTCAAAAAGTGAGAAGCTTTACCGCTCAGCACTACCAAGCCGGTCTCTTTAGCATCGTCTGGGATGGAAAAGATCATAGCGGACGCAAGGTGCCCAGTGGCATCTACTATTACCGCTTGCAAGCTGGCAGCTATCGCGAGACCAAGAAGATGGTGATGAATAAGTAATACATACTAAAGTTTGTTAAAAAAAGCGGAGCCTTCGGTTCCGCTTTTTTTTAGGGATCAGGGGGCAGGGAACAGGGCTTCGCGAGCGCCAGAGGTTAGAGGCCAGAGACCAGAGTAGCAGCGTTCTGCCACTGTGTAACCTGCTTCTTCCCTGTTAGCCACCCTTGTCTCTCCTTTGTCAAGGCAAGGGTGAGACAAGGGTGAGGCAAGGGTGGCTAATAAGGAAGGAGAGGGATGATGAAAGCCAATTTTTCAGAATATGCAACTATTTCCTTGACGTAAATCAGCCTATTACTTAGCTGTCTCCATACAAATAATATAGGTGAAGTGGAATGACCCTAAATGAGATCGTAAAACTTTTAGAGGGCGAAGTCCTCATTCCGGATACGGATTTGGAGATAGAAGTGCCCTGTGCTTTTGCCTCGGACATGATCAGCGATATTCTGATGTGTACCAAGGAACCCACCTTGCTGCTTACTGGGCTCACAAACAATCAAGTAATACGCCTGAGCGATATGATAGATGTGATTGCCATCATTTTTGTGCGTGGCAAGCAGCCTTTGGATGATATCGTGGAAATGGCGCGCGAGCGCGGCCTGCCCCTGATATGCACCAAAATGACCCTTTACCGCTGTAGCGGAATACTTTATAACGCAGGATTGCGTAGCTGTAAAATCTGATTATGAATGAATTCTGGCATATAGAGCCCCGTTTTGAGGCAGCCGTAAAAGGGTATTTTGCCCAGCCTCCCCAAGCAGAGGTGGAGCTGGAATTCCCCGTACCGGAAAAGGATTTTAACACGGCAGGCAATGGGGCTTCGGAAACGAAGAATCTCTTGAAACGCTTGGGCGTGGATTCCGATACCCTGCGCCGCATAGCCGTAGCCGCTTATGAGGCGGAAATCAACGTGGCTGCCCACTCCAAGGGCGGCATCATGAAGTGTTTGATATACGACGATCTCATCCATATCCGTTTTCAAGATGAAGGTCCTGGCATTGCCGATATAGATCAGGCGATGATACCGGGTTATTCCACAGCCGATGAATTGGTGCGCGAAATGGGTTTTGGAGCCGGGCTGGGACTGCCCAATATCAAAAAGAACTCCGATGCCCTGCATATCTTATCCTCAGCAAATAACCCCACAACGGTGGAGCTATTGATTTTCTTTTAAAATACCATGACTGATACAACCTATAAATACTTCCACGCCATCCAGATACTGGAAGACAACTGCACTGGCTGCACAGCCTGCGTGCGCGTGTGTCCCACGGAGGCAATCCGGGTGAGAGACCGCAAGGCATATCTGGATCCCACGCGTTGTATAGATTGTGGTAATTGTGTGACGGCATGTAAATTCCATGCCATCATCCCCCGCAGCGACTCCCTGAAGGCCATCAACAAGTATAAATATAGCGTTGCCATCATCTCAGCGGCATATTTTGGACAATTTACAGAAGATATCTCTTATCCCGTGGCCAAGGCAGCCATCCTGGAGCTGGGATTCGACGAGGTGGCGGAAGAGGCAAGCATCACGGAATTTATGATAGATGTAATCCGTGAATACATCCGAGAAAACCGCGATAAGCGCCCCATTTTATCCAGCAATTGCCCCGCCGTGGTGAGGCTGATACAGGTGCAATATCCATCGCTATTGCCCAGCCTTTACCTGCGTGAAACCCCCATGAGCGTGCTCACCCGCTTTATCCGTGATAAGGTGACCAAGGAAAAGAATTTGCAGGATGATGAGCTGGGTATCTTCCTGATAGTGCCCTGCGTGGCTCACGTGACGGCGGTGCATCAGCCGGAAGGGGTGAATAAACACCTGCAGGATGGAGCCTTTTCCATTGGCATGATCTATGGCAGGGTGAGGGAATACCTCAAAAACCTGCAAAACAATCCCCCGGAAATAGATACCTATCCCAAGGGGCTCACCTGGGCGCTTTCCGGCGTGCAAGCGGAATTGGTGGATTGTGACGATATCCGCACCCTCTCTGTGAATGGCATCGATAATGTGATGGAAATCCTCTCCCGCGTGGAAGACCACTATTTGGATCAATACGATTATATCGTGCTGCGCAGCTGTACAAACGGCTGTGTGGGCGGATGCTTGAACGTGGAAAATCCCTTTGTGGCAATGAGCAGGATCAAGAAGATGATCAAAGAAGGGGATGTCACGGAAGTGGATCTCTCCGGCATTGAGACGATGTATCGCGCAGGAGAGTTTGACGTGGATCAGCTTTCCGCACGTCCCATCATGGAGCTGGATAAGGATATCAAAGCCGCCATCAAAAAGATGAAGCAAATCAATGAATTTCTCACCATGCTGCCGGGGCTGAATTGCAGTGCCTGCGGATCTCCCACCTGTTATGCCTTGGCAGAGGATATTGTGATGGGCAAGGCATCCATCGAAGATTGTGTGGTGCTCTTAAAGCGCCAATCCAAAGAAGAAGAATAAAATAAAACATAGGATAGATTTATGATCAACCTCAAAGACTTGATGCCCTTGATCGAAGCTACAAACCACACGCCTGCGCTTGACCCCGCAGAGGTGGATATCAAAGGCGGATATGTGTGTGATATGCTGAGCGATGTGATGGGCTCTGCCAAAACCGGGCAGGCGTGGATCACCATCATGAGGCACCTCAATGTGATAGCCGTGGCATCCATGACCGGTATCCCCGCTGTGATCTTTGCCAAAGGGATCACTCCCGATGCCAACGTGATAGACAAAGCCACGGAAGAGAGCATAGTGCTATTAAGCAGCCCGTTTGAGACCTTCAAGCTGGCTGGAATCGTTTATAAAGCATTGTCTTCCTGATATCGCCGTTCTCTGATGCAGTGGTTTAATGCCGATTTGCATATTCACTCCGTGCTTTCACCCTGCGGAGGCTTGGAGATGGCGCCGTTTGACTTGGTCTCCCGCCTTCGGGAGCTGGAGATAAACTGGATGGCGATTACAGACCACAATTCCATGGCAAATTGTGCCGCTTATGAAAAGGTGGCAAAGATGGCAGGAATCCGCTATACATGGGGCGTGGAAATGCAGACGGCAGAAGAGATTCACATGTTGGTATATTTTGATGATAAAGAGGCGGCACAAAGCTTTGATAAAGAGCTTTATGCTGCGCTGCCCCCCATCGATAACGACCCTGATTTCTTTGGGGATCAAGTTGTTATTGACGAAAATGCCAACATTTTGAGAATGGAACAAAAGGCTCTTTCCAGTTCCGTATATTGGGATTTGAGCGAGGCTGTGAGCATCGCCCGGGCGCATGGAGGCTACTGCGTTCCAGCCCACGTGGATGCCGGTGCAAACAGCATCCTCAGCCAGCTTGGCTTTATGCCGCTGGAGCCGGAATTTGACCTTTTGGGGATCACCGCACGCCTGAACCTGTCCAGCTTTCTGAAGCAACATCCCCAGCTGGCTGGCAAAGCTTTTTTGCGTTGTTCCGACGCCCATTATCTATCTGATTTGGGCAGCGGCTCCACGCGTTTGAAACTAACCGACGCCACCGTGGCGGACCTCATAAGTGCCGTCCACAAAGCGCCACGAACTGAAATAATAATATAAAAATAAAAAGAATAAAAGGAGGAGTGATGACTCCCGCTGTTCAGCAAGACAACCAACTTTATGCAAGGCTCAAGGAGGTGATAGACGAAAAGAAGAATCTTCGCAATCCCCTCATCGAAATTCTGCGCATAGCCCAAGATATCTTTGGCTATCTGCCCGTGGAAGTTCAAGAATTTGTAGCCAAGGAGATGGGGATTCCCGCCAGCAAAGTATATGGCGTGGTTACCTTTTACAACTTCTTTTCCATGAAACCCCGTGGCAAATACACCCTCAATATCTGCATGGGCACAGCCTGTTATGTGAAAGGGGCTCCCCGCCTGGCACAGAATATTGAGGACATCCTTGAAGCCAAGATGGGTGAAACCACCGAAGACGGTAGATTCACCATTAGTGCGGTTCGTTGCGTGGGCGCCTGCTCGTTGGCACCGGTTTTTATGATCGGAGACGAGACTTATGGCAGAATTGAAACCAAGGATCAGGTTACCAAGATCTTAGAACGTTATCAATAAGCGGTTAGCGGCATGCAAGATATTTCCCTGCACCTTTTGGACATCATCGAAAACTCCGTGCGCGCGGAAGCCAGACGCATCAAGATCCGCGTGAAGGCAAACGTGCAGAAGAATCTTTTGCGCGTGATCGTGGAGGATGATGGTGTGGGAATGGACGCCTATACCGTTCAACAAGCTCAGGACCCCTTTTACACAAGCAAGCTGGAGCGCATCAAAAAGGTGGGGCTGGGAATACCGCTTTTCAAGCAAAATGCAGAGCTTTCCAACGGCAGTTTCAAGATGGCAAGCGAGCCCGGCTTTGGCACGGTGCTCACCGTTGATTTTGAATTGGATCACATCGATAGGATGCCATTGGGAAACCTCAAGGACACACTTTTGGGCGTCATTATAGGGCACCCGGAAGTGGATTTTTATATCTGTCTCATCTATTCGGAGCGCGGCAAAGAGCAATCCTTCCACCTCGATACCGCCGCCATCAAGGAGGAGCTGGGAGATATCCCTCTCACCTATCCGGATGTGATTGAATATATAGACCAAAGTTTAAATGAAGGAATACAAAATACAAATATGGAGGATGTCTGATGAAGACACTTGCCGACCTTAAGAAGATTCGCGAAAAAGCTCAGGAAGAAATGAAGCTTCGCGGTTCAAACGTACGAATCAAGATCGTGGTAGGAATGGGAACTTCCGGAATCGCCATGGGCGCCCGTGAAGTGATGAAGACCTTCCTCGAAGAGATCGCAAATCGCAACCTGACAGACGTAATCGTCACCCAAACCGGAGAGAAAGGACTTTCATCCATGGAACCGGTGGTGGACCTCATCGAAGAAGGCAAAGCCAAGGTGACCTATGGAAACATGACCCCCGAAAAAGTTAAAAAAGTGGTGGTGGAACACATCGTGAATGGCAGAGTCGTCTCCGATTATGTCGTAGCCACCGGCGAATAAGGGGAGGAACCCAGATGTCTCTCAAAAGAATTGATCTGCTGATTTGCTGCGGCTCCGGCTGCGTATCGGCAGGTGCACTGAAAATCAAGGAAAGATTCCACGAAGTCCTGAAAGAAAAGGGCATGGAAAACGAGATTAATATTATTGAAACAGGCTGTATGGGTCCTTGTGACTACGGTCCTGTGATGGTCATCTATCCGGAAGGAATCTTTTACAAAACTGTTACGCCCGAAGACGTGTCCGAAATCGTGGAAGAACACTTTATCAAGGGACGCCCCGTGGCTCGCCTCATGCTCTCAGACGATGAGCGCACCTTCTCTGTGCAAAAGGAAGTACCTTTTTACCAAAAACAGATCAAGGTGGCACTTGCCAATTGCGGTTATATCGATCCTGAAAGCTTGGATGAATACATTGCCACCGGCGGCTATGAAGCCTTGGGAACGGCTCTCACCGAGATGACCCCCCAAGATGTGATTGACGTGATGAAAGCCGCAGGCCTGCGTGGTCGTGGTGGCGGCGGATTCCCCGCCCATATCAAATGGCAAATGGTGCACAACATCCAAGACAACGAAAAGTACATCATCTGTAATGGTGACGAAGGCGACCCCGGTGCTTTCATGGATCGTTCCCTCTTGGAAGGCGACCCCCATCGCATCCTGGAAGGAATGATGATAGCCGCCTATGCCATCGGCGCCAGCCAGGGATTCTTCTATATCCGTGCGGAATACCCCCTTGCCATCACCCGTATCCGAGATGCCATCGAGCAAGCTCGCGGCCTGGGTCTGATGGGCAAGAATATCTTTGGTACAGACTTCAATTTTGAAGTGGAAGTGCGCACTGGCGCCGGCGCCTTTGTGTGTGGCGAAGAAATGGCACTCATCCACTCCATCGAAGGCGAGCGCGGCAATCCCACGCCCAAGCCTCCCTACCCTGCCACCCAGGGATTGTGGGGCAAACCCACCGTGGTAAACAACGTGGAAACCCTTGCCAACATCCCCACCATCATGGTGAAGGGTGCAGAATGGTTCAATACCATGGGAACCCAAACCAGCAAAGGCACCAAGGTCTTTGCCATCACCGGCGATATCAGAAACACCGGCTTGGTGGAAGTGCCCATGGGCATCACTCTGCGCGAACTGATCTTCGACGTGGGCGGTGGCATGGTTGGAGAAGGAAAGTTCAAAGCTGTACAATTAGGCGGACCCTCCGGTGGCTGCCTCACGGTGGAACACCTGGACGTTCCCGTGGATTATGAAAGCCTCAAAGAACGCGGAGCCATGATGGGCTCCGGCGGTCTCATCGTGATGAACGATGAAAAGTGTATGGTAAACGTTGCCAAGTTCTTTATGGAATTCTGCGTGGAAGAATCCTGTGGCAAATGCTCCCCGTGCCGCATCGGCCTCAAACAGATGTATGAAATCTTAGATAGGATCACCAAAGGCCAAGGCAAAGAAGGGGATATTGAAGAGTTGCAACGCTTAGGCGAAAGCGTGAAAATGCTCTCCCTCTGTGGATTGGGACAAACCGCACCCAACCCCGTGCTTTCCACCATCCGCTATTTCCGCGATGAGTATGAAAGCCATATCCGCGATCACAGCTGCAGCACCAAGGTATGCCTTGATCTGATGAACTTTAATATAGACAAATCACGTTGCATCGGCTGCTCGCTCTGTGCCCGCAAATGCCCCACCAATTGCATCACCGGCTCCCGCGAAGAGAAATACGTGATCCATCAGCTGGAATGCATCAAGTGTGGCAATTGCTACGATGTGTGCCCTGTCAATGCCATAGACAAAATACCCGGCATGCATCCTGAAATGAAGGAATATAGAGCCAAATTGCAGGCCCAAAAAGACCTGGATGATTAAATAAGGGGAAGCTTATGTATAAGAAAATATGTTCCAAATACGAGCCCACCAAGGATAACCTTATCCACATCCTGCACGAGATACAGGACACCCATCCGCAGCACTATATCTCGGATGAAGCGGTGGAGGAAGTATCCAAATATCTCAACCTGCCAACCAACCACATCTATGGCGTGCTTACATTTTACTCCATGTACAGCACCACGCCACGTGGCAAAAACATCATCCGCCTTTGCGAAAGCCCACCCTGCTACATCAAAGGCTCGGAGAATATCCTCCGCAAGCTGAAGGTGCTCTTGGGCGTGGAAACAGGCGAAACCAGCAAAGATGGACTCTTTACGCTGGAATTGAGCGCCTGCCTGGGCGTGTGTGGTAATGCCCCCGTGATGATGATCAATGAAGACGTCTATGGCGACCTTACCGAAGAAAAGGTGGAGGAAATCATAGAAAAGTACAGGAGGGCACAATGAAATATTACCGCAGTCACGTCCTCGTAAGTATCAATGACACCTCCATCAACGCCGGAGTGAAGGATTTTATCCAAGCCCTGCGTGCTGAATTGGCAAAAACAGGCTTGCAAGAGGAAATCAACGTATTGGAAACAGGGCCCCTGGGCTTTTTTGGCAGAGGAATCTGCCTCACAGTATACCCTGAAAACATCAACTACCAAGACCTGAAGACTGAAGACATCCCCGAGCTGGTGAACGAGCACTTTCTCAAAGGACGCCCCGTTCCCAGACTGATGCTGGATTCCGATAGCAAGTTCAGCCCCAAACTCAACTATGATCAACGCGTGGTGTTGCGCAATTCCGGCATCATCGATCCTGAAAACATCGATGAATACATCGGCGTTGGCGGCTATGAAGCTTGGGAAAAAGCTCTCACCCAGATGCAGCCCATGGAGATCGTGGAAGAGGTAAAGGCTTCCGGCCTGCGCGGCCGTGGCGGAGCAGGCTTCCCTGCCGGCATCAAATGGAGCTTTACCGCACCCCTGGAAGCAGAACAAAAATACGTGGTGGTGAATGCCGACGAAGGCGAGCCGGGCACCTTTAAAGACCGTCTCATCATGGAAGGCGATCCTCATCAGCTTTTGGAAGGCACCATGATCTGTGCCCGCGCTGTGGGTGCCACCAAAGCCTGGATTTATATCCGTGGCGAATACAAGCTCTGTATCCAACGTTTGGAAAAAGCCATTGCCCAAGCCCGTGAATACGGCATTTTGGGCAAGAACATCTTTGATAGCGGCTTTGATCTTGATATCGAAATCAAAATCGGCGCCGGCGCTTATGTATGTGGAGAAGAAACCGCCCTCATCGAATCCCTGGAAGGAAACCGCGGCAACCCCCGCTGGAAACCTCCCTTCCCCGGCGTGGAAGGCCTGTGGAGAAAGCCCACCGTGGTAAACAACGTGGAAACCCTGGCAAACGTACCCTTCATCATCCAAAACGGTGCGGATGCCTACCGCAAGTTTGGAACCCCCGAATGTTCCGGTACCAAGGTTTACACCATCCTCGGTGATGTGGCTCACCCCGGTCTTTGCGAAGTGGATATGGGCACCACCCTGCGCACCATTATCAACGACTATGCCGGCGGCATGAAAAAAGGCTTCCGCTTCAAAGCTGCCCTCGTGGGCGGTGCTGCGGGCGTGATCCTCTCAGAGCGTCATCTGGACGTGAAGATGGATTTTGCCAGCCTCAATCAATACGCTGCCGTCCTGGGCTCGGGTGCCATCCTGGTGATGAACGAGCATCAGAGCATCGTGGATATCCTGTGGTCTATTCTCCGCTTCTTCCGTCATGAATCCTGTGGCAAATGTGCCCCCTGCCGCAACGGCTGTCAGCAGCTGTATAAATTGATCAACAAAATCAAAAAAGGCAACGGCACCATGGATGATGTGGAAGTAATGCTCACCGTGGCTGAAATGATGCAAGCCACCAGCTTCTGCGCATTGGGACAATCCCCCATCATGGGAATTCGCTCCGCAATCGAGAACTTCAAAGATGAATTCATCGCAATAACAAAAAAGTAAATATAAAGAGGTTAGATAATTATGGCTAAAACAGTCAACGTATGGATAGATGGCAACCAACTGGAAGTTCCGGATACAATGACCATCATCGAAGCTGCAGACAAACACGGCTTCTACATTCCGCGCCTGTGCTACCATCCAGACCTGCCGCCCACAGCAAATTGCGGCGTCTGCGTGGTGGATCTCGCCGGCAGCCCAACTCCCAAGAGGGCTTGCTGTACCCCCGTCGCCGAAGGCATGAAGATTACCACCAATACCAAAAAACTGCGTTCCTACCGCAAGACCCTGGTGGAAATGATCCTCTCCAACCACGAAGTGGTGTGCCCCACCTGCGTGGCAAACAACAAATGTGAGCTCCAAACCCTCGCCAGCAACCTGGGAGTGGATATGGAAGCCCTGCCCAGCATCTTGATCAAAAAACCCGCTGACGATACATCCCACTCCATCATCCGCGATACAAACAAATGTATCGCCTGTGGACGCTGTATCACCGTGTGTAACGAAGTGCAGCAGGTGTATGCCCTCACCATGAGCGAGCGCGGCATTGATTCCCATCCGGATACTGCCTTTGCCCACGGCATGGCAAACAGCCCCTGCGTAAACTGCGGACAATGCACAGTTTATTGCCCCACGGGCGCCCTGCGCGAACGCAGCGAAATAGACGAAGTGTGGGATGCCATCCTGGACCCCGAAAAACACGTGATCGTTCAGGAAGCCCCCTCCATTCGCGTGTCTTTGGGTGAAGAATTTGGAATGCCCCTGGGCTCCGTGACCCCCAAGAAAATGTATGCTGCATTGCGTAAGATCGGCTTTGACAGCGTGATGGATACAAACTTCACTGCCGACCTCACCATCCTGGAAGAAGGAACCGAGTGTGTGGCAAAGCTGAAAGCTGGAGACAAGCGTCCCCTCATCACCTCCTGCTCCCCCGGTTGGATCAAATTTATGGAAACCTACTATCCCGATCTGGCGGATTGCGTTTCCACCGCCAAATCCCCCATGAGCATGTTTGGTGTGCTTTCCAAAACCTATTACGCACAAGAACAAAACATAGACCCCGCCAAGATCGTGAGCGTGGCAATCATGCCCTGTACCGCCAAAAAGTTTGAAGCCCGCCGCCCCGAGCTGCGTGATTCCGGCTATCAGGATACAGACTATGTGCTCACCACCCGCGAGCTTTTGCGCATGATCAAAGAAGCCGGCATCGATTTTGCCAACCTCAAGGAAGAGGAAGCAGATGAAGGCATGAGCTTCTACACCGGCGCTGGCACCATCTTTGGCGCCACCGGTGGCGTGATGGAAGCTGCCATCCGCTCCGCATACTTCCTGGTAACCGGCGAAGAGCTGGAAAACCTGGATATCGACGCCGTGCGCGGCCTGGAAGGCGTGAAGGAAGCCACCATCGAAGTTCCCGGATTTGGCGCCCTCAAAGTAGCTGTTGCCCACGGTTTGGGCAATGCCCGCAAAGTGATGGACCGCGTGCGTGAAGGTCTCAATACCACCGGCGAAAGCCCCTGGCACTTCATCGAAATCATGGCTTGCCCCGGCGGCTGCGTTGGCGGTGGCGGACAGCCCTACGGAAACGACATCGCTTCCCGTGCCCGTCGCGGACTCGCCCTCTATGAGGAAGACCGCAACCTGCCCGTACGCAAATCCCACCACAACCCCGAAGTGACACGTATTTACGAACGCTTCCTGGGAGAGCCCAATTCACCCCTGGCACAAAAGCTGCTCCATACTCATTACTTTGAACGCTCCGTGAATACCGGTCAAGTGGTCAGAGAAGTGACTCACAAACACTAATCCACACGGCTATGGCTGTGTGCCCAATATCAAAAGGCGGAGCCCACCAGCTCCGCCTTTCTTTTATCACTTAAGATCAGTGCTTACAGGGTCAACGCCACTTTCATATATGCCGTGGCACTGTTTTTGATAAAGCCTGCAAAGGGTGCATCCAGCCTGTAATCATCATACTTGGTCTGGCCCGAGGAGGCTCCCAGATAGATAAAGCTATCGGGCATAAATTCATAGCGGACATTGGCAAACAATCTCACCCAGCCCTTGGTATCCATTCTTTCGTAGGTATCCATGGCACAGCCCGTACTGATCAAGGATTTGCTACTGGGGCTGTAGCTCACCCTCAGGTTTATCACCTGATAGCTATTATCCAATATGGTCTGCACGTCGCCCAAGCCTTGCGTGAGCGTAAGCTTTTCATGACCATTGTGTCTGTGGAGTACATTCAATTGATATGCCGTCTTTCTGCCGATTCTGCCGCCCACAACTGCTGTAAAAGACAGCAGGTCATGCACTTCACTCAGAGCATAAACCAGGGAACTGCCTCCGGTGATGGAGCCCTGCATCAAGATGCCATTAGTGAGGGTGGCTGCCGCAATGAGGGTGACTTGATTTGTATGATGAGCGTCGTCAAATAAATCCAACTGTTGACCGTGAATCCCCATAAGGCTGACATTGAGTCTGGGACGAAAAGCTAACATTGTGGAAAATCCCGTATTGTATTCTATGGGATGCACTTCCTCGCTCAGTTTGTGCCTGGTATAGGTGCCAAATAAAGCAGCGGTATAGGTCCTCAGATAGCGGTCTTTTTCCGGAGGTTGCAACATCAGGTTGAGGGAGACGCTTTGCTGATCCGGACTGTAGAAATAGCCTGCCTCCGGATTATAATCAGCGGAGCGGTGGCTAAAGTAAAGTGAGGTATTAAAGGGTTGCGGCTGATAGGATAGGTAGGCATCGGCACCATATCCCCACATGGGGTTGGATTCTTTCTGATTATGATAGCTGCCTGCCAGTTCGCCGCCAGCCCACCAGTCCTTGGCAAATTCGCTTCTTACTGATGCCAGTGCCACCTGGTTGTAATAGCCATCATTGAACCTGCTCACCAGGCTGGAACCCCAGGTGAGCTTTGCCCTGTCACTGCGCAGGGAAAGTAGCTGAAAGTAATCGTCATTATTGATCACTTCCCCATCATCGGTGATCTTTTGATCCAATGCGCCCAAGACGCCCCACGTTGTGGTTTTGCCAGAGCCGGTGGCTTTGAATGCCAGGCTGGGCTTGGCGATATTACGCGAGTAAAAGATATCGTCATTCACCACAAATGCCTCGATATCCTCGCTAAAGAAATAGCGGTTTTCAGCGTAATAAGGTGGATCTTTTTGGTTATAATCGTCACTGGCATAATCCGGCGGAGCATCCGAATAATCAGGATTGAGAGACACCTTGATGCGTGTATGCTGGCTGGGATTGAGGCTGATATCCAGCCCCAGATTATCCGGATCAAAGCTGCTGCTCTTGGTCATCAGGTCATAGCTGCGCACCAGATAGGGTTTGAACTTGATATCCAGTTGGCGGCTCACCCGGTGTTCCAAGCGGATATCGGTGCCCGTGGTAAAATAATCATTACCCATGCTCGATACTGCATAAGGACTGGAAAACATCTCGTTTTTCTTGTAATGATAACGCCCCAAGATAATCTTCCAATCATAAGGAGGCTCTTTGGCAAAACGCAATTCTGCCAAGGGGATACGCACGGTGAGCTTCCACAGGGTGTCGGTATAATTGCTGGTATAGCTATAGCCACAATCCCAAGAATAATCCACACTCATAGTCTTGCCACGGGTGCCATCATACAATCCACCATCGGGAAAGCACAGGAAATAATAGGCAAAATAGCTATCCGGCTGGGTGATGAGCTGCACCCTCAAATAGTCCGAAGAATCGCCACTCCTATCCCGCATTTTGGCAGCAGATGTCTGGAAAGTATCATCAATCTCCGCCTCAAAATAAACAACCAAATCATTGCCATCCTGCCACAGCCATGCCTTGGTCATTAGATTTTCACCTTTCCCATCTTCAGGAGTGATCCGCTCAAAGGAACCCAGCATGTTTTCATCCGTGATTACGGGCACATCAGAAAAGGGAACCACGATTGCTGTGAGGCTGGATAGCAACAGAATTACGGCAATAAACAAGCATAAACGTTTCATAGCATCCTCACGTTATAAAATTGTTTACACACCATATCTCAACCGTTATATTTCGTCAAGGATTATATTGGGTTTTGTTAGGGGCTCGCTGCGCGAGCTTAGAGGCCAGAGACCAGAGGCCAGAGAGGCGGCTTCGCCGAAGGTGTTAGGGATTAGGGGCTTCGCTAATGCCAAGTCTATCTTTAATTTGTGAAACCCTTATAATTCGCGTAATTCGTGGTTAAAAAACTGCGTGTAACGCGAGCTCCTTAAAGAGTCTCGGAGAGACGATATTTTAGGTCAACCTAAGCATTAGCAATAGGTTACGAGTCTCGGAGAGACGATAAGAGCAGGTTTCTGGTTACAGGTTTCTGAATGCAGCGGAAAGCCGCTTCCTTATTACCTGCTCGCGCAGCGAGCACCCCAAAGAGTCTCGGAGAGACGATATTTTAGGTCAACTCACGCAACAAGAATACATTATGAGTCTCGGAGAGACGGCATTTCACATCAATCCCGGGTCACTCCTTCCCTGTTAACCACCCTTGTCTCTCCTTTGTCTCGACAAGGGTGAGACAAGGGAGAGACAAGGGTGGTTAACAGGCAGGGGACAGTGGACTGTCTGAAATCTTATGGTTGTTATTGTAGTTAGTGTCTTTCGTGGTTAGATATAGGCAACACTATGTCACACCGTAATCATTCGTTATTCCTCATTCCTCATTCATCGCAAGCCCAGCTCGCCCCCCACCTTGGAACGCAAATTGCATCTTTAATCAGTTTGAAAGCTATTATTATGGAGTTTAGAATGCGGATAATCGTGTTTATTATATTGATGCTCAGTATCTTGAGCCTTGCCTATGGCGATTTGCCAACCTGTTATTACACCTACGATCAAATCACCCTCATGTTGGAGGATTTTGCTGCCCAGCATCCAGATATTGCCAAAATGGTGCAAATAGGTGTCTCGCAACAGGATGGCATCCCCATCTATGCCATGCGCATCAGTGATAATGTGGAATTGGACGAGCAGGAGCCTGCCGTGCTCTTTATCGGTCAGGTGCATGCCGAGGAAGTATTGGGTGTGCAAATCACGATGAGCAACATCGGCGAAATCCTTTCCCGTCGCATGCAATTGCCCTACAATCAATGGATTAACCAGCTGGATATGTGGTTTATTCCCACGCTGAATCCAGAGGGGCACAACGTGGTGACCGCCAATATGGATACCTCCTACCGCAAAAACAAGCGGGATAACAACAACAACGGCATTTTTGATTATAGCATCCAAGTGGGATATGACATCGATGGCGTGGATATCAACCGTAATTTTAGCTTCAATTGGGTGCATGGAGACAGCCTGTATCATCCACTGGGCTTTGAAAAATACGATTATTACCGCGGTCCGGCGCCCATGAGCGAAAGCGAAGTTCAGGCGCTGCAAAACCTCTGTGATCAATACAAATTTGTATATTCCATCGTGTGGCACTCTGCCCGACAGGGTACCTTGAGCGAAAAATGTTACTATCCCTTCAATTGGAAAAACGTGCGCCCCTCTCCGGATATCACCTTAGCTGCCTCCATTGCCTCCGGTATGGGAAATACAATCACAAACGAGGCTGGGAGCGGCATCTATGAAGCACATCCCAACCTCAGCCGCAAAGGCGCCACTCATGATTGGATGTATCAACAGTATGGCGCAATACAGGTACTGATTGAATGCGGCACCTCAAACCTGCAGCCGGATAGCCTGTTGATGGTGGATACCGTGCAAAGATGCAGCAACGCCACGCGCTGGCTCTTGAACCGCAGCCTGCCCACCTCCTCCGCAGTGTCCTCCAATTCTCTGCTCACAGGGCTTGTCACCGATGCCGCCACCAATGAGCCTTTGGAAGCGGAAATCATTATCGAAGAACGTCATGCAGATTGGTTCCGTCCCCGTCTTTCTTATGCCGCCAATGGCAGATACTATCGCCCGTTGCTCACAGGTAATTACACGGTGAGAGCCAGAAAGAGAGGGTATTTTGACACGGTGGAAAGCGTGATGGTAAACAATACTGCCTGGACGATGAAGCATTTGCAGCTAACCCCGCGTCAAGCCGCCACCTTGGGCGGACACGTGCAATCCGGCGGAGTGGATATCCCCGCCCTCATCGTGATTGGCGATACCTGGGTGGATAGCCTGCACGTGGATGGCGCATACCTTTATCACGCCTGGGAAGGCGAATATCCCATCACCATCCATGCCGAAGGGTATTACCCCTACCGGGGCAACGTGACGCTAAATGCCGGTGCAAATCGCCTCAGCGTAAACCTCAGCCCCGTGAATATAATCTTTGAAGAAACCTGGGAAGATGGCACCGATGGCTGGGAAAAGGAAGGTCCCTGGGTAGTGCAGGATGTGATTTCAGTATCCGGCAATGCCATCACCGATAGCTGGGGTGGAGATGGATTTTATGCGATAAATTGTGATGTGTGGATTCAGACCCAGGAGCCCATCATCATTCCCGCCGAGGGCAATCCCCTGCTTTCTTTTGATTCCCACCTCTACACGGAGCCAGTATATGACCCCGTAAGAGTGCAGATTTCCAATGATTTGGAAAATTGGACCACCCTGTGGCAGGATTCCGGACGCAAAGACTGGTGGCAAAGACAATATGTGGATCTTAGTGGCTATAGCGGTGCCCAATATCTGCGCTTTAGGCTCACGGATGATTCTGTGGATGCAGAGCTCACGGATCCCGGCTGGACCATCGATAATATCAGGATTATCTCCGGCTCTGCCGTTGCCAATGATGCCACCACCAGCCCTGCCCTGCCAGCCCCCGTGTTATATCCGAATTTCCCCAATCCCTTCAATCCCAGCACCAATATCTCTTTTGCATTGGCACAGCCTGATCATGTTAAGCTGGAGATTTTCAATATCAAGGGGCAGAAGGTTGCCACCCTGGCAGACGAGGCCTTCCCCGCAGGCAGTCACACAATGGTGTGGAACGGCAAGGATGCGGATCAAAACCCCGTCTCCAGCGGTGTATATCTATATCGTCTCAGCACGTCTGTGAATACAGCTACGCGCAAGATGATGCTGATGAAATAGCGTTAAATCTTGTCCTTAGAACCCAAACCAGGGGCCGATGCCGATGCTGAAGCCCTCCAATGTGGTATTGGGAGAATTGTTGATATTGACGGAGTATCCGAGATCGTCTTTTACGCGCCAGCCTTTGTGAGCCGAGTAGGTGTAAACATATCCACCTTCGAGGCGCAATCCCAACCAGGGAAGAAAACTAACCAGGATATCTGCCCGAGGCTGTATCATCAGATAGTCACGATAGTAGTCCGCATTGAAATTGCCTTGCGGGATATCAGCAATTGTATTGGGCCATTCGTATTCATTTTTGGTGCGGGAAAGCTTGATTTCATGGCTGGCACCACCCACCATCATCCCAATGGAGGTAACCAGATGACGGGTGATGGCAAAGCGTTTATCGAGGGTGACACCCATCAATGAAAGGTCGTTTTTAATCCTCAAATCGTAAGGGTCTGCAGGATCGCTGAGATCACGGATGGTGTGGCTATCACCAAAGCCATTATACTGAAATCCGATAAAATAGCCTCTGCCCACATGGCCTTTGCCTGTATATCCATGTGTGAGCACGCCGGTATCACGGTATTCTTCAAGCCCCACATTTGCCATAATCGTATTGATATCAGTCATATCCACGTGCAGCCAGGTGGGCGTCCAGCCAAAGCCGCCATAGCCAACGCTGCGTTTGCGAGTGGCTTTGGTTTTGCCGCTTGGAGAGGCTCCCATCTTGGTCTTTAATAGGGAAGCCAGATCCAGTTCAACTGTCTCGGAAGGGCGTTTGCCCAGCATAATATCACCTTCCATTACCACGCCATCACGCCAGATTTGATATTCCACAATGTCTCCGGCATACATTCCCTGCACCACCCTGTCAAAATCGTAGGTATTCTGAATGCGTTCTCCATCCAGGGAGATCAGGATATCATTTTTCTCAAAGCCGGCATTGGCGGCTGGTCCGCCCTCCACAACACTGGGGATGAGAATGCCATATTCCCAGGGATAAGATATTCTTTTGGCATCGGTACGGGAAAGATTGGCAATACTGAAGCCAAAATAACCGGTTTCTGCTTCATCCTGTTCGGTACGGGTGTTTATAACCTTGTAGTAAACTTGTGGTTGAGAATCATCAGCGTCACCCAGACGGGTAAATTCTGCAGTCAAGCTAATCGCCAAAGCGATCATCAGCACAAACAAAGTAAGTTTTTTCATTGGATCCTCCAATACTAATATATTTATTACATTTTAAGCTGACTTTGGATTTTGTCAAGCAAATTGTGGGTAATTCAGGTGATTATTAGCGTTTGCCGTTTAGTGTGCCTCAAACCAGTTTTTACCCACTCCGATATCCGTGCGAAGGTGGATGAGACTGGCGTGCTCCCGGGGCAAAGCGCTTTCCATGGCACTGCGGATGATCCCTGTGGCATCCTCCACCCGGCCTTCCAATACGTCAAACACCAGCTCGTCATGCACTTGCAGGATAAGGCGAATCCCCTCATCTTCCTTTATCTGTTTGTGTATCTTTAGCATGGCGATCTTGATGAGATCAGCAGCGGTGCCTTGGATGGGCATATTCACCGCCACGCGCTCTTCTTCGCTCCTCAATCTTGGATTGGGGCTGTTGATATTGGGCAGGTACAGTTTTCTGCCAAAGAGCGTCTGGCAATAACGCAATTGCCGGGCAGTCTCCACGGAGGATTGGATATAGTTTTGGATGGTGGGAAAGCGTTGGAAATAGTTTTGGATCAGCTCTTTTGCTTCCTTTTGGTTGATGGAGAGCTCGCGCCCCAGCTTTTGGGCACCCATCCCATAGAGCAAGCCAAAATTGATGGTCTTTGCCTCCCGTCTGTCATCATCGGTCACCTCATCCAGGCTCTTGCCATAGATGATGGCTGCCGTTTGGCGGTGTATATCCAAGCCATGGGCAAAGGCATTTAGCAGCACTTCATCCTGGGAAAAGAGAGCCAAAAGGCGCAGCTCTATCTGGGAATAATCTGCCGCCAAGATAACCCTATCCGGTGCTGAGGGGATGAATGCCTTGCGGATTTGCCTGCCTAATTGGGTGCGGATGGGGATGTTTTGCAGATTGGGGTTGGAGGAAGACAGCCTGCCGGTGGAGGCAACTGTTTGATTGAAAGAGGAATGCACGCGCCCTGTGGTCTCGTCGATCAGCTTGGGCAGGGCACTTACGTAAGTGGATTCCAGCTTGGAATACATCCGATGTTGGATGAGCACTTTGGCAATGTCATGCTCGATTGCCAGCTCTTCCAAAACCGTGCTATCGGTGGAGAAGCCTGTCTTGGTTTTCTTTTTGGGTGGCAAACCCTTCTCTGTGAAGAGCAGCTTTGCCAATTGCTGGGTGGAATTGAGGTTGAACTGATATCCGGCATAGTCGTACACCTCATCCGTGAGGCGTTTCAGCTCGTGATTTATCTGGCTGGAAAGCTCCCTCAGGATGGTGGTATCCAAAGCCACGCCGTTGGTTTCCATATCCTGCAATACGCGGATGAGGGGCAATTCAATCTCATCATACAGCTTTTTCAGATTGGTAAATGCCAAGCGTTTTTGATAGATGGGCATCAGCTTGAATGCCACCCACGCGTCTTCTGCGGCGTAACCGGTGGCGTCTTCGATGGAGACCAGATCAAAACTGATTTGGTTTTTGCCGCTGCCAATCAGGCGGCTGATGGGTATCATTTCATAATGTAGCTCTCGCGCGGCGCAGGCATCCAGGGAGTATTGATTGGTGCCTGGTTCCAAAACGTAGGCTGCCAGCATGGTATCGAAGATCTTGTTTTCCAGCCTGATGCCATGACGCTGGAAGATGGTGAGGTCATATTTGAGGTTGTGCCCGATGAGCGTTTTGCCCTTGAGAGCGTTTTTTAGCTGCTCCAAGATCTGGGTTGCGGGCAGGTTATCCTGCATCTGATGCCCCACAGGCAGATACCACGCCTCTTCTTCCATAAGGCAGAGGCTGATCCCCACCAAATTGGCTTGCATGGGGTTCACGCTATCCGTCTCTACATCGATGCTGATCTGTTGGGCTTTGGCAATGCCCTGCCACAGCTGGGGCAGATTGGCTTGAGTTGCCAAAATGGCTTTGAAGCGCGCAGGTACTGCAGGTGTCTTTGTGTCTGCCTCTGTGGGTTCCGTATCAAAGATATCCGCCTGATGCACGGCTGTATCCACCTTCTCTTTCCTCTGTCCAGCCCGCACTTCCAGTCTGCGCTTGAGCGTGATCAGCTCGTATTTGTTCATAAATTCCGCGGCATTCGTCAACGCCTGGGGATCAAAGACATTCACAGCGATATTCTCAAGAGGCACTTGTCTCACGATGGTGGCAAGCTGACGGGAAAGGAAGGCATCCTCGCGCCCGGGCTCCAGTTTCTTGCGGTATTTATCGGGAACCCGGCTCAAATCTGCATAGATTTCATCTAATGAATTAAATTCCGAGAGCAAAGCCTCCGCACTCTTGGGACCAATGCCGCGCACACCGGGGATATTATCGGAGGCATCGCCCACCAACGCCAGATAATCGATAAATTGATGGGGCCAAACGCCAAATCTCTTGAAGATGGCGGCGCTATCCAGAGTTTGATCCTTGGCGGGATCCCAAATGCTGACGCCATCCTCCACCAGCTGGGAGTAATCCTTATCCGAGGTGACCAAAACAACTTCATAATCTTTTTTATAACGCTCTGCCAGGGTGCCCAACACATCATCCGCTTCATAACCATCCAGAGAGATTTCCGGCAAACCGATGAGTGTGAAAAACTCCTTCACCGGTTCCACTTGGGTAGTTAATTCATCGGGCATGGGCGGACGCTGGGCCTTGTATTCATCGCTAAGTTCATGACGGAAGGTGGGACCCTTGCGATCAAAACTGATGATGATATGGGTGGCATCCTTGAGTTCCAACAGCTTCAGAAAGCTATTGATCACGCCAAAGATGGCACTGGTATGCTGTCCCTTGGAATTTACCAAGGGATTGGCGATAAAAGCGTAGTGGGAACGGTATAATAGCGCCGTTCCATCGATTAAATAAAGCTTGGTCTTCATTGATACTCCTGCTGTATTCGCTGTTCTCTTTGTTACTTAGATAAATTCAATTCGTGCAATTCGTGGTTCCTAATAAATCGGTTAAACCCCGTGGATCTGCTCTTGCGTAAAGCCATTGTTACCAAGTTGTTACACACGTTATTCCTTCGATCTTCAAAAACCGACTGAAGTCAGGGGGTACCAGAAAAGCCAGGGGGTACAAAAATCAAGGGAATACCCTGAGAATGCGGAAGCCGACACCGTTGCCACTGCCGTCGGCATTGCTGCCGGCCCGATAGGAAACAATGCAGCCGCCGGCATCGTAGTTCCAGCTACCGCCGCGTACCACACGGTATGATCCGCTGCTTGCCCCATGAGGATCTGTCTGCGAACCACTGGGATAGTGTTCATAAATATCCCATACCCATTCAAATACGTTACCACTCATATCATTAAGACCAAGCTCATTGGGAGATTTGGTGCCAACTGGCTTGGTGCCATCTGGTGAATTATCCCAATACCAAGCCACATCGCCTATAGTATTACTCCCAGAATAGGTATAACCATGAGATTGGTTCCCACCTTTGGCGGCAAACATCCACTCCATCTCTGTGGGTAAGCGATAACCATTGGTGGTCCAATCACAGGAGACATTGGCATGGTTATCAGAGTTGTCATTCCAACCGGAGGGCCAATGATCAGGATTACTGCCATAAATGCCGTAGCTATAACAGGGCGTCAAGCCTTCCATCATACTGCGCCGATTGCAGTATTCAATGGAGTCGAACCAAGATACGCTCTCCACTGGATGATCGGGGTTTCCACCAAAAGATGACGGATTATGCCCCATCACCACCTGATACTCCGCCTGTGTTAACTCATACTTACCAATATAGAAACTGGATACCGTCACATAGGAAGTACCGTTGTGGAAAGTCCCGCCAGGAACGAAAACCATTCCAGCAGGAGGTATGATGTTTATCGTATAGGCGGCAATGGCTGTGGAACTGGGAGTCCAGCCGCTCTTATATGCCCTAGCTTTGACAGTGATATTTTGGGATACCGTAATGGGGCTTGAATATGTGGCTGAAGACTCTGTAGGCTCCTCACCATCGGTAGTATAGTGAATCGTGGCACCCTCGGTGCTGCAGTTGATGGTAACTTCCTGGCTTGACAAATATGTGCCGGCAGGAGGGTTAAAGGTTGGACCGGCAACGGTTTGTATTTCTGGCTCGGTTGTCTTTTTGTTACAGCTAAAGGTCATCAATACCAAAGCAAGTAACAAGAAAACTGAAATCAAGAGTTTGCCTGTTTTCATTATGTGCTCCTTGTTTAAGCGGGCTTTTGTGTTATCTTTGATTGTGAAACCGTTCCTGCGGTTGAGGCTCTGGGTGTATTTAGTTCAAGTGATATATCTGTTAAAATGTGTAATCCCAATCGACATGAATGCAGGATATCCACAGTGGCTTCTACTGTCAAGTTAAAAGGAGTTCGATTGCGCCAGGATAATACTATCCGCGACCGCTTGAGGGATTACAATATTTGATTCCATTTTGTATCTACATAATGTATAGGCGGTTATCACAATTACTTTGCCAGGCATTCTCAATTATTTATCGCGTCTCCCTATGTATTATAGAGGGACCTATTTTGTGGGCAAAAAAAGGGCACATGTTTAGGTGTTAGGTATTGGGGGTTAGGAAGCCAACCGCGTGCGGTCGGCATCCCTATTCTCTGACCTCTGGTCTCTGGTCTCTGGCCCCTATTTTAGCAGCATCATTTTTTGGGTATGGGTGCCTTGGGCTGTTATCAATCTATACAGATACATTCCGCTGGAGACGGAGCTGCCCTGGCTATCGCGTCCATCCCATACGGCGGAGTGATTTCCGCTGTCCAATCTGCCATCCACCAGAGTTCTTACCAATTGACCCTTGAGGTTGTAGATGGCAAGCTTGGCAGATCCCGCTTGGGAAAGGGAGAAGCTGATGGTGGTGTTAGGGTTGAAGGGATTGGGATAGTTTTGCCTGAGGGCATCTTGTACCGGGATGATGGTTTCATCTGGGGAAGACACGTATCCCGTGGAGCTGTAGCTGCCTTGCCTGAGGAGGCCACCGCGGTAAGTGACCCAGGGCATTTTGGCAGTGACGGGGCGTCTGAGATTGACCACCAGGATACCGGTGGAATAGCCGGAGACCAGGCGCAGGATGCCGTCATCATCCAAATCCACCAAGGTGGAGGGGGTATTGCCGTTGAAATCAGAACAGAAGGGGAATCCGCCCACCATACTGCCATCGTGATTGTAGGCATAAACGCTGTTCATATAGCTCTGCAAAAGAATCTCAAGGTAAATATCGCCATCCAAATCCGCTATCAAGGGGGGTGTGTTGAAGATGGCACCTGTAATCACGGGGAAGCCAGGCAGGATGTTGCCTTCCTGATCGATGGCAAACAATTTGCCTTCCAGAGTGGTAAATATCATTTCGCTATTGCCATCTCTGGTCAAATCTGCAGGCACAGCACCGGTTTGGGTGGCGGTGCCGGTCTCTGTCTCAAAGAGGATTTCGCCATTGGTATCCACCAACACCATATAGGGTCCGGCACCCACGGCGATGCGGTTGTTTTCCAACACAAGGGGTGCGCCTGTGATGGAGCGTTGGAGGTTGACGGGGAAGCCAGTGAGATTTTGTCCATCGCCCTTGATCACGTGCAATTCTCCGCTTTGGGTGCCCAAAATGATTTCCATACAGCCATCGCCGTCGATATCAGCGGCAGCCAGTTCGCTGGGTAGAGAAGCGCCAAAGGTGACGGGGAAGCCATCCACCAGGCTGCCGTCTCCCTTGAGGGCGTAAAGCTTTTTATCCAGGGAGTGGGCAAGGATTTCATTGACGCCATCCCCATCTATATCTGCCAAAACAGGGGTGAAGAGGAAGGAAGAGCCGATCCCATATTCAAATACGGGAGTGCCATCCAGTGTGGTGGCATATACCTTGCCGGTGCGGCTGGTGAAAACCAGTTCAGGGATTCCGTCACCATTGATATCGCCCATGGCAAAGCTACGCATGATGTTTTGCTCTTCATCCATCTCAAAACCGCCGGTTTGTTCACCCTCTTTACTCAAGATATAAGCATCGCCATACACGTCGAGGTACATGATATCAAGGGAGCCATCGCCATCGAAATCGTACACAATGGGCGCACTGCGCGTGCCCACCTGGCAATCCCAAGGGAAGCGGTTGTCTATGAGAGTGATTTCAAATTGGATGGTAAATCTGCGTGCACCCACGGAAAGCTGGGTGACGGGGTGTATGGCATCCACGTAGAGTTCTATTTCGTAAATGCCAAATGGCAGTGTGATGGGCAATTGGAAAGAGATATAGGCGTCTTCATCGCTCACGCCACCTGCCGGCAGATGGCTGATATGAAGCGAAGGGCTGATCTGCTGTATGCCATCAGGCAATGAGGCGAGGGATATTTCCACGTCGTAGGCACTTGCCCAATCCTCGTGGTTGCGGATGCGGGGATAGATCCTGAGGGCTTCGCCGGGGTTGAGGCTGCCATCGTTATCTCCATCCTCGTCTGTGATTTCATAATTTTCCAGGCTGAGGTAAGGCAGGCTTTCGTCAGGAAGCTTTGCCTGGATGGAGGGATCCCCAAAGAGCACCACTTCATAGTAACACCAGCGCATCACATCATGTTCCAAGGCGGCATTGAGGTTTTGCACGCGGGAATAGGTGAGCGCCTTACCCAGTTCGCGGTTGGGCGTTTCAAAAAGGCCGATAAAGTATTCACGATCATAGAATTGGGATGCGCCATCGATGCTGCCCGGCATGTACCATCCGTAGCGGGTGTTGCCGATGAAGGCGAAGACGCCGCCATCCACAAAGACTATCGTTTCGCCGATGCATTCGCCATCGCCGCTGGTGCGTTGATCGAAGGCGGCGGGATAGCAGCCCTGGGTGTAGAGGAAGCCATATTCTGTGTTATTTAGCCGTCTGATGGTGTTATTACCCTGTCCCATCAGGAAGGTTTCGTTTGCGTGACCCATGTGGTTCATCACGTTGGCGCCGTCATTGATGGCGTTCCACACGATTGTGCCATCGTAGGTATTATCACGTTCGTAGCTGGTGATTAGCTGGTAGCCATCGGGAATGTATTGCGCCACATCGTCTTTATAATCTCCGCCCCAGGTGACGGGGTTCCAGTTCAGGTTTTCCCCAAACATGACGGAGATATTGTTGCTAAAGGTTTGGTTTTCCACATAGTGGCGGGTTTTGCGGAAGATATTATCAAATTCCGCCTGAGTTTCTGCGGGGAAGCGGCCGATATGAACTTCCGGCAGCATGTCCACATTGTCTGAAGGTTCGCCATAGATGTTGTTGCCATTGGCGTTCCAATTCCCATCCAGGTTGCTGAAATAGATATCGGTGGGCATGCGGTTATCGATGGTTTGCCACACCTTGCCATAGGCACCGCGCTCCGGCACCAATTCATCATCTCCGCCCAAAATCACGTATTGCAAGGGATCGGAGGAATCTGCCCAGCTGAGATAGACGTCTTGGATAAAGGCTCTCAGCTTGGCGGCATTATCTTCGCCATTATATGTGGCATAGATATCCTGCATGCTGAAGACGGCTGTGCTGACACCCTGAGACGTGCGCCATTGGGCATAATCAGCAAACCAATCCATGGCGTCTTCATGGGTGACGATGATCATCTTGTGAGGGTCGTTATCCCTGGTGAGATGACTCTGGGGCTGGTAATCTCGCCCACGGGAGCTGTGCAAATAGCTGTCCACCACATCGGGATTGATGATGTATTCACACAGCTCGGTGATGGCGGCGGCATCCTTGCGCAGCATATTGGCTTGGTAGCGGCTCAATTCATCGTTATGGCTGTGTTCGATCTGCAGATTAATGTCTTCAAAAACCTGCAATTCCCGCGTTTGGGGGTTGTATTTATAGGGGTAAATATTGATGATTGCCACCTGATAGCCACGTTGAAACTGGGTGCCCAGATACACATAATCCTGGGCTGGCCAAAATTCGCTCTTTTCCCAAATAAGGGGGTTGGGCATGGTGGTATCCGGGGCGGGCATGGAGATCGGCTGTTGCTGTCTCGCCATGGGTATGTCTATATTTCTGCTCATAGGCTGGGGGTTGGAAAGTGTTGCCATCACGCTCTGGACGCTGTGACCAAAGGGGATCAACACGCGCACTCCATAATATGGCAAAGCGGGGGCACCCGGCTCCAAGATCACGTTTCCACGCTGTGTAATCTCGTATTGAGACGGTGTTTTCAAGTTTAATTCCAATGCGGATAAAAGCCCAGCAGCCAAAAGCAGCAAGCTTATGATGATTAGTGTCTTAGCTTTCATTTATGACTTCCTGATTAATATATATCTTTTATATATTGCAATTGTTATGCCTAATGTGTAAAAAACTGATGTTTCCAGCC
>Ga0172382_10001393_pt1 | contig 43191 bp, 42 predicted proteins | sample Leawel138RmetaG_FD_122245 | JGI IMG/M metagenome (GOLD analysis project Ga0172382, IMG submission 122245) | Leachate microbial communities from a municipal landfill in Southern Ontario, Canada - Leachate well 138R metaG | ecosystem: Engineered > Solid waste > Landfill > Unclassified | place...
CTTCTTTATAATTACTACTCATCAAAGCCCTATATTACGAAGTTTTATGACGGTATTGTACCATTTTAGGGATTAAAAGAACCCTTATTTAAGAGTTCTTTTAGAAAGTTCTTTCACAGTCTCGGAGCGATGGGAACGAGAGAAAATCTTTACATACCTGCATTAGATGAAGATTAAACTAGATATTTGCATCTTTATTGTAAGATCCCAGCAATTTAAATAAAATAATTGCACCATTAAGGAGAATTTTGATGGCAACTATAGGTATGAGTGATATTAAAAAGGGCGTTCGTATGATTGTGGGCGAAGTTCCTTGTAGAGTAGTAGAGTTTCAACATGTAAAACCAGGTAAAGGTGCTGCTTTTGTTCGTATGAAAGCTAAGAGTTTTTTAAATGGCAAAGTGGTCGAGAAGACTGTTCACGCTGGAGATAAGTTTGAAGTTCCAGTAATTGACTATAAAACTATGCAGTATCTTTACGATGATGGCGAAATGTACCAGTTTATGGATAACGACACTTATGATCAACTAGGTCTTTCATATGAGCAGTGCGATGATGCTTCAAAGTGGTTCAAAGATGGCGTAAATGTAGACATAATCTTTTATAAAGGCGATGCAATTTCAGTTGCTGCTCCTGAGACTATGGAGCTTATAATTACAGAGACTCCTCCAAACTTTAAAGGCGATACTTCAAGTGGAAGTAAAAAGCCTGCAACTCTTGAGACTGGTGCAGTTGTACAAGTTCCTTACCATGTACTAGAGGGCGATTTGATCAAAGTAAATACAGTAGATGGCGAGTATCTAGAAAAAGTAAAATAAACTTCAATATAACTCTTACTTTACTAAGAGTTGTATTACTTCATATTAAGATAAATCAACTATAATCACTCACTAATTTATACTTTATTAAAGGCAAATATCTTGAGTGCAAAACCCTTCACACACCTACATCTTCACACCGAATACTCACTACTTGATGGTGCAAACAAACTAACAAACTTAGTAAAAAGAGTTAAAGAACTTGGCATGACTTCTGTCGCAATGACGGATCATGGAAATATGTTTGGTGCGATCGACTTTTACCATCAGATGAGAGGAGCTGGGATCAAGCCTATTATTGGAATGGAGGGATATATTCATAATGGTGCTACTCTTGATGACAAGAGTACGAAACAGAGATTTCACATCTGTCTTTTTGCTAAAAATAAAAAGGGTTATGAGAACTTAATGTACTTATCTTCAAAAGCTTTTATAGATGGCTTTTACTACTTTCCACGCATAAACAAAAATGAGTTAAGAGAGCATAGTGAGGGCATCATCTGTACTTCTGCTTGTCTTCAAGGGGAAGTTAACTGGCATTTAAACCTAGCAAATGAGAGAAATGTAAAAAATGGAGCTTTGGGTTATGAGGGTGCTAAGGCTGTAGCATTAGAGTACCAAGATATTTTTGGAGATGACTTTTACTTAGAACTTATGCGTCATGGTATAGGTGACCAACTCTACATTGACAACAACATTTTAAAGATCTCTCAAGAGACAGGTATAAAAATAGTAGCTACAAATGACACTCACTACACATACCCAGGCGATGCTCAGTACCATGAGGCTTTTATGTGTATAGGGATGAATAAACTCTACGATGATCCAAACCGTATGCGTCACTCGGTGCATGAGTTTTACTTAAAATCGCCACAACAAATGGCAAGGCTTTTTGCGGACATACCAGAGGCTATAACGCATACTCAAGAGATCGTAGATAAGTGTGAAGAGTTTGTGCCAATAGTAAAGACTCCAACTCCGCCAAACCTTAAGTTTACTCCAGAGTATGCAAAAGATGATGGGCTAGAACTAAGCTCTGATGACAAAGACATAATGGATGCTGAATATTTTATATATCGTTGTGAATTAGGACTAAAAGAGAGACTAAAAATTGTCCCACAAGAAAAACATGAAGAGTACAAAAAGAGACTAGAATTTGAGATGGACATTATAAACTCAATGAAGTTTCCTGGTTATATGCTTATAGTTTGGGACTTTGTGAAGTTTGCAAAAGAGCAGGGCATTGCAGTAGGCCCTGGGCGTGGATCAGCAGCTGGAAGTCTTGTGGCATATTCACTAGATATTACAGATATAGATCCAATGAAGTATGACTTACTTTTTGAGAGATTTTTAAATCCTGAACGTGTAAGTATGCCCGATATAGATATGGACTTTATGCAGGCTCGCCGTGGGGAAGTTATAGACTATGTTGTACAGAAGTATGGAAGAAACCAAGTAGCTCAGATCATAACCTTTGGATCTCTTCTTGCAAAAGGAGTCATTCGTGATGTGGCAAGAGTTTTAGATATGCCACTCTCTCAAGCTGACAATATGGCAAAGCTTGTTCCTGATGAGCTTGGAATTACACTAAATGGTAGAGAGAAAAATGGGGAGTTTATAAAAGGTGCTTTTCAAAAAGAGCCTAAACTTCAAGAGCTCATTGGATCTGATGCAAATGCGGCTCGTGTTTGGGAGTTTGCAAAAAAACTAGAAGGGTTGAAGCGTAACTCTGGTATTCACGCAGCTGGTGTTGTGATCTCAAACGAAGAACTTTGGTTTAAAACACCCATATATAAACCATCTGGTGAAGATACTTTTGTAACTCAGTACTCACTAAACTACCTTGAAGATGTAGATCTCATAAAGTTTGACTTCCTTGGACTTAAGACTTTAGATGTGATCGACAATGCTATTAAACTTGTAAAGTACAGATATGACAAAGAGATAGACTGGCATAAAATAGATGAGAATGATCCTAAGGTTTATGATGTGATCCGTGGTGGCGATACTGTTGGAATGTTTCAAATAGAATCAAGCGGTATGCAAGATCTAAACAGAAGACTAAAGCCAGATAGTTTTGAAGATCTCATTGCGGTTTTAGCACTTTATAGACCAGGACCTATGGAGTCTGGGATGCTTGATAGCTTTATAGAGAGAAAGCATGGGCGAGAAGAGATTGAGTACACATTTGAGCCGATGGAGGCCATACTTGGAAACACTTATGGAGTCATCGTATACCAAGAACAGGTTATGCAGATAGTTCAAACTATTGGTGGATTTAGCCTTGGTTACTCTGACATTATTCGTCGTGCTATGGGTAAAAAGTCAGATATGTCAAAGTATAACGATGAGTTTGCATCTGGTGCACAAAAACAGGGTTATGACTACACACAAGCCTCAAAACTCTTTGATCTCATTGAGAAGTTTGCTGGCTATGGTTTTAACAAGTCTCACTCAGCAGCTTACGCAATGGTTACCTTTCAAACTGCATGGTTAAAGACTTACTATCCAAATGAGTTTATGGCTGCACTTTTAACATCTGACAAAGACAATATGGACAAAGTTGTTCGCTATATCGATGAGGTAAAGAGAATGGGCATTGAGCTCTCTCCTCCAGATATTTGTGACTCTCTTTTAGAGTTTTCTGCCATTAGTAAAGATGACAGAGAAGTTATTTTATTTGGTCTGGGTGCAATAAAAGGTGTTGGTAATGCTGCCATTGAGGCGATGCTAGAAGAGAGAGTGCAAAATGGAGACTACACAAGCCTAGAAGATTTTGTAAATAGAATTGAGCCTAGTAAGGTAAATAAAAGAGTTATAGAATCCATCATAAAAGCTGGTGGTTTTGATAGATATGGCTACTCAAGAAAAGCACTCCTAGATCAGATAGAGCTTATAATTGATACTGCAAAAGATGCCTCAATGGCAAGAAAAAACGCACATGGAAGTCTCTTTGGAGATGATGCAGAGATAACAAGCGTAAAACTAGAGCTAAGAAACTCTGATGAGTATAGTTTAAAAGAGATCTTGGAGTTTGAAAAAGAGATTTTAGGATTTTATGTCTCTGGGCATCCACTTGATGAGTTTAGAGAAAAACTTGAAGAGCTAGACTACACTCTATCTTCTGAAATCAGCGGCATCAAAGATGGCTCTTACGCTATTTTCATAGGTAAAGTAGAGGATATTATTAAAAAAACATCTAAAAAAGGAAATCAGTTTGCCATAGTCTCTTTGATGGATTTTCATGGAAACATAGAGATCATGCTCTTTAGTGACAAGCTAGATCAACTCCAAGCCATGGATCTAAGTGAACCAATTGCTTTTAAAGCAAAAATTACTCATACAGATATGTTTACAAGAATGGGTGTAACTAAAATTATGACTCTAAGGGATGCAAAAAAAGAGACTAAAAAGGTAAAAAAAGAAGTTCGCGAAGTTGTACTCGAACCTATAAACTTATCTATAAAACTAGATGAGAGTACAACTATCTTAGAAGAGCTATACACACTAATCAGACAAAACCCTGGAAACCGTGAGCTTAAGATCACTATAATCTCAAAGCTTCAAAATGTAGTAATCGACTCAGCCATAAGAGTAGATAGCAAAATCATAACAGCACTTGATGGTAACGAGGCTGTGGATATTATAGTTTAGGAAAATTTTATGTCAAATGGAGAAATTATGGATAAAAAAGATTTCAACGAAGGATTGTTAGGGTTTTTAGATGCATCGCCTACGCCTTTTCATGCTACAGAGAATATGTCTGGAATGTTTTTAAATGCTGGGTTTGAAGAACTAGATGAGAACACAAAATGGAGCTTAGTGGAGGGTGAGAAGTATTTTGTTAGAAGAAATGACTCATCTGTGATCGCTTTTACTTACCCAAAGGGTGCAAAAAACTACACCATGGTTGGAACTCATACTGATTCTCCAAACTTTAGACTAAAGCCAAACCCTGTTGTTAAGGCTCATGGAGCTGTTAAGCTTATGGTTGAGCCTTATGGTGGCATACTTTTAAACCCTTGGTTTGACAGAGATCTCTCTATTGCAGGTCGCATCTCTTACCTTGACTCAAATGGCGAGATCCAAGAGGCACTTATAGATGCTAAAAAAGCTCTAGCTGTTATTCCATCTCTTGCTATTCATCTTGATGAGTTTGCAAATAAAGAGAGAACAATTAATAAACAGACTCATACTTCCCCAATTCTTAGTACTTCAGATGACTTTGAATATGATGAATTTTTAAAGTGGCAACTCTCACAAGTTGGCATTGCAGACGCAAGAGAGATCTTAGCTACTGAACTTAGTCTTTATGATGTTCAAAAAGCCTCATTTGTTGGTTTAAAAGATGACTTTATATCTAGTGCGAGACTTGATAATTTGCTTAGTTGTTATGTTGGAATGCTGAGTATTTGTAGTGTTGAAGAAGATCGAGCTATGCTTTTTATTGCAAGTGATCATGAAGAGGTTGGAAGTGCTTCGACTTCTGGTGCGGCTGGATCTTTTTTAGAAGACACGCTAAGAAGAGTCTTTAGTGACTATGAAGAGTTTTTGCAGATGATAAGAGATTCCATAATGATCTCTTGCGATAATGCACACGCTATTCATCCAAACTACCCAGAAAAGCATGATCAAAACCATGCTCCGATGATAAACAAAGGTGTAGTTATAAAAGTAAATACTAACCAAAGGTATGCATCTAGTACGCAAAGTATTTCTAAGTTTAAAAGTGTTGCTTCAAGTCTTGGAGAACCTACTCAATACTTTGTTGCAAGAAGCGATATGGGTTGTGGCTCTACAATTGGACCAATTACAGCTACAAGATTAGGGTTAAAAACACTTGATGTTGGACTTCCTACTTATGCAATGCACTCCATAAGAGAGTTAGCTGGAAGAGATGATGCACACTCGCTTTATAAGATACTTTTGGAACATAAATAGTGTCTTCACAAGATATGATAACTCCTGAAGAGTTAAACCTTTTAATAGAGCAGACTTATAAGGTTGAGGGCGAATTTAATGAGTTAAAAGCGTCTTATACGCATTTGCAAAATACCATTGAAAGAGTCGTTGAATTCTTGCCAAATGCTATATGGATCATAGATGAAGATAGTAGCGTTTTTCTGCAAAACTCAAAGGCTAGAGAACTTCTTGAGCTTTTAAGACTCATAAAACTTAAAAGTGATGACTATGAAGTGCCGTTTAACTCAAGGTTTTATCTTATAAAGAGTTCAAGTTATAAAGACAAAACTATGATAAGTGCAACTGATATCACAGAGCAAAAAAGAAAAGAAAATCTAGCTACTATGGGACAAATGGCTGCACACTTATCTCATGAGATCCGAAACCCAATTGGATCTATTTCACTTTTAAGCTCAACTCTAAAAAAGCGAGTTATGCCTGAAAATATCCCAATAGTAGAAGAGATTCAAAAATCAGTTTACCGCATAGATAGGATTATAAAAGCTACTTTGATGTTCTCAAAAGGCATAGAGATAAACAGAACAAAGTTTTTGTGGAGCACTTTAAAAGATTCTATAGATATGTCTATAGGATATTATGGATATTCAAAAGAGATTAGTTTTGTTTTTCCTCAAATAGATTTTGAATTAAATGCAGATAAAGATCTCCTAGAGATGCTCTTTAGTAACTTTATGGCTAATGCTATTGACGCTATAGAAGCTGATGATAATGATAACGGAGTTGTAGAACTCTCTTATGAGAGAGATGAGAAATACCATAAGTTTTATATTTACGACAGTGGTGTTGAAGTAGAAAATAGAGCTGAACTTTTTGAAGCTTTTAAAAGTACAAAGTTAAAAGGAAATGGTTTAGGTTTAGTGTTAAGTAGAGAAATTGCTGAAGCTCATGGCGGAAATGTCAAGCTATTAGATAGAGATAAGAAATCATTTGAGGTAAGGCTAGCTCGGTAGTAGTGGAATAATTATTGCTTTGGTCGATATATAATCAGTATATTTGAATCGAAGGCATAAAATTATGGAAATACGACATAAAAACATAACTCCACTTTTGGAGTTTGTTAAAATTGATAGATTTTATGTTGTGTGTCATTTTAAATGCAAAGTGACTAACAAAACAGTAATTTCTACAGTTCCGTTTGAGCCTTATGATGGGAAGATTGAAATATCGTGGCAAGATATGTTACTTCGTCCTATAGAATCATATAACAGATATTATCACACCTCTATTACGATTTATAATCACGATTGCCAAGATACAGTCGTACTAAAAGCTTTTGAAAAAGTTTCAAAATACTTTGAGTGGGATGAATATTATGGCGCTTATGTATACATAGAAAAAAGAGGTTTTCATTTTGAACAAAAAGCCAGTTGAAGTAGAAGGAACAACACTTCCTTTTTACACTTATGAAAAAGATGATTTAATATTTTATGAGTTTGATGCATCAGCTTGTACTCCACCTGAACCAATGGTAAACACGATCAGAGGGCTTAGTCTTTTAAAGACAACTTCTCATAGACTTGTTGGCATCTATTTTCATGAACCATTTCCTCTTTATGAGAGGATCCCAATAACAATACTTCACGATGTTAAAGAACGTGAAGATGGGAACTTTGAGATAACTTTTTATAAAGAAAACTAATAATAATTTTTTAAGTGGAGCTATGAGATAATAATATTATGTAACACTTAAAAAGGACTTCAATGCTTAATGACCTCTCCATTAGTAAAAAAATTCACATTCCTCTTATAGCATCTATTATTTTTGGTTTTGCTGTGATACTTGTGAATTACTACTACTCCATGCAAGACATGAAAGAAAATGTCTATAAAAATCAAGAAAAAACACTCCGTTCTTCATATAAAGAGGCTATGCACTCAAAAGAAAACATAGGACTAACAAATGCTATAAATATAGCAAAAAACTACGATGTCGTTCGCGCCTTAAAATATAATGATAGAGAGATAGCGATAAATGGGCTTAACCTAGTATCAAAAGAGTTTAAGGAATTTACTGAATATAACAATATAAAGATTCATATCCATGATGCAAACGTTCATAGTTTTTTAAGAGCTTGGAGTCCAAAAAAGTTTGGAGATGACTTACGCTCATTTAGAAAAACTATAGTAGATATTAAAAATAACAAAAAACCAATAGTAGCTATAGAACTCGGTAGAGCAGGCTTAGTTCTTAGAGGACTTGCTCCTATAGTTGAAGGCAACTCTTATTTGGGTTCTGTTGAGTTTATGCAAGGATTAAACTCCATAGTTAAACAAGCTAGAAAAAATGAAGGCTTTGAGATGGTGATAGTTATGAAAAATGATTTTCTCTCTACTGCTACTGCACTCAAAGATGCTCCAAAACTCTCAAACTATACTTTAGCTGTAAATGAAAGTGCCATAGATAAAAACTTTTTTAATAGTCTGAAAAATACAGACATATCAAAAACATCTACATTTGAAATAGCAGATGAATACTTTGTTATTAGCGAACCTATCAAAGATTTTTCAGGTGATATAGTTGGATATGCAGTAGTTGGAAATAAACTCTCAAATGTCAATAGTGTCATAGATAAATCTGCTAGTTCATTGCTAAGACAAGTTTATATTATGGCCTTTGTATTTTTACTTATCTTAATCTTTTTGATGATGATTATAAAAGTAGCAATAGTAAATCCAATAATAAATCTTGATAAAGTTGCTCAAGAGTTAGCACAAGGCGATGCTGACTTATCTAAAAGACTTCCTGTCAAATCTAAAGATGAGCTTGGAGATGCAAGTGAGAGTTTCAATGAGTTTTTGAACAAGGTTGAAAAATTATCAATAGATGCCAAAGATGAAGCTCTTAGAGCAATTGAGTCTGAAAAAGCTGTTAAAGAAAGCATGGATAAAAATAGAGTGAATTTAGCACTCTCAGATGAGATGATAAAAGGGGCGATAAATAACGCTCAAAACTTAAGTCACACTATGCAAGAGAATGTGCAAAATGTAGAAAATGTAAACAAACTAAACAAAGATACAGAAGATGTAATATCTAAGGTTACACTCTCTACAGATGAAGTTATTAGCACTATCTCAAACATTACTCAGATGATAAGCGAGTCAAGACTCTCATCTGAGCAGTTAAACTCAAATGTTGAAGAGATCTATAATGTTATATCACTTATAAAAGATATCTCAGATCAGACAAACCTTTTAGCACTAAATGCTGCTATTGAAGCTGCTCGTGCAGGAGAACACGGACGTGGTTTTGCAGTTGTGGCGGATGAAGTGCGTAAACTTGCTGAGAGAACACAAAAAGCTACAAGTGAAGTTGAGGCAAATATTAGTGTGCTTAAACAAAATTCTACAAGTATGGCTGAAAATAGCGAGCTTATAGAAGGACATGCTCAGTCGTCGCAAGAGAAGCTTGATCTGTTTAAAGAGACTTTGAGTGAACTCATAAAAAATTCTGAACAGATTACAAAAGATAACACAAGTATAGGACATGAGCTCTTTGTCAATATGGCAAAACTAGATCATATGGTCTTAAAAAACAACACTTATTCAGCTGCCTTTGAAGGCAAAGCAGACTCTTATGAAGGTGACCACACTATGTGTAGACTTGGTAAATGGTACCAAAATGAAGGTAAAGAGAATTTTGGAGCCAATCCTAGCTTCTCTTCTCTACTGGAACCTCATGCGCAGATTCATAAGAATATTTTTCACATAACTAAAATGATAAAAGATGGAAATGCTGATTCTGATGAGCTAATAAAACTCTTTAAAGAAAATGAACATATATCAAAAGAGATGTTTGATATACTAGATAATATAGTGTCTTAATGATAGAAAATAAAGATGGGAAAATAGAGAAGTTTTTTATAAAATGTTGAAAAATTTATCTATTTTTATAGTAGTGATTTTATTTAGTGCTTGTAGTGTTGAACCACTTAAACCTGTAGAGGTGGACGTTACAGCCCCTAGAGTTGATTACTTAAATGATGTAAAACCCATACTAGATAGAAGATGTGTAGTTTGTCACTCATGTTATAACTCACCATGCCAACTAAAACTTAGCTCTTTTGAAGGACTAGATAGAGGTGCTTCAAAAGATAAAGTTTACTTGGCTGAGAGATTATCTGCACAAGATCCATCTAGACTTTTTATGGATGCAGATAGTACCCAAGAGTGGAGAGAAAAGGGTTTTAATAGTGTTAGTGAGAGTGACTCAGAGGATGGAACTAATAACTCTTTGATGTTACTTTTATTAGAACATAAGATGCAAAACCCAAAGAATGTGGGAAGTTATTATAGTGAAAGTGATGATGTTACATGTGCTAAAGATAGAGATGAATTAGCATCTTTTTTAGATAAAAACCCACATAGTGGTATGCCTTTTGGTTTTCCACCTCTGAGTGAGAGTGAGTTTGAAACTATCAAAAGATGGTTAGCCCAAGGTGCAATAAGCCCAAATAAAACTCAGATGAACTCTATAAAATCTGCTTCAAAAACAGCACAAAAACAGATATATACTTTTGAAGAGTTTTTAAATAAGCAAGATCCAAAGCATATTATGAGTGCTAGATATATTTATGAACATCTTTTCTTGGCTCACATTGCATTTGAAGGAGCTGATGGAGAATTTTTTGAACTAGTTCGCTCAAAAACACCATCACCACAAGCAATAGAGATTATAGCTACTGTTCGCCCTTATGATGATCCACAAGTAGATAAGTTTTACTATAGGTTTAGAAAGATACATTCAACGATAGTTCATAAAACTCATATGGTTTATGATCTAAGTGAAAAAAAACTCCTTAGATATAAAGAACTATTTATAGAGCCTGAGTGGGAAGAGTCCCCTTTTATAGTTGGATATAAACAGATATATAACACAGATCCATTTAGAGTTTTTGGGCAGATCCCAGCCTCTTCTAGATATGAATTTTTGCTAGATAATGCTGAGTATGTTATAAGAACTTTTATAAGAGGTCCAGTTTGTAAGGGTCAAATAGCTTTAAATGTTATACACGACAATTTTTGGGTTATGTTTATGGCACCAGAGTATGATCTATCACTCAAAAACAGAGATTTTTTTAAAAACCAGTATGAAAATCTTAGAATGCCAATAGAAGATGGAAGCACGGTAGGGTTATTAAGCACCTTTAGTGACAAATATATAGATGCAGCAATTCTTTACAACCAACAAAGACAAGAACTTTATGATGAAACCTATAAAAATGGACTCGATATTTCAAGTATATGGAGAGGCAAGGATGCAAGTTCTGCACCCTTTTTAAGTATATATAGACACTTTGATAGTGCATCTGTTTATAAGGGTGCATTAGGTGGGCTTCCTAGGACAGCATGGGTTTTAGACTATCCTCTTTTTGAGAGAATATATTACGCTTTGGTTGCAGGTTTTGATATTTATGGAAATGTTGGGCATCAAGTCTCTACTCGTCGTTATATGAGCCGACTTAGAGTTGAGGGAGAGACTAATTTTTTAAATCTCTTACCTCAAGTTGATAGGCAAAAATATCTCGATTCTTGGCATTTAAATGCACAAAATAAAGAAGCTGTTTTTTTATCAAAAAATGAATCAGCGATTGAATATAAAAAGATTGACTCAAAAAGAGAGCTACTTGAGAGAATTGTAGATAAGCATCTCTTAAAATCTTGTGGTATAGAGTTTGATAAACTAAACTATTTCTATGCAAATGAGAGAGTTCCAACTCTTCCTAATGAGTATAAAACAAAAAAAGACTATCATCAAGCATTTAAGTCTTTAGTTAAAGAGGGATTAGCTTTTATAAAAATGGAAAGTGGATATAGCTTTAATCTTGCATATATTAGAATAAAAAATATACCAGATATGCAAGATATTGTAGCCTCAGCTGTTGTAAATAGATGGCATGACAATGTCTCATTTATGTTTAAAGAAGACAAGAGACTAGACCCTTCTAAAGATGAGTTTGATTTTGTTGAGGGGTTTGTCGGCTCTTATCCAAATATGTTTTTAGTAGTTGATTATAAAGATCTACCAGATTTTTTTGATCTTTTGCACAACTATGATGCTTCTAAAGAGTATAAAATAAAGTTTTTAAAGTATGGTGTACTCCGGAGTGATGAAGACTTTTGGAAGACTTATGATTGGTTTCAAGATAAATTTTTTGAGTCAAATCCTAAAGAAGCAGGACTTCTTGATTTAAACAGATATTATCATAGAGCCTTTGATAAATAATAAATTTAACGCTTTATTAGCTTAATTTGAATAGAATAGCCTTTTATTAAAAAAGGCTATTTATGAAACAAGTTTTATCCATCTTAAACTCCATGAAAACCATGGCTATACTGATGTCTATCTTTGCATTTGCCATAGGTTATGCAACATTTGTAGAAAACGACTACGGAACTATAACAGCTAAGGCTGATATTTATAATGCAAGATGGTTTGAAGTTCTTATGGCTTTACTGACTATAAATCTTATTTTAAATATTTATAAATATAAAATGTTCTCACTTAAAAAAGCTCCTATATTTATCTTTCATGTCGCTTTTATAATTATAATCATAGGTGCTGCAATTACTCGCTATATTGGTTATGAAGGAACTATGCATATTCGTGAAGGTCAGAGTGCATCAACTATGATAAGTTCAGACACCTTCTTTACCCTTGATGCAAAAGTAGGGGATAAAAATGAGATCTCACAACAATCTTTATATCTCTCTAAAAAGAGTAAAAACAGTCTTGATACATCTTTGAATATAGACGGTAAAAATGTTCACGTAGAGCTTGTAGAGTACATACCAGATGCTATAGAAGCTATAGTCGCCTCTGATGATGGCATCGCAATGGCAAATATTATGGTGACTGGTTCAGGTAAAGGTGAGCCTATTGCTCTTAGTCATGGTGAATATTATGAAAATGATAACTTTGTACTAGATTTTGGTTCAAACAAAAGTTTTGATAAGATGGTTATCTCTCTGTTTGTAGAAGATGAAAAGTTTTTTATAAAGCATGATATGCCTCTTAGTTTTTTAAAGATGGATGACAATTCAAATGGAACACTTGATGCAAATGAAAAACAGCTTTTTGCCACAAGGACTCTCTACTCTTTAGCTGGTGGAGGATTTGTACTTCGTGACTTCTATCCAAAAGCTACAAAAAAAATAATCTCAAATCCAAATGCATCTCCTCAAAGTCCTGGTTATGATGCTTTAGTTTTTAATGTTAGTGTCAATGATGTAAGCAAAGAAGTTATGATTTATGGAAAAGCTGGAAGAATGGCAAAAGAGTATCATAATGATATAAATGGTGTAGATGTTCATCTCTCTTATGGCTCAAAAAGGTTAACTATCCCTTTTGAGGTTAAGCTTTTAGATTTTCAACTAGATAGATACCCAGGATCTATGAGTCCTGCATCTTATGCTAGTGAAGTTATTCTTATAGATAAAGAGCAAAATGTAGAGATGCCATATAGAATCTTTATGAACAATATTTTAGAGCATCGTGGATATAGATTTTTCCAATCATCTTATGATCAAGATGAGAAAGGTACTGTCCTCTCAGTTAATAATGATCCAGGAACTCTTCCTTCATATATAGGATATTTTCTTTTAAGTTTAGGTATGTTGTGGTCACTCTTTTCACAAAAAAATAGATTTGCACAACTAGCTAAAAGAGCAAAGAAAGCGGCTGATGAAAAGGCTTTAGGCTCACTTTTAGCTATAGGACTTCTCTTTAGTTTTACTCCATCTTTTGCAGCGGAGTTAGATCCTAGTCTAAAGACTATAATCTCTTTTGATAAGGCTCATGCAAAAAAATTCTCAGAACTTGTGATCCAAGATAGTGGTGGAAGAATGAAGCCAATGGATACACTAACTACTGAGATCTTAGCTAAGGTTTATAGAGGATCTTATATAGATATAGCAGGCAATAAACTAGATGCCAACCAAATCATTCTAGCTATGATGATAAAGCCTGATTTATACCGCGATATCAAGATGATATATACAAAAAATGAAGAGATCAATAAACTAATTGGTACAGAGTTAAAAGCAAAACATGCTTCATTTTCGCAATTTTTTACTGATCCTGATAATATGAGAGGCTATAAACTTGCAGAACTAGTAGAAGTTGCAGTTAGAAAAGAGCAAAAGCATAGAGATATGCTTGATAAAGAAGTGCTAAAAATTGATGAGAGAGTCAATATAACTTATGCAGTTTACACTGGCTCACTGCTAAGAATGTGGCCAAAACCAAATGATGACAACAACAAATGGTACCCAACGATAGAGTCACTTCAAACTTTCTCAGAGCAAGATGCACAGAGGATAAGACTTATTGCAATTGATTATTTTTCAGCGATTGATGAGGCACTTAAGAGTTCTGAGTGGACTAAAGCAAATGAAGCATTAGAGAAGCTAAGAGAGTATCAAAAGTTTTATGGTACAGAAGTTTATCTAACTAAAAATAGCATCAAAGCAGAGATCTTTTATAACAAAACAAATATTTTTGAGTCTCTCTATCCTTACTACTTAGTGCTTGGTTTTGTTCTTTTGACACTTAGTTTTATAAAGATTATAAAACCTGCATTTAAGATGGATATGTTTTCTAAAATAACTCTAGGTCTTTTAGTTCTTTTCTTTTTAGCACACACTTTTGGGCTTGGACTTAGATGGTATATCTCAGGACACGCTCCTTGGTCGAATGGTTATGAGTCGATGATCTACATAGGATGGGCTACAGCTCTTGCTGGGATCTTCTTCTCAAGACGTTCATCTATGACTATGGCATCTACATCTATTTTAGCGGGACTCATTCTTTTTGTAGCGCACTTAAACTGGATGGATCCACAAGTTACAAACCTAGTTCCAGTTTTAAACTCATACTGGTTAAGCATACATGTGGCAGTAATTACGGCTAGTTATGGCTTTTTAGGTTTAGGCGCTCTTTTAGGTTTTGTTGCTATTTTACTCTTTATTATCAAAACAAAAAGTAACGAAAAACATATCTCTTTATCTATAAAAGAGTTAAATGCCATAAATGAGATGAGCCTTATGATGGGGCTTGTGCTCTTGACTATAGGTAACTTTTTAGGTGGTGTTTGGGCGAATGAATCTTGGGGAAGATACTGGGGATGGGATCCAAAAGAGACATGGGCACTTGTTACGATCTTAGTTTATGCTGTAGTTGTGCATCTTAGATTTATAAAGAAAGTTTATAGTGAGTTTAACTTTGCTGTTATCTCTCTTTTATCTTATACAGCAGTTATCATGACTTACTTTGGAGTAAACTACTATCTTGCAGGGCTTCACTCTTATGCCAAAGGTGATCCTGTTCCTATTCCTGATTTTGTTCCTATAACTTATGCGATCATCTTTATCTTAGTTGCACTTGCCTTTAGAAATAGAAAATTAGTTTAGAGTAGAGGCATGGAGTTTAAAGGTTTTTCTAAAAAGACTCTTGCCTTTTTACAAGCCATTCGACAAAACAATAACAAAGAGTGGTTTGAAGCACATAGAAGTGAATATGAAGAGTTTGTACTAAATCCTTCAAGGGCTTTTGTAGAAGAGTTTGGCGAGCATTTAATGGCGCTAGAGCCTACTATAAACTTCTCGCCAAAGATAAATAAGTCACTATTTAGAATTTATAGAGATAGTCGTAGAATGGGTGCTATAAAAGTTCCTCTAAAACATCGTATCGGAATCATCTTTTGGCAGGGTAGTGGTAGTAGGATGCAAACATCATCATTTTACCTGCACTTCTCCCCTGATGAACTTTTTGTAGCTGTAGGCGTTAGATGGTTTGAGAAGCCAATGCTTGATGCTTACCGTGAATATATAAAAGATGATGCAAGAAGATCTAACTTAGCTAGAGTATTAAAAGCGATAGAATCTAAGGGCTATAAAACCATAGAAAAAGGGTATAAAAGATATCCAAAGGGATTTGATAAAGATATGTCTGATGCCGAACTTAGTCTATATAAGGGCATGGCAACTTACAAGATCTTAGATCCAAATATCATAGTTGATGGAGATCTGCTTATAGATACTCTATATAAGATCTATGAAGATATGCTTGAACTTCAGCGTATTGTTTATGAAATTAGTTTGAGAGTTAAGGAAGAGTAGTTGGTGAAAAAATGTCAACCTTTTATAAAGTGGGTAGGTGGCAAAAGGCAGCTTATAACTGAACTTAAATCTCTTATGCCAAAAAACTACAATAGATATATTGAGCCTTTTATAGGTGGTGGTGCTCTGTTTTTTGAGCTTCAACCAAAAAATGCAATTATAAATGACTATAACAAAGAGCTTGTAAACCTTTACAAAGTAGTACGAGAAGCTCCACAAGATCTAATAAAAGATCTTAGTAAACATAAAAATGAGTCAGAATATTTTTATGAGATCAGAGTAATAGACAGAGATGAGAAAAAATTTAAAAAACTTACTAAAATCCAAAGAGCGAGTAGATTTATCTACTTAAACAAAACAGGATTCAATGGCTTATATAGAGTAAACTCAAAAGGAGAATATAATGTTCCCTTTGGAAGATATAAGAATCCAAACTACTGCAATAAAGAGAACATTTTAGCTTGTAGTGAGCTACTAAAAAATACTGAGATCCTTAATGGTGACTTTGAAGCATTAAAGCCAAAAATCAAAAAAGGTGATTTTGTCTATTTTGATCCTCCTTATGTTCCACTAACAACTACGGCTAGTTTTACGGGATATACAAAAATTGGTTTTGATGAAGATATGCAGATCAGACTTAGAGAGTTGTGTGACTATATCGATGAGATAGGTGCATATTTCATGCTCTCAAACTCATATACAGACTTTATCTTAGAACTCTACGATAAGTATAAGATCCATACAGTTAAAGCTACTAGAAGCATTAACTCTGTTGGCAATCAAAGAGGCAAGATCAAAGAAGTTGTAGTAACAAACTACTAGGAAGATTTTATGAGTAAGATAAGTAAAAAAGATCAAGCATGGGATGAGATTTTTCATGAACAAAAAGTATTAGATAAAATAACAAAAGATGGCTATTTTGATATAACTGCAAACTGCATAAAAGAGATCTCAAAGCAAGAACCAAGACTCATTACGAAGATAGACTTTAGAGAAGAGTTGCCTCATATTATGGCAATACACGGTTTATCTATTTTAGCTATAAAAAATGGTCTCTATAAAATAGCTAAAAATGATCCATTTATAGATATAAAGAGAGAACCACATTGTCATATAAAGACAATAGAAAAACCAAACTACATCACAACAATAGATCCCTTAAATATTAAAAGTGAATCTGCTGCATTAGATATTGCAAAAATTTCTGGTATGCTAGATCTAGTCTTTAAAGAACAAACAGAGTTAACTATAAGAGGCAGGTTACGAGGGAGTTTAGAGTTTTCTATAGGTATGATTGATTATGAAGTTGATAAGGTACAAATAGAAGTAGATGGTGGTTATGAAGGTGCTACTAGCGTTAACTTGGTTGAGTCTAAAATAGGTTTTAGAAACAATATAAATATAAGACAACTTCTATATCCAGAACTTATGTGGAAAAATCAAAGATCCACACTCAAGCATAAAAAAAATGTTAATAGCTTTGTCTTTTATTATCAAGACGATCTCTTTAGATTTTTGCCATTTAAATATGATGGTAGTAAATTCTCAGTTATGCACGAAAGAGAAGAAGCTTTTAGGTTTAAAATAGAACAGAAATTTTCACTTAGTGAGATTAAAAAAACAAGTGAAGTTCTTGTAGATTATAACTCACCATTTCCTCAAGCAAATGATTTTGAAAAAGTTCATGCAATACTCTTAAATATAGAAAATGAAGAGTGTCCCACTAAGATAAGTATAATCTCTAACTTTGATGTAGTTGATAGACAAGCTAACTACTACTTCAGTGTTTTAGAGTGGTTGAAGTTATGTAGATATGATGGAGAGTGTATAGAATTGACTGAGAGAGGATCTTACATAGTTTCTCTTGATATTCAAAGCAGAATGATAGAATTAGCAAAGATCATATTTTCTGAACCAATATTTTTCAACACATTAAATAACTTAAGCATTAAAGAAGAAGAGTTTAAAAAGTGGCGAATGGGTGAAATTACAGCAAAAAGAAGGCTAAGTAGTGTGAAAAATTGGATTTTCTACTTTAATAATTTTTTTCAAAAAAGAGTATAAAGTAGAAAAACTAGAAGTAAGAGTTAAAAGTTATAGTTCAAAACTATTTGAATACGGTCATTGTCAAACTCTGTTTTAGTTGATGACTCTTTGTCTTCGCCTATAGCGTAGATAAGAGCGATATCAGCTTCACCGTCGTTATATTCATACTCAGCGCCAAAGTTCATCTCAGTTACATGAGCCTTAATTCCACCTGCAATTGCATCAGCTCTATAATCTCCATACGCCCCAAATATAGTAAATCCAGCTATCTCGTAACTTGCACCAAGCATAAAAGATTTACCATCTCCATAACTACCATCATGCAGAGTTCCAGCTGTAACTGTGTCTAAATTTGTATATGAAGATCCACCACCAAAACCTTCAAAGACTGATTTAGTATTATTTACACTAACTCGATTATAAGCACCAGTTAGAGTTAGATCATATAAATTAGCCTCAACCATAGTACCCATGATGCTACCGTCTATATCGCTACTAACGCCATCTTTTTTTTGATCATTTTCAGTTAGGTATTGAGCACCTATTTTAATCTCAATATCTTCATTTACAGGGATAGTTCCTAAGACATCAGCATAAAAAGCAGTTACTTCTTTTGTAACATCATAGTACCAAACACTTGCTTCTAAATAGTGATCCGCATATGTTATAGCACCAACTCTTGTTCCATCTTTGCCAGTATCAGCCCAAGAATTGTTTTCTGCATTCGCATACTCTGTATCCACACCTTGCCAAGATAAAATATTACCAGCGATAAAGGCAAGACCTAGATCTTTAAATGTATATGAAGCAATGTAAGCCTCAAAAGTGTGAGGAGTCATTCTAATGTCATCACTATCTGCTAGGGGAGTGTCTATAAGTTGGCGGCCACCACGAAAATGAAATCCATCGTATGAGAAGTTCAAATAAGCCTCAGCTAATTCTGTATAACTCTTTTGGCTTGATGCCATCTCATCGTTATATTTAGTATTATTACCACTAAGTCTGTTTATAGAGTGAGATGTTTGCATCGCAGCACCAAGACTAATACCCATAAGTGAAGCAGTCTTATACTTTAGTTGACCACCCACTGCTGTTGCATAAGTATCTTTATCTCCAGTAATCTCAACCTTGTTTGTAGCATAGCCTAAACGAATTTGTCCGCTTACTTCGCCATCACTAAACATTTGAGTTAAGTTTTTTGCTTCTTTAGAAGTCTTTACATCCTCAGCAAAAGCAAGTGTACTAAGTGCGATGGTAGTTACCAAACTTAGTTTTACAATTTTATTCATATTCTCAACTCCCCTTGAGTTCAATTTTGAAAATTAATATCATAATTATAGAGTAGAAAACTTATTTTTTATTTAAATCAGTAATCATTATCAAGTAGATTTGTAGTTTTTTAAATATAAACTAAAAACTACCTCTTAAACCTGCAAAGTAGTATCTTCCTACATTTGAACCAAGTATATCTTCTACACCACTATTGCCAAGGTTGTTAACTCCGCCATAGATCTCTAACATCTTGTCTATTTTGTATCCAAAAGTCAGATCTACAAGAGTGTAAGCATCTGTTTTAGAGTTAGGAATCAAAGTTTGAGTCGGTGCACCTTCATTTATAACTTTTGTATAGTGTTGTTGTCCTATATATTTTCCCATTAGTCCAAGATTTAAATCTTTTGTAACTTGATAGTCAAAACTTAACATTAAAGTTCTATCAGGATTGAACTCAAGATCTTTTTTTGTTTTTTCATCCTCAGTCATTAGCTCATTGTAAGCCAATTTTGAGCTTAAGTTCTCAAGCAGTAAGTAGCTAAAAGATAGTTCTAAGCCCTTAGTGTTTGCATCTGAAACATTTTCGTAAGTATAAATAGCACCTTTTTGTACTTGCTGGATTTTATTTGTAATTTGGTTATAAAAAATAACAAGGTCATAGCTTAGATTGGAGTTTCGCCCACCCAATCCTATTTCATAAGCGTTTGTTGATTCTGGCTCTAAGTTATAACCTAAAATATCAGCACCTCTTTGAGGGCCATTTGGAGTATTCATATTTATATATAACTCTCTAATATCTGGAGTTCTGAAGCCTTGTGCAAAGTTTGCTCTTAGTTTTGCTAGTTTGTCAAACTCATAGATCCCGCCAACTCTAAATGTTGGTTTGTCCTCAGCGTTGCTAATCTCTTCATATCTAGCACCAAGAATTGTATTGAACTCTTCTGTTACTTCCCACTCATCTTGCAAGTAGATTGATTTATAATCAACTTTTTTCTCAGTTGTACCGACATTGTTAGTAAAAACTGAAGACTTTCTTTTCTCATCTCTATACTCAAGTCCACCAGTTAAGAGGTGTGCATCAGTAGCTAAGTAAGATGCAGATGCTTCATAAGTTGTGATATCAACATCAGCGTTCATAGCAGCATTTTTAGAAGCTTCTTCTGAGGTGTAACCAAAATCACTCCAATATTTAGCAGTAGTTGTATTTCTTTTTTCATACTTAGAGTTATAGATCCTTGTTTTTATGTTTAGCTCATCTGTAGGTGCATACTCTAGATCTACACTCAGATCTAGTCTGTTGTTTTCATCGTGTGAGTTTACAGGAACATTCCATGTCGGTATATTTTTTCCTACATTTGGGCCAGCAGTAAACTTATAGTTTGATGGATGAACGAAGCCAATATAAACACCATCTCTCTCTTCTTTGAAGTAGTTAATATCTATACCTGCAGTTAGGTTAGAGCTAAAATCATAAGTGAGTCTTGTTCCTAGAGTATAGATCTCGCTATCTTCTCTATATGTAGTATCAGTGTTATAGTTATCTTTTATACTAGTCATATCAGGAAAAACTGCAATAGGAGTTTGAGAAGGTTTCTTCCCAGTAGGAATCCAAACATCAGCCACTTCACTCTGCTCATAAGGCTTAGTTGTTATGTAAGAACTATAAGCACTATAGCCAAAGCCATTGCTTTTGCCTTGTATGCTTAAAGCTAGGTTTGTGGTTTGTGCATCTGAGTCTTCATTCATCCCATATCTTGCATCATAACTTATCTTCATCTCATCAGTAGGTCGTTTGGTGATGATGTTTATAACCCCACCAACTGCATCTGCTCCATAAAGCGAACTCATAGGACCTTTGACTATTTCTATTCTTTGTATGATAGATGCAGGGATTCTTTGCAGGTCATAAGGGTTTTTAACCTCTCCAGCTAAGCGTCTTCCATCTAGCAAAAATAGAGTTCCATTTGCACCCATACCTCGTATTGAGATAGATGACTTACTTTTTGAACTTGCACTTGGAAAAGTTCCATACTGCATAACAAGCCCAGAAGTTTTACTTAAGATATCTCCTAAGTTAGAAGCTCCCATCTTCTCTATATCCTCTTGCGTAACTACATCTACAGTAGCAGCAACCCCATCTATACTTTTTTGTGTTTTAGTTGCAATACTTACAACTTCGATAGCTTTCATATCTTCAGCCGCAAAAGCGTAGTTGCTCATAAGTAATGCAAGAGATGCACTTATTGTAATTTTTTTCATTTTTTCCCTTTTATTGTAACAGTCATAATAATCAATATCAATTGATAAGATTAAAGCTGTCTATATTTTATTTAAAGTAGATGCCAAGCATCTCCAAAAGCTCTACAATAGTAGAGCCAATGCAAAGGCTCTTAGTGTGGTTTTGCAACCAATGAAAATGAAGTTAGCTCATTTTCTTGAAGTATCTCAAAGAGCTTCATAACTCTCTCATACTCCACTTCTTTATCTATATATATGAGGATCTGAATACTCTTTTCATAAGTAGAAAAAAGCTCATCTAAGTTCTCAAAACCTTTCTTTTTGCCATCAACTGCTATTTCTTTTTTGCTAAGTTCTATAGTTACACTTTTTTCTTGTGTCTCTTTTGCACTAGCTTCTAAGTTTGGCAAGTTTAGAGCTAAAATGACATCTTCTTTTTTAAAGACAGAACTAACCATAAAGAAAATAAGCAAGATAAAAACAATGTCTATAACAGGTGTTAGATCTGGTGCTATTGTTGGTCGTCTCTTACGCATCTTTAAGCTTTATAAAGGTGTAGATCTCTTGAGTAAAAGAGAGTTCAAGTTTGTCCATCATGGCAACTAAATAGTTATAACCAACATAGTGCGGAATGGCAACAATTAACCCTGCAATAGTAGTTATCATAGCCATTGAGATCCCATCTGCAAAAAAGCTAGGATCTCCCAAGCCATGCACAGAGATGCTAACAAAAGCAGTATAGATCCCTATAACAGTTCCTAAAAGCCCCAAAAGTGGAGAGATAGTTGCAATGATCTTGACACTCTCTAAACCACGTTCAAGCGAGTGCATCTTCTCATGAACAACTAACTCAACCATTGAAATATCACTATTTTGCGGTAGTACTTCTAAACAGTCTTTGCATCTATCTTTTTTCTTTATCATAAAGCTTAGAAGGATCAAAAACTTCCATAACATGATGATAAGACCAAAGCCTAACATAGCGATGAGTATGAGTATAATAACTCCGCCTTGATCTATAAACTGATGTATATTCATTTTAATTCCTTGCGTATTTTATGGGTATATTTAGATGTAGTGAGCTTAAACTCACGCTATCTGGGATGGGTTTGTAAAACTCTACGGATCTAACAACTTTCAGAGCTGCCTTGTCTAAGATAGAGTGTCCACAAGCCTCTTTTAAAAAAATATCTTTAAGTCTTCCATCTTTGCTAAGTGTGAAACTAACTTCGCAAACTCCTTCTAACTTTCTTCTTTTTGCCATTTTTGGATAGTGTTTGTTCTCATTTAGCATCTCGTAAAGACCGGCTATAAAACTCTCCTTCGCCTTCTCATCAAAGATAGGTTTTTCAACTTGCTCAACTTTTTGGACTATCTCTTGTTTAGTTTCCACTTCGGTTTGAACTATCTCTTTTTCAACTACCTCTTTTACAACCTTGTCTTTAATAACTTCTTTTTTTAATATCTCTTTTTTTATAGGTTTTGGTTTCTTTTTTGGTTTTTCTATAACTTTTTCTTTAATTATCTCTTTTTTTATTGGAGCTGGATTTATTACTAAAGCTAATATTCTCTTTTTTTCTTTTTGTACTACTTCACTAGAAATAGTGATATACTTATTAGCTTGAAAAAGAGTAGACAACGTGCTTAGAACTAGAAATACACTTAATAACAGTAAAAATTTATGCTCTTTTGGAGACTTTTTTTCTTTAAGTGATAAATACATTTTGCAATCTTAGATAAGAAAAACTTAAATCTTGATTAAACTAATAATCATTATCATAATCTTCTTAATCTTATAATATTCATCTTGATTGATGTCAATGATAATTAATATCAATAAGGATACTATGTCAAATAACAAATATTTAAAGGAAAATTTATGAAAATTTTAACAAACGCTTTTTTAGTCATTGTGCTGCTAACTATAAACACATTAAATGCACAAGAAAAGCTTGAGAAGATAGTTATTGCTGGACCATTTGCATCTGTATCTCATCCGTTACTGCACATGATTAAAACAAATGCACTTAAAGATGTTGCAAAAGAAGTAGAGTTTAGACTTTGGAAAAATCCAGATGAACTTCGTGCTATTGTTATAAAAGGAGATGTTGATTTTGTTGCAGTTCCAACAAATACAGCGGCGATTCTTAACAACAAAGGTGTAGATATAAGACTCCTAAATGTTTCTGTTTGGGGAATTTTAGGGATGATAAGTAGAGATAACACTCTAAAAACTCTCAAAGACTTTAAAGGCAAAAAGATTGCAGTTCCATTTCGCGCAGATATGCCAGATATCGTATTTGTGCAACTTCTAAAAAAACAAGGACTAGATCCAAAGAAAGATTTTGAACTTGTTTATGTATCAAATCCAATAGACGCAATGCAGATGTTGATCATGCGACGCATTGATCACTCTCTTCTAGCAGAACCTGCAATTTCAGTCGCACTTAGAAAAACTGACTCGTTTCCTATCAAACTAATAGCACCAGATCTTTATAGAAGTGTTGACTTGCAAGAAGAGTGGGCTAGAGTTTTTAACACCGACAAAGATATTCCACAAGCGGGGATGGCTGTTTTAGGTCGTATGAAAGATAAAAAAGTTATATCTCGCTTTTTAGAGGAGTACGATAACTCACTAAAATGGTATATGTCTCATCCACAAGAGGCAGGGAAATTAGTTGCTTCTGAGATTGACTTACTAACTAAAGATGGAGTAGCAGACTCTATAGCTCATATAAATCTAAAAAGTAAAAGTGCAGCAGATGTACAAGAGAAAATAGAGTTTTTCTTTAATGTTTTAAAGGAAGAAGACCCTAAAATAATAGGTGGAAAACTTCCACAAGATAGCTTTTACTATAAAGAGGATTAGATGAAGTTCACACTAAAGATACTAAAAGATTTTCCCGCATATTTGTGGAGTGGTTGGGGTGCTATAGCTTCTATATTGCTTTTTATCGCTCTATGGGATATGGGAAATCAAATCTATGGCAACTTAGTTCTGCCATCGCCATTAGAGACATTTACTACTCTAGTTGCTATGCTAGCAGATGAGAATGTTATAGCTGAGATAAAAACAACTTTGTACCGTGCATCTGTTGGTTTTGGTATATCTTTGGTGGTTGGAACTTCTTTTGGACTTCTAGCTGGTTTTTTTGCCACTGCATCTATGATGAGCCGCCCAATAGTTACTATACTAGTTGGAATGCCTCCAATTGCATGGATAGTTTTAGCTATGATCTGGTTTGGAATGGGCGATGAAACTGTTATCTTTACAGTTATAGTTGCATCTTTTCCTATCATCTTTGTGGGAGCCTTGCAGGGTACAAGAACACTTGATGGCGACCTAAAAGAGATGTCAGATAGCTTCAAACTTCCATGGCATATGAAGTTTTTTGATGTCTATTTTCCGCATATATTTTCTTATGTATTTCCTGCTTGGGTTAGTGGGCTTGGAATGGCTTGGAAGATAGTTGTAATGGCTGAACTACTCGCTACAAGTGATGGTATCGGTGCATCTTTGGCAGTTGCTAGAAGCCAGTTAGACACACCAACGGCTTTAGCTTTAGTTGTTATCATGATAGGCTCACTTATGTTTGTTGAGTACATCATTTTAGAGCCGATTAAAAGAGAGGTTGAGTTATGGAGAAGTTAGAAGTAAAGAGCCTAAATCATCACTTTGGTTTTACAGAGATTCTTCGTGATATAAACTTTACACTAAACAAAGGTCAGGTTCTCTCTGTAGTAGGGCCGAGCGGGGGAGGTAAAACTACACTTTTACATCTTTGTGCTGGACTTTTAGATGTGGAGGAGGGAAGTGCAACTAATACATTTGCTAGCAGCTCTTTTGCTTTTCAAGATGCAAGACTTCTTCCATGGAAAAATGTTATAGACAACATTGCTCTAGGACTTTTAGCTGCCGGAGAGAAAAAGAGTGTAGCCATAGAGAAATCAAAAAAAATAGCCCTAGAGTTTGGACTTGAAGAGAGTGATTTTGAGAAATTTCCAAAAGATTTGAGTGGAGGAATGAGACAAAGAGTTAGTTTTGCTAGAGCACTAGTCGTAAAACCCTCACTTTTGTTTCTTGATGAACCATTTTCCGCTCTTGATATTGGGCTTAAAAAAGAGCTACAAAGTATCTTGATTGATATGATAAGTAAAAAAGAGATAAGCATACTCTTTATAACGCACGACCTTATGGAAGCCATAAGACTAAGTGATGAGATCTTACTTTTAAAAGCAGATCCAGGACATATTGTTAAAAAGTTTTCTTATGATCTAGCACAAAACAAAAGAGATGATGAGTATGTATATGCACAAAGTGCAAAGATACTTCAAGATAGAGAGATAATAACGACTTTTGAACTGGAGTTAAAGTAATGGAAGAAAAAAAGTTACATGCTACAAATCACTACATGCACTATCCTGATGAGAAGGATATCCCCACATATTTAGCTTATGGTTTTAGACCTATTTTTCTACTCTTAGCTCCATATATGATCATTACAATGATTTTATGGGGTTTAGTTTGGGCTGGTATTTTAAGTATTCCTTTTATGGATGACACGCTTACTTGGCATGTTTATGAGATGATCTTTGGAATTCTTACAGCTGGATCTTTGGCATTTTTAACCACTGGAATCCCTGAACTTTTTCCTGGTATGGTTCCTTTGTGGGAAAGAGACTAAAGTATATCATCATACTTTGGGTAGCTGGTAGAGTTGGCTTTTGGTTTATCGACTACTTGGGAGTTTATATAGTAGCAGCGCTAAATCTTGCTATGCTTGCATGGCTTATCTGGTTTGCAAAAGATGCAGTGCTTGATAAGCTACAAAGACACGCTTCTCTTGGTTATTCACTAGTCTCAATTTTCATTATAGAAGCGTGGTTTTTCGCATCTCAAGCAGGACTTGCAGCTACTGATGGTTTGACTATTTTGAAAGTGGCACTTGGAGCTATTGTGGTACTTATACTTCTAGCTCTTAGACGAGTAAATATGGAAGCGGTAAATGAGCTTATGGAAGATAAAGGCATAGATGATATCTATGTATCTCGCCCACCAAAGACAAACTTAGCCGTTTTTGCAGTTATTCTCTTTACACTAGTTGAGTTTTTATACCCACAAAACTCAGCTCTTGGATGGCTAGGACTAGCAACAGGTGCGGCCATTTTAGCTATAACTGGAGACTATATCTTAAAAGATGAGTTTATCTTAAATCAACCATTTGTGCTCTACCTTGCATCTATTCTTGTGATGCTCTCTGCTGGTTATGCTTTGATGGGTTGGGCTTTACTAGATGATAAGATGGACTCCATAAACCACTTTAGACACTTCATAACAAGTGGCGGAGTAGGGCTTGCCTACTTAGTTGTTATGATAATCATAGGTTGGATACACACAGGACGACATCTAACGTCAAATATCTACACGCATCTGATGATAATACTTATGATAGTTGCAACACTTATGAGAAGTTTGATACCGTTTTTTGAGGAGTATATAAGCGAGTTATATCTATGGTCATCCATAGTTTGGACTATCCCTTTTATGATCTACATAAAAGTCTTTTACTCATTTTTAATGAATCCAAGAGCGGATGGGATTAAGGGTTGAAAAATCTTCCTTTAAAACCCCAAGCTCGTCTTGCATCTAGCACTTCGGAGTGGCTCATATCTACTATCATTAACTCTTCTTTATTTCCTAGATGTTCTAAGAGCTCTCCGTTTGGAGATGCTAGGAGTGAGTCGCCGTAAAACTTCCACTTGAACTCTTTATCCATGTACTCGCCTATTCTGTTTGCTCGTAAGATGTAGCAGTTGTGAGTAAAAGCACGTGAGAGTATAAGAGTTTTCCATCTTTGATATGATTCAAAAGTTGAGACACTAGGGAGAAGTAAGCAGTCTATGTTCTTACCTGTAAGTTTGGCAAAAATCTCATCAAAGTGAATCTCAAAACCACTCATGATGGCAAACTTAAATCCATCCACTTTAAAAACTAGAGGCGACTTTAAACTCTTTTGAGTGTTTGTGAAGAATTTTTCTTCATTCCAATGAGAGTAGTTTATAAGAAGTTGTTGCTCATAGTAAGAAGTAGAAGAGGGTGCAAACTTCGCAACAACCTTAAAAATTTCACCTTTTCTTACTATGATAAGCGGTGCTACTATTGTCATGTTGTAAGTTTGTGAGAGTTCTTTTAGAACTTTACTTTGATGTTTTTCTTGCTCTTTTATCATGGAAGCACTCAAAGATTCTAGCTCTTTAAAAAAAGGATTTAGTACATATTCACCCAAAAGGAGAACTTTTACACCTTTGTTGTGTGCTATACGTATGTAGTTGTATAGCTTTGTACTACTCATACCTTGTGCATTTAGTTGTAGTACAGCAGCTCTCATTTGTGACTCTTAACTAGCTTTTATTGTGTTTATCTTAAGCACGGCATCTTCTAAGATCTTTTGTGCATCTTGTAGTTCTTTTGTGCCTTTTTCATAAGCTTTTACACTCTCTTCAAGGGTAATCTCAGGGTTCATAAGAGTTTCTAGAGTCCCTTTAGCACTTTGTAATTTTGTTTCAAAATCTTGTGTCTTACTCATCTAGGGCTTCCTTTATATAGTCTTCAAATTTATCTAATTCTACAAGAAATGCATCATGACCATAATCACTATCAATATCTATGTAGTTGTAATTTGTTGCTCCAATAGACTCTAACGTGTCAGCAATGTATTTCATCTCTGTGTTTTTAAACAATATGTCATTTTTGAAACTAATAAGATGGATCTTTGCCGTTACTTTCTTTAGTGCTTCTTCAAAAGAGTCAAAACCACGAGCTAAATCAAAAATATTGATAGCTTTTGTTATATAAAGATATGAAAGTGGATCAAACCATTTAGTAAAATTGTAGCCATTATACTCTAAGTATGACTCAACTTGAAACTTACCAAAAAGCTCGTAAAGTCCATCTGTTCTTTTATACTCTCTATCAAATTTTCTTGCCATTGACTCATGTGATAAAAAGCTAATATGCCCAGCCATACGACCAACTGCCATACCAGATAGTCCTTTTTCTTTTATAAGATCTGGATCATAATAGCCTTGCTTGAAGTCTGGATCTTTTAGTATTGACTCTTGAGCCACTTTGTTAAATGCTATAGCCCAAGGTTGAGTCGCATGAGTAGATGCCAAAGAGATGATTTTATCTGTAAAGTTTGGAAAGTGTATGGCAAACTGTAGAGCTTGCATCCCACCCATAGAACCACCGATGATAGCGTGAACATTGTGAATATTTAGCCTATCAAAAAGGATGCGTTGAGCTTTAACCATATCTTTTATAGTGACAACAGGAAACTTGTATCTATAATGCTCTTGGTGGGGATGTTGCATACTCATAGGACCAGTTGAACCAAAACAGCTTCCTATAACATTTGAGCAGATTACAAAGTATTTATCAGTATCAACCGCTTTGCCAGATCCAATTAGTCCATCCCACCAACCAGGCTTATTCTCACCCTCATAGATCCCAGCACAGTGATGCGAGCCAGTTAAAGCATGACAAACAACTATAACATTACTTTTGTCATCATTTAACTCGCCATAGGTCTCATAAGCAATGTCGTAAGGTTCTAATATACGACCGCTTTCTAAGTAAAGTGGGTTTGTGAAGTGTTCAATATTTGTTTTGAGGTTTAAGGACAAGTTTGTATCTCTTTATAAAATAGTTGTAATATTTTAGCCAAAAGGACTTAATCCAAATTTTAGTGAGACTAAAGTTTAAAACATTAGAAGCTTTTAGGCTTCTAATGCTTGTTTTATATCTGTTATAAGGTCATTTATAGATTCCAATCCACAAGAGATCCTAATGAGTCCTTGTGAAACTCCACACTCTTTAAGCTCTTTTTCTTTGAGTTGTTGGTGTGTTGTTGATGCAGGATGGGTAATTATAGACTTTGAATCACCGATATTGACTACTAAAGAGTAGAGTTTTGTTGCATCAACTACTTTAGCAGCTTCTTCATATGAAGATACTTCAAAGCTAAGAAGTCCACTACTAGCTCCACCATCAAAGTATTTTTGAGCATTTTTATAGTTAGAGTTGCTCTTTAATCCTGGATAGTTTACTTTTGTAACTTTTGGATGCGACTCTAAAAACTCAGCTAGTGCGAGTGCATTTTTAGAGTGTTCTTGCATACGAAGAGATAGATGTTCTAGTCCTTGTATAAAAAGCCATGAGTTAAATGGAGATGGAACCGCTCCTAGATCTCGTAAAAGTGAGAGTCTAGCTCTAAGGCTATAAGGAGGAAGAGGAACCTCAGTATAGACTAAACCGTGGTAAGACTCATCAGGCTCATTGAAGTGAGTATATCTAGGATTGCCTTTTAACTTTTGGGCGAGGTTGTGTCTCTCAACCATGATACCACCTAGTGCTAAGCCTTGACCTGTAGTATATTTTGATGTGCTGTGAACAACTATATCTGCACCAAATTCAAATGGACGACATAGTATAGGCGTTGCAACTGTGTTATCAACTACACTCAAAATCCCGTGCTTATTTGCAATAGTAGTAATTGCTTCAATGTCTGCTACATCTATGCTAGGGTTTGTTAGAGATTCAAAAAAGATGATTTTTGTTTTTTCATCTATTAAACCTTCAAGAAGCTCAGGCTTATGTACATCAAAAAATCTAGTCTCGATGCCCATTCTTTTTAGTGTATAAGTAGTTTGAGTTAGAGTTCCGCCATAGAGTTGGCTTGCACAAATGATGTTGTCACCAGCCTCAGCAGCATTGATGATAGCGTAAAAAATAGCGCTCATTCCACTTGCAGTTGCAATAGATGCCGCTCCGCCCTCAACCTCTGCAAATCTTTTTTCAAAAACATCTGTAGTAGGGTTATTAAGTCTTGTGTAGATGTTTCCTAACTCTTTTAATGAGAAGAGATTTGCAGCGTGTTGTGTGTCGTTAAATTCATAAGCAGTTGTTTGGTAGATTGGAACTGCCATAGTTCTTTGAGAGTCTTTTTCATAACCAACGTGAATAGCTTTTGTTTGTAAGTCCATAATGTCTCCGATAAACATATTTTAATTTGAGTAATTTTAGCAAAGATAGCTTAATATATATAAAAAAAAATTATACTTATTTGTAGTCTAAAGATTTTCTTCGTCATAGATCACTATAGTTCCAGCTAAAAGATCATGAAGTCCTCTTTTGTCACTTCTAAAAGCGACCATAAAAAAACCAATAAGTAAAATAAGTGTAGATGCGATGTAGCCTAAAGAGCGCGTTAGTGCTTGTTTGTTGTTTATCTCTCCAAGTGTTTTATGATCCACTATTTTGATATTTACAAACTTTTTACCAGGAGTAGCACCCCTCCATCTCTTCCAAAACAGCATTGTAACAAGCAATACACTCACTTCAAAAAGTAGCTCCCACTTTAGTGAGGTTTGCGGTTGAGCTGCAAGTGCTTTTTGCGCATTTCCACTCATGGCGTAAGCAATGTTCTGTTGATATTGTGAAAAATCAAACCAGTTGCCATCACTTAAAAAGTAGATAACAACTCCGACAGGAAGAGCTAGAAAAAGAGTATCTAAAAATGAAGCAAAAAAGCGAATCCAAAAACCTGCATATTTTACTTCATTCATATATAACTCCTTTTTTGATTCCTTGTTTTATCCGTGGTAATTAGGCGCTTCTTTAGTGATGATAACATCATGAACATGACTCTCTTTTAGTCCAGCACTTGTAATCTCTACAAATTCTGCTTTATCCCAAAAGATCTCTATAGTAGCACTTCCACAATAACCCATAGATGAGCGAAGTCCACCCATCATTTGATGAACTATTCCTGCAATTGGACCACGAAATGGAACTCGTCCTTCAATTCCCTCAGGAACTAGCTTATCTGAGGCTGTACCTTCTTGAAAATATCTATCAGTTGAGCCTTTTTGCATCGCACCAATACTTCCCATACCTCTGTATGATTTGTATTGTCTGCCTTGAAACATTATCGTCTCACCCGGGGACTCTTCAGTTCCAGCTAAAAGAGATCCAGCCATAATACAAGATGCACCAACAGCTAAAGCTTTAGCGATGTCGCCTGAGTATTTTATGCCACCATCTGCAATGATTGGCACGCCGTGTTTTCTTGCAGCTTTAGCACACTCATCAATTGCTGAAATTTGTGGAATACCAACGCCCGCAACGATACGAGTTGTACAGATAGATCCAGGTCCGATTCCAACCTTAACACCATCAGCTCCAGCTTTTATAAGAGCTTCAACAGCTTCTCCTGTTGCTACATTTCCAGCGATAACATCAACTTCAAGAGTCTCTTTTATCTTTTTTACAGTATCAAGTATTCCTTTTGAATGACCGTGTGCTGAGTCTAGGACTAAAACATCACAACCAGCATTTACAAGTGCTTTAGCACGCTCATACTGCCCGACACCAATAGCTCCGCCAACTATGAGTCTTCCAAATGCATCTTTATTTGAGTTTGGATATTCTATACGCTTTTTGATATCTTTAATAGTAACTAGTCCCTTTAGGAGTCCATCCTCATCGATGATAGGGAGTTTTTCTATCTTGTGTTTGTTCATAATATCAGCTGCATCATCTAAAGAGATACCTTTTCCAGCAGTTACAAGTGGCATTTTTGTCATAGACTCAGTTACTAATTTTTTCATATCTTTCTCAAATCTCATATCGCGATTTGTAAGAATTCCAAGTAACTTGTTGTGAGTATCAACTACAGGTACGCCAGAGATCTTGAACTCATTCATAAGCTTTTCAGCATCTTTTAAAGTTGCATCAGGATGAACATAGATAGGATCTATGATGATACCACTCTCACTCTTTTTTACTTTAGTAATTTGTTTTGCTTGAGTTTTTACATCCATGTTCTTATGAATGATACCAATCCCACCAAGTCTAGCCATAGCAATAGCCGCTCTATACTCGGTTACTGTATCCATAGCTGCTGAGACTAAAGGAATTTTAAGAGTTATGTTTCGTGTAAGTTTTGTCTCTAGAGAGACTTCTTTTGGTAAAACTTCGGAATATTGTGGTACTAAAAGTACATCTTCAAATGTTAAGGCGCGTTTACGAATTCTCATGCTAATCCTTTTTGTTATGCAGTATTTTTTGGTGCTTATAATTTTTGGATTATATCTTTTTTGTTGTTAAAAAAAAGTAAAGTGCCTTTTATTTAGAGCCAATACCTAGGATAATGCCTTTTTGGATTTTTTGAAAAGTTGTTTACCACTAAGGCGATAAAGAGTAATAAAAAGGCACCAAGAGCTATTGGAGATAAAACATATATATAACCCAAATCATGAATGGCTCTACCCCCAATAACGGCAATGAGCGCAGTTCCGCCACCAGGAGGATGCAGAGTGCAAGTAAAGTGCATCATAACTATGGATAAAGATACGGCAAGTGCACCTAGTATAGAGATATCAAGATTGATAAATTTGTAAACACTCACACCAATAATTGCAGAGATAATATGCCCTCCAATCAAGTTTCTAGGCTGTGCAAAATCTGATTGCGGAGCACCATATACAAGTACAGCCGAAGCACCAAAAGATCCGACAATAAAGAGGCTATTGATGATCCCTAGATCCATCATTTCAGGGATGAATGAAACAAAAAATATTCCAAAAAAAGCACCAATCCATGACCACATAATTTTTTTAAATGGTTCTCTAGGAGGAGATTTTTCAAACCCTTTCATTTTGCTAAAATATCGTTTAACTATTGTCAAAATATATACCTTCTTTAGGGGAAAATAAGCTATTGAATTAAATTTTGGAAATATATCTTTTTTGTGATTAAAGGAGTATAAAGGATTTTAATCCTTCATACTTTAAGAGTTATAGTTTATCTGTTTTTCTAAAGAGAGTGAGCCATCAAAGAGAGTTTGCTCATCGTAAGCTTTGGCTATGAGTTGAAGTCCTACTGGCATACCTTCATCTGATTTTAGTATTGGAAGTGAAAGAGCAGGAAGTCCCGCTAAGTTTACACTAATAGTATACAAGTCACTTAAGTACATATCCATAGGGTTTGAAAGTTCTCCAAATTTAGGAGCTATAGAAGGAGCGATAGGTGAGAGTATGAGATCTACATTTTTAAAAATCTCATCATATTGATCTTTTATCATGTGTCTTGTCTTTTGCGCTTTTACATAATACGCCTCATAATATCCGCTAGAGAGCACAAAGTTTCCAAGTAAAATTCTTCTCTTTACTTCATCTCCAAAACCCTCGCTTCTTGTTTTGATAAAAGTATCTTCAAGGTTTTTACCTTCAATTCTGTTGCCATATCTGATACCATCATATCTAGCAAGGTTTGTAGCAGCCTCAGCAGTTGCAGTTATATAGTAAGCAGAGATATCAAATTTCGCATCCATTAGTTCACGTTCAACTATAGTATGACCAGCAGCTCTAAGTGCTTCTATGGCTTTTTCATAAGCTTTTTTTACTATCTCACTTGCACTCTCTATATGTTTTGGAACTGTTGCGATAGTTAGTTTTCTGTTTGGATCTAGCTTGTCTGAGACTTTATCATCCATCTCCATGCTTGTAGAGTCTTTGGCATCATGACCGCTGATAATGTCGTACAAAATAGCCGCATCTTCAACATTTTGAGTCATTGGACCAATCTGATCTAGACTAGAGGCATAAGCACCTAAACCATAACGACTAACTCTTCCATAAGTTGGTTTCATCCCAACTATTCCACAATAAGCAGCAGGTTGACGAATAGATCCACCAGTATCACTGCCAAGTGCTGCAATAGCTAAACCTGCACCAACAGCAGCTGCGCTTCCACCAGAACTTCCACCAGGAACACGCTGGGAGCTGTGCGGATTTTGAGTTTTACCGTAAAAACTCGACTCAGTAGTTGAGCCCATAGCAAACTCATCCATATTTGTTCTACCAAATGGACTAAGACCTGCATTTATCATCTTCTCAATAACAGTCGCATTATATGGTGAGATATAGCCTTGAAGTATGCTTGAAGCAGAGGTGACAGACCAATCTTTTACTTGGATATTGTCTTTTATAGCGATAGGCACACCCTCACCGATATTGTTTACATCTATATAAGCATTAAGCTCAGGTTGTGCTTCTATCTTAGCCTTTAGATCTTGTTTAAATTTGTTTAGGTCATCTTTATTTAACTTTAGAGCTTCTTTTAATGTAATCACTAGTTTTCCTATTTACATAAATTATTTGGTGCATTATAGCAAAATGTGTTTATCTTTTCTTTAACACCGCTTTATTAAACTACCAGCTTGGTAGGATCAATCTTGTAAAAGTTTTTAAGTTCACTATAAAGCTCAGGAAAGTTTTCTTTTAAACTATCAGGTGAACCAAAAAACCGTTCAGTTGCTACAGCAAAAAATTCCGCTTCATCTGTACTTGCATAACTACCTAGAAGTTCGTATTTCCCCCAGTTTTTATTTTTGAGTGCTACCTTATTTAGTTTATCAAACTCACTATTTAAAACTCTACTCCACTCATTATACTTTGCTTTTTCTATAGGTGGAACACCATCTATTTCTCCATCCATAAAGTCTATTATGTGAGTGAATTCGTGAATAATGACATTATCTTGTCTTAGATGATAAGCTTCACTCTTAGCTTCATCCCAGATTATTACAACAGTGTCATGCGATGATTGTCCATCAATGTAAAACTGCTCATGTGAAAAGATACCGCCATTGTTTTGAATCTTATTTATTGCAACTGCATGTGGGTAAATGATGATGGTTTTTAAGCTCTGATAATAGTTCCCTGTTTCTATGTTGAGTATGAGCAAACAAGCATAAAAAGCGATGATAACTTTCATCTCATCACTAGCATCAAAAGAGATACCTATAAACTCTTTTGTATGTACAAAAAGCAAGATAGAGCGTTCTATCTTTTCTTTATCTTCATCAGAGAGATTTTTATAGTGAGGTGTTTTTTGAAGAAAGACTCTATGTTCTTCTTTAAAAGACATACTTCGTATCTTTTGGAGCTTATCTTCTTTTCTTAGACTTAAAAAAAAGTAAACACTTAAAGTAGTAAGTCCTAATCCACCAAAAACAAAGACTAAAGCAAGGTTATAAGCTTCCATCAGTTAAATCCTTGTCGTGATTTTTTTGTAAATATTTTAAAATACCAAGGGCTGCTTGTTTGCCTTGAGCCATAACTCCTGTTAAAAGATAGCCTCCCGTTTGAGCTTCCCAGTCGAGCATCTCTCCTACGCAAAATACACCTGTGAAATCTTTGAGCATTAGATTATCATCTAAGTTATCAAATTTTAATCCTCCAGCTGTGCTAATTGCCTCTTGCAAAGGTCTGCAAGACTCTAAGGTTAGAGGATAGTTTTTAAGCGTTTTTGCTACTAAGTCAGGCTTGTTTAGTTCATTATTATCTAAAACTTCTCTTAGTAAAGATGCTCTAACTCCATCTAGTCCTAAACGCTTCCAAAAAGCACTTAAACTTTGTTTGCCTCTTTGCGCACTTAAAAGCTCTCTTAGTTTACTCTCACTAGTATGAACAAAGAGGTCTAAGTAAACTATGGTAGGAGTTTTTAGCTCTAAAAGCTCTCTTATATATTTTGAATGGGCATAGATAAGGTTTCCCTCAATCCCAAACTCAGTTACAAGCAATTCACCTAGTTTTGAGTGATGATTATCGTTTATATCGCTAAAAGAGAGTTGTACATTTTTTAGTGGAGTTCTTGAGAATTTATCTTTAAATACTTTAGAATGATTCACATTAAAACCCATGTTTGCGGGTCTTAGTTCAGATATATTTAAACCCTTTTCTTTTAGTGTCTTTGTCCACTCTCCTGTTGAGCCAAGTTGTGGCCAAGATGCACCGCCAAGAGCCAATATGACTACATCAAATTTGAATTGTTCAACTCCATCAGGCGTTTGAAACTTCCAAACATCTTTACTAAAGCCAATAAAATTATAATTCATTTTAAACTTAGTGTTGTTTGCTTTTAGTTTTTGAATCCAAGTGCGAAGTAGGGGAGCCGCTTTTTTATTTAGTGGATAGACTTTGCCAGAAGAGCCAACAAAAGTTTCAAATCCAAGGCTTTTCGCCCATTCACGCATATTATCTGGGCTAAAGATATTAAGAGCTTTTTGCATAGAGTGTTGAGCTTCAAAATAACGAGAACAAAAAACACTAAAATCTTCAGAGTGGGTTAGGTTTAATCCACCTCGTCCTGCTTGTAAAAACTTACGACCTGCACTTGGTTTTGCATCAAATACTATCGGAGCATAACCAGCATTTGACAAAACTTCTGCTGCCATAAGTCCTGATGGACCAGCACCAATGATAGCTATCTTAGAATCTTTGTAGTTTGGTATATTTTGTGTCATCTCTATTTTTATCTTATTTTTTCAATAAATACTACTTTAAGATAATCACCCTCTTTAAAATGCTTACAAACTCTAAAATCTTTTGGTAAAGAAAATCTTTCTTTAACCTTATATCTTGTGTTTGACTCTTTAAAAGCCTTAGCTATAAAGTCGCTAAAAGTCATCATATTAAAGTTCGCTGAGTTAGTAGATGCTACTAGAGTTCCACCTTTACTTGTGACTTTAATAGCTTCTTTTAAAAGGTTTACATAGTCTTTAGATGCGCTAAAAGTATGTTTTTTGGATCTTGCAAAACTAGGTGGGTCTAGGATTACTAAATCAAATAAATACTTTTTTTTAATAGCAAACTTAAAATAATTAAATATATCTTCAACCACAATATCTTGTTTGAGAACATCTATGTTGTTTACTAAGAACTGCTCTTTAGTTTTTGAGTAACTTCGTTTAGCTAAGTCAACACTTGTAGTTTTTGTAGAACCACCAAGGGCAGCAAAAACAGAAAATGCACCTGTATAAGAAAAGGTATTTAAAACTGTTTTACCTTTTGCGTAATTCTCTCTTATAGCCTCTCTAACTTCTCTTTGGTCTAAAAATACACCAACCATAGCTCCATCGTCCAAATAAATGGCAAAGTTAGATCCACTTTCTTTGATTATGAGAGGTTGAGGAGCTCTCTCTCCACAAACAAAATCATCTTCATCATCAAGATATTTTCCTTTTGAATCAAAGCGTTTTTTTTGATATATACCTTTGTATGCCACATTGTTTTTTAAGGCTTCAAGTATCTCAGATTTGAACTCATAAATGCCAAGACTATACCATGTAAGCATATAATACCCATCAAAATAGTCTATGCATAATCCACCAACTCCATCGCCCTCACCATTAAAAACTCTCCAAGCAGTTGTATCTTTGTTTGCATCAAAGTCTTTTCTATATTCAAGAGCAGATTTTATTTTTGTACTAAAAAAATCTTGATTTATTCGCGTATCTTTATCTGTTGTGAGTGCCCAACCATAACCTTTGTTTTGTACTCCATGATAAGCTTTTAGTACAAACTTGCCTTTATCATCTAGAAGGTTTAAAATCGTACCTTCTTCTTTTAGCTTATCCCAGTTGAGTATGGATTTTTTAGAAATAAGAGGGTAACCATCTTTATAGTTTTGTACAAATTCTGGTTTTATGCTTAAGTCTATCTCTTGTACCATATATTTTTATCCTATATTTAGCTTATTTTTATTGTTCATGCTAGGTTTATCTTGTGCAATAAATTCTATGATTTGTTTTAATTATTTTGAAAAAGTTGGTTTGTATGTGATTTTTACTTTTGTAAGGAGTGAGTAAAGCTATCTGTTTCATTCCGAAAACCATATTTTGTCATTATAGCAAAACTAAAATAAAATAGCTTTATGCCCCTATATATGATTAGCGGGGGTGTAGCTTAATCATAAGCTTGTTGTCTATGTCTAAAATCAACAACAGCAATAATTAGCTTGTCATTTTCGATAAGATAAAAAAGTCTATAATTACCAATCCTATATCTATAATAACCCTCAAGATTATCTTTTAACTTTTTAATGTTTGTTCCATAAAAAGGATTTTCTCTAAGTTGAGGATAAAAAAAGTTTTTGATTTTTGAGTAAAGCTTTTTATCTATATTTTTTTTAACTTTTTCAAAAGTTTTGGTTTCTGCAATTTGATACTTAGACAATGGTGTAATCACCATTTTTAAAATCATTCAAGCCGTCCATTAGGTTGTTAACTAGTTCTTTGTCATCCTTTATTTCAGCCATCTCATCATTTTCTACGAATTGTGAAGATGTTAAGTATTGCATTGTTGCAAACTCTATGAAGTTTGAAAGATTTCTTTTTTGACCATCTGCTGCAAGTTTTATCATATCGTAAATCGAATCATCTACTCTCATAGTTACTGTTTTCATAACAAATCCTTTGAATATTTATTAATGCTATTGTATTCAAATTTATTCACTTTGTCAATTAGTCATATTTCTCATAACGCTAGAGTACAAAAAAATGTTGCTACAATTTATTATATATTTTTTTTGTTTTACATTCAAAAAGTGGAGATTCACTCACAGGGGTGTTGCCTGTGCAGGGTGTTGCCTGTCTGGTGCGAATGCAACAGATTACAAGTGGGTGTTCAACCCTCGTACTTGTTATCTTTTTATACGAGTTGAATCTTTAGTTTTTTACCCATAATGTGAGCAAATGCTTGAAGAGTAGATAATCTAATATCTTGTGCATGGTTTTCTATACGAGAAATAGCAGATTTTTTAGTGTGCATCGCATCGGCTATATCTGATTGTGTTAAACCTGTCTCTTTTCTAGCAAGTTTTAACATTTCACCAATTTTAAATTCTTGATAACCATTTTCAAAATTTTCTGAAAATTCATCATCAACACTTTTTCTTTTTGCAATATATTTTTTCAAATCACTCATGTTAATCTCCTCTTGAAAGATATTCATTTTTTCTTTGTTGTGCTAAATTGATTTCAGATTTAGGAACTTTTTGGTCTTTCTTTTTAAAGCCATTTGTTAAAATAACAAATATACCTTTGTCTTCAAAACCTAAAAGTCTAAAATTGTTTTTACAATTTGAGCTCTTACTTCTATAATTCCATCAGAATTACTAAGTTGTTTGTAAAACTTAGTAGAAACAGTTTCCATTTCTTCAATTAAACTCAACACCCAAGTAACCTTTTGAGCTTCTTTTGATGATAATGAGTCAAGAAAGTCTTCAATAGGACTTTTTCCTGATGATAATTTATAGAATTTAATTTCTTTCATAAGTATATGTTAACATAAATGTGAACTTTTTGCAAGACTGTTTCTCTGAAGATAACGTTTGAGTATAGCCAATAAATTGCCGTTAGGTAATTTATTGGCTACTATGAGACTGTGAAATAACTAACCTAAAACAGTTTCATAAATTACAGATATTTTACCAAAAACAACTTAACATTAACCATATTTAAACTTGTAAAACAGTATAATAACACTAAGAATAGTTCGTAATATACGAGCTTTAAGAGGTGTTTATGAGTGAAAAATACAAAGAGGGTTTAAATCGTAATCAACAACTGTTATTTCCTCCAAGTCTTGATGAATATGTAGATGAGAATAATCAAGTAAGAGCAATAGATTTATATGTAGAACAATTAGATTTTAAAGAATTAGGCTTCGATGGCACCTCTACAAGTTTCGAAGGACAGAAATCCTATTCTCCAAAGCTACTTCTAAAAATCTATATCTACGGTTATCTTAATAAGATAAGAAGCTCACGCGCATTAGAAAAAGAGAATCTTAGAAATATTGAACTAATGTGGTTAACATCAGGGCTAAAACCTACTTATAAGACTATCTCTGATTTTAGAAAGAATAATCCTAAAGCACTCAAACAAGTATTTAAAGACTTCGTATTTTTGCTAAAAGGTTTAGCCTTAATAGGGGATAATCTAGTAGCACTAGATGGAGCATTTTTGAGAGCTAACGCATCTAAAAACACCTTAGTCATGAAGAAGACTACTCAAAGAGATTTGAAAGAGGTAGATAACAATATAGATAAATACCTTAGTGCTTTACAATATAGTGATGAAGAAACACATACTACTAAACTAGTAAAACAGCTCCCTCGTAATTTAGAGATACTTCTAAAAAAAAAGCAAAATTGACAACAGAGTTAAACTTCCTAGAAAAGATTAAACGCACTCAATATAATAGAACTGACCCTGATGCTAGTGTAATGACTAAACCCGCACATAATTTAATGGCGTACAACTCTCAAATATGTGTTGATGCTAAGTTCAAGTTTATTGTCGCTACTGATGTTACATCTCAAGGTACGGATAAGCAGGAACTACATCACATGGCAATGCAGACTAAAGAGGTGATTACTAACCCTGACTTGGTTGTTTTAGCAGATAAAGGATATTACTCAGCAACTGAAATAAAGAAGTGTGTGGATGATGGGATTAGGACTCTTGTACCTTATGCCCAAACAGGACAGCAGCAGAAAAATGCAGGGAAGTTTACTAAAGATAAGTTTGTTTATAATACAGAAAAAGATAATAATCAAGAGATACCAAAAAGTATTTCTAGTAATGTTAGGAATGGCAGACTCATGTTTATTTATAGACCAAAAATATCTACATGTACGGCTTGCCCCATAAAAGACAAATGTTTAGGTAAAACAACCCGTTACAAACAGATACAAAGATGGGCAGAACAAGAACTTTTAGATAAATACTACCAAGACTTAGAAACACCAGAATCAAAAGCTCTTATGAAAAAGAGAGGCTCAATAGTTGAACATCCATTTGGAACAATCAAACGCTCGCTTGGCTGGGATCACTTCTTGGTTAGAAGTAAAAAGAAAGTAGCTGGAGAAAATGCTCTTATCATGTTTACCTATAATTTTAAACGATTACTAAACCTCATAGGGATAGCTCTGTTTAAAAAACTGATGATAGCTATAAAAGATGGAGATTTAAGTAAGATAAGAGAAGAAATAGCTCTTTATATTGCCAGTTTTAGACTCAAAATGGCAATATTTCTACTAAATATTTTTATGGTACAATTTTCAAAGAAATTTGCTTGATAATTTAGGATTTTTAGAAATAATTAAGAGTATGAGACTGTGTTTTTTCACAGTCTCTATGTCTTGTTAGACATTACTTATAAATATCACCGCGACTGTCAACTTTTAAAATCTTTATCTCTTCTTCGTTCATATGAAATAAAACCCTATACTTAGATATTCTTAGTCTATAAATTGGAGGTATGTCATTTCCAGTCATTCTTTTAATATCTCCATTTGGGATAATGCTAATAGCTTCAAAAATTTTGATTTGTAGTTTCTTTTGATAAGTTGAGAACTTTTTTTCAAATGTTTTTGAATATGAAATTTTCATAAGTTAAATTTTTTAGCAAACTCGTCTTGAGACGAAAAACTATCATCTTTTAAAATTGATAAAATTTCTTTTTCATCATCAGCCTCTAAAAGAAGTTTAACCTGAGCTTTTTTTTCTTTACTTTTATCAAGATATTCACTTAAACTTTCACGAATCATTTGTGAAATAGATTTGTTTTCTAAAAAACTAAATGCTCTAGCCTGCTCATATAGGGTCTCATCAATAGTTAAATTTAATCTATGCATTTATACTCCTTTACATAGTGATGTATTGGTGTATTATAACATAATTGTAAAGGTATGTCTAACTCTTTAATCAAACACATTATATGTAAAACAATCTTAATTAACATAAATAACTAACAGAATATTTGAGTGTTAAAAATGAAATTATGTTAAAAATATGACATGGTGCAATATTTTTAATTAAAAAAGAAAAAAATATATAGGATTCTTAAAGTTAGAGTGTTCGTTTAATAGTGTATACTCAGATTAAACTACATTTTGTGCGTTATTTTGCAAATATATTACATAACACACATAATGTTACTTAAGTGAAGGATTAAATAGAACTAGGTTGTGAAAAAAATTCCACCTTTTAACCCTTTGGATTTCTAGACTTCTTTCCCATCTTAACAAAGGCTATCGCAATAGCAATCCCTACAAATATCGAAACTACACTAACTGCGATAAATGTTGTGGATACTGGTTCTGTGAAATTAGGCATTTACAACTCTTGCGCATCTCTCACAGATTTCATCTTCATTTGCTGCTTGGTACTTCCAGCATCTAGGACATTTGTGAGCAGTTGCTTTTGAAATGGTGAAGGAATCATCACCAATCTTGAAGCTTCCTAAAGACTCTTTTGTTTCTTCGTTTGAAACTTTTGAGACTACAAACCAGTCTTCTGAGTCAGTTGGATCCATGCTTAGAATCGCTTTTGAGTCACATGAGATGGCTAATTCTAGAGTGTTTTTGATGAGTTTTTCTTTTTTTAGAGCATCTACTATAGTTGCAAAACTCTCTCTTACTTTTACCATGTATTCTTCATCAAATGAAGTCTCTATCTCTTTGATCTCTTCATAAACCATATCAAAGATGCTAGTCGCATCTCCTTTTATGATTGTAGGAGCATTTTCTATGATCTCATCTGCTGTGTATGTGAGTATCGGAGCTACTAAAAGAAGCATCGATTTTGTGATGATGGCCATCGCACTTTGAGATGCTTTTCTCTTTTTGTCACTTTTTGCATTACAGTAAAGTGAGTCTTTTGTCATGTCTATGTACATTCCGCTTAACTCATTTACTATAAAGTTGTTTAGAAGACTCATGCCATGAACATAGTTGTACTCTGAAAATGATTTATGAGTGTTGCTAAAAACTTCTCTTGCAACGCTTAGTATCCATCTGTCAAGC
>Ga0172382_10001395_pt1 | contig 43168 bp, 32 predicted proteins | sample Leawel138RmetaG_FD_122245 | JGI IMG/M metagenome (GOLD analysis project Ga0172382, IMG submission 122245) | Leachate microbial communities from a municipal landfill in Southern Ontario, Canada - Leachate well 138R metaG | ecosystem: Engineered > Solid waste > Landfill > Unclassified | place...
CCGGGTTCGAATCCCGGTCTTTCCGCTCTACTTCGCTCCGGCGGCAATTTTATACCCATCTCCGGTCCCGCTTGTTTTTTCTCTTTTTATTGCTTAATTTTCGAGTAAATAAAAAAATAAGGTCCCTATGAAAAACAGCAATCCCGCTTTTCTGCAGAACCCGCTCGAATCTTTCCTTAAAAAGCCTAAACATCATTTTACACGTACCGACATCCTGCGTTATATCGGGAAAAACGGCATTCAAATGCTCAATTTTCGTTATGTCGGCGGCGACGGCCGCTTGAAAACCCTGAACATTCCCCTGCAGGGGCGCCGGCATTTGGAATCGCTGCTTTCCGCCGGCGAACGCGTTGACGGCAGCAGCCTTTTCAATTTTCTGGAGCCCGGATCCAGTGATCTTTACGTTATTCCCCGTTTCAGAACGGCGTTCCGGAATCCCTTTTCCGCGATCCCGGCCATCGATATTCTCTGCTCCTTTTACGATGCCACAGGCAATCCGCTTGCCGCAGCACCCGAAAACACTATGCATAAAGCGCAACGCAGTCTTCTGGAAAAGACCGCCTATAGTCTCGATGTAATGGGCGAGATTGAATATTATCTGATCAGCAAAAGGAACGAAACCTATCGCGCGGGCGACCAGCGGGGATACCACGAATCCGGCCCCTTTATTAAATGGGAAAAATTGCGCTGCGAAGCCCTGGCAACGATCGCGCGTTGCGGCGGATCGATCAAATACGGGCATTCGGAAGTCGGAAATTTTTCAGACAGCGAATGGGATTATGAACAGCATGAGATCGAATTCCTGCCAACTGCCACCGAAGATGCCGCCGACCAGATCATCATTGCAAAATGGATTCTGCGCGAACTGGCGCAGCGCTATCGCGTCACGGTTAGTTTTGCTCCCAAGATCACAAGCGGTAAAGCGGGCAGCGGCATGCACATTCACATGCGCCTGATGCACGGAAACAAGAATATCACGCTGGAAAACGGAGAGCTAAGTCTTGCCGCAAAACGCTGCATTGCCGGTATTCTGGATCTTGCACCCGCATTGTCGGCTTTTGGCAACACCATTCCGACCAGCTATTTGCGCCTGGTGCCCGATCAGGAGGCACCAACCCGTGTCTGCTGGGGAAAACGCAACCGCTCCGCCCTGATCCGTGTTCCCCTGGGCTGGACCCATCGCAGCGATATGATCGCGCACGCCAATCCTCTTGAAAAAGCACAGCGCGAAGATCCGGGACAGCGCCAGACCTTTGAAATCCGCAGTCCGGACGGATCCGCTGACATCTACCTGCTGATTGCAGGTCTCTGTGTCGGCGCAAGACAGGGCTTGTGCACGTCCGGCTCCGAGGCCATTGCCGATGCGGCTTTTGTGGATGTAAATATTTTTCGCAAAGATCAGCAGGCCCTTCTGCAGAAATTACCGCAACTGCCGGCGTCCTGCGGGGCCGCAGCCGACATGCTGTTGGAGAAGGCCTCTATTTTAACGGCCGGGGATGTTTTTACGGATGCTCTCCTTCGCGGGACTGTAGAAAAATTGAAGGCCTACGCTGACGATCATCTGCGCGAGGAGCTGGCGGCCGATCCCGAAAAAGTCCGTGAACTGGTTCGCCGCTATTTGCACTGCGGCTGATTTTTCAAATCTCTATAATATTGATTTTGCTTTGTGCGGAATCAATGCCGTGCCGGCGCAGATCGTTCAGATCGGTCGTACTGATCAGAGCCTGCCGCTTTTCCATGATCCGCTCCACAGTGCGCCGGCTGTTTGCTAAATCCAGTTCGGCAAAAAGATCGTCAAACAAATACAGCGGCTCTTCACCGCTGCGCTGTTTCAGGATCTCGCCCTCCGCCAGCTTCAGCATGGTAAGCCAGATCTTGTGTTCTCCCTGTGACGCAAAATTGATCAGAGGAATATCCCTGCGGAAGAACGTATACTTGTCATAATTCGGACCGAAAAGGGATCGCCGCAACGCTACTTCTTTATCGCTGTTCTTCCGCGCGGTTTCCCGGTGGATACGCGCAAATTCCTTTTCATCCTCTGCGTCCAGAGACGCCGTGTAGCGTATTTCGGCGTGACTTCCGTCATTAAAACTCTCCCGGTACAGCCGGCACAGTTCACGGTTAAATGCAGAGACCGCTTTTTTTCGCATTTGCAGGATGCGGAACATCAGCGGAGACATCTGTTGATCGTAAATCTCAAGTTCTTCGCTGTAGTGATATTTTTTTTTCTCGCTCTGGTTTTTCAGACAGGCGTTCCGGTTTTTCAGCAATTTCCGGAAATGCATCAGATCCCGGAGATAGGGCGGCGAAATCTGTGAAATAAAACGGTCGAAATATAAGCGGCGTTCGCTGCCCGCTCCGGCGCTGATCCGGAAATCTTCCGGGGATTGCAGCACCATGGGAAAAGAGCCGATCACATCCGATACGCGGGGAATAACCACCCCATCGTATATAAAGCGCTTCCCGCGTTCTTTTACATAATTTACGGCCGCCTTGCGGTAGCGCGCATGTTCCCACTCGCTGTCGATCTGAAAATAATCCCTGCCGATCTGCAGTATGTCCTCATCGCGGGAAGCCTTGAACGATTTGCTGAAATTCAACAGGTAGATCGCCTCAAGAATACTGGTTTTTCCGGCTCCGTTTTTTCCAAGAAGCACATTGATTCCCGGAAAAAATCGAATTTCCTTCTTCTCGAATATCCGCACATGTCTGAGTCTGAGTTTCTGTATCATTTACCTGACAATAAGTTCTAATATAACAAGGCTTTCCGGAAAAAAGGACGGATTTTTCTTTTATGTGCGACGAAGTATAACAAAACCTGATGATGGAATCTTTATTATTACTTTTTTCCCATAAAGCGGGTTTCCAGCCCCAACGATAAAATAAAGGGAGAATAGCTGATATTCACAAAATGCGCATAAGACAGGCCGGCCTGCGCGTTGATCCTGAACTTTTCCGGCCCGATCCCCAAAAACAGAGCGGGTTCAAAGAAAAGGTCCGACTCCGCCTGGCCGCTGACAATACCGTCGTAACGCGGAGCGGCCGTATGGACAAACGATTCTCTCGCAGAAACACCCAATGTGATATATTTCCAGCGGAACCCGGCATTTACTTGCAAAAACGCTTTGTAAAAATCACTGGTTCTGAGAACGCCGGTGTTCAGATTCTCGGAATAACTGCTTCCGGCGCCGGCACCGGCATAGCTTTCAACAACAAAAGAGGAACCCAGAGGTTTGAAATAACCCGCGGCCAGATCCCCGTAGCGCTGACCGTTTTTATAATCCGTTTCAAATTCCGTGCTGCTGAACTGCACTATATTCGCATTTGCCATCAGCGCCAAATGCTGTCCGATCGCACATGCGGCATGAAGATCGCCACCCAGCCCCCGTATGCCCAGGGAAAGACGGACCTCGTCTTTTTCCTGAAAAAGAGGTACATTGGCCGTGACAGGGTAGTAAACAACAGAAGAGCAGGAGAATGTTAACAAGACAACAGCAAACAAGAGAAAGCTTTTTCTCATTGTTTCTCTCCTTTCCGTAATACGTTTACATCAAGCGAATGGGCATAAGAAGAAAGAGAATATCCTCGTCCGGCAATTGTTCCGTTGGAAAGAACAATCCGGCCATGATCGCATTTTTCAGGCGGATCTCAACCGTCTCTCCGTCGATATGCCGTATCATTTCACGCAGATAATCCGAGTTATAGCCGATCGTGAAGGCTTCACCTTCATATTTAAGCGCAAGCTGTTCTTTGGCGGTGGAGGAGGTTTCAATGTCTTCGGCTTTAATAATGGCATTGTTTGTGGAAAAATTGAGAGATATCTGGCGGGTGTTCCGGCTGGCAAAAATGCCGACGCGTTTTACGACCGAAAGCAATTCGTCAATATTGACCAGGATCTTTTTATCGTTATCCGCGGGGATCACGCTTTCATAGTCCGGAAAACGTTCCTCAATGATGCGGGAATAGATCGTAGTGTCGTCCAGTTCCAGCATAATATGATTGTTTCCGATGCGCAAGGTAATAAATTCCACATCGCGGATGCTTGCCACGCAAAGATTGAGGAATTTTGGCGGAACGATAATATCCTTGATATTTCCGGCGCCCTGATATTCTTTCAAACGATAGCGGACCAGGCGGTGGCCGTCTGTAGAAACGGCCCGTAATTCGTTTTCGTGAAACTGCAGCAAAACCCCGTTCAGGGCAACCTTCATTTCATCCCGCGAAACGGCAAAGCCGGTTTTGTCTACAATGCGTCTGAATTTTTCCGCCTGCAGCGTTGCCATTTTACTGTTGTCCACAATAGGTTCCGTAGGAAATTCCATTGCAGGATATCCCATAATACGGTACTCGCCGCCGATATCGGTCTTAATGATGATCTGTTCGTCCTCAATCGTAAAATGCAGAATAGTATCCGGGAGTTCGGCGGTAATTTCTTTGATGATTTTGCTCGGGATAGCGATCGATCCCTCTTTTTCCATTTTAACCGGACAATTTGCAGACATTGTGATTTCCAGGTCCGTTGAACGCATTTTCAGAACATCATCTTTCACGGTAAAAAGGATACAACTTAAAATGGGCAGTGTGGAACGCAGGGGGGTTACATTGGAAACCTTTTGCAGTACTTGAAAAAAATCTTGTTTTGAAACCGTAAATTTCATGAATCACCTCAAAGCATTTAATTGACGCCAATTAATTTAATATCTTTTTGATAAAAAAACATAATAAAATTCTTATTCCTGTGCAATTCGTGAACATGTTTCGGATAAATCTTAGAATGAAGGGTTTAGGAATTTCTTTGAATGTGGATAAACAGAAAACGTTTGTGGACAAATCGGCCGGGAACACACAAAAAGAGTGGACATTAGACAGGTTGTCGATTTTATTCCCTTTTTACAGTTTGATTTCCACATAATATTTACCGTAGAGATTCTCCATAAATTCGTTCCAGAAACGGGAACGCTTTTCGCCCAAAGCCATATTTTCCAGGATGGGATAATGTTTTTCAAGACTTATTGTTTCCGAAGGTAAATATTTGTTTAATCTTAAGATATGAAAGCCGTAACTGCTTTGGAAAGGCGTTGAAATTTCTCCCTCCTTCAGGCCGGCAGCCACATCGACAAACTCCGGAATTTGAAGGTCCTGCAAAGAAAATTCGCCCAGACGACCCGAATTGGCCCCAACATCTGGATCATCGCTGTATTTACGGGCAAAACGGGCAAAATCACCGCCGGCAAGAATACTGTCACGGAGAGTGGATAACATGTTGATAACGTATTTACGGTCTTCGTCGCTGGATTCAACGGGAATCAATATATGGCGGGCATGGATCAGTTCGCCGCGTTTTTCAAGCAGTTGGATCAGGTGATATCCAAAATGTGTTTCTACGGGCAGTGAAATTTCATCGGGATTCAGGGCAAAGGCGGCTTTTTCAAACTCCGCTACAAAGGTTCCCTTGGAAACAAAGCCAAGATCTCCGCCTTCATCCGCAGATCCCGGGTCCTGGGAATACTCTTTTGCCGCCTGTTCAAAAGAGATATCTCCGCTCTTGATACGGGCGCGAATTTCCATCAGCATGTTGTAACTGTGTTCTTTGGACACGGGAGAGGGCTTTTCGCGGAGAAGGATGTGGTCAATATTTACCCGTACGGGAAGCTCCGGAATGGAATCGCGGTATTGTTCATAAAAGGTGATTACTTCCGGCCGGGATATTTTGATTTTGGAAAATTTTTCCTGCTGAAGCTGCTGGGAGATCATAGAGCTTTTAATGCGTTCATATAGCATCTCCCGGATCTTTTTGATCGGCGTGTCAAAGTACATTTCCAGCATTTCCTGAGAGCCCGCAAGATTGATGTATTGTTCAAGCTGCTGATTGACGGTAGCTTCGACATTGCGCTCATTGATCTCGATGGAATCCGCAGCCGCCTGAAGTATCAGGATTTTGGAATTGACCATATCACGAAGAGCCAGTTCCTGAAAACGGGCAAACCCTTCGGGATCATTATAAATGTCCGTACCGCTTTGCTGCGCCATTTCAAAGGCATACTGATTGACTTCGGAAAACAAAATGATATCCTCTCCGACAATGGCGGCGATACCGTCCACGATCTGCTGGGCGGGAAGAAAAGCCGCCAGGGACATCAGGCAGCAGATGAAAAAAGACTTAATAGATCTTGACATTAAAACGTTCCTTCAGGACTTTTTGTTGTTCTTGGTAGCGCTGTATCTGCGCCTCGATCTGAAGCTTTTGAATGATCTCTTCACGGACATGTTCCACGCGAAGCGGGGAATTTTTCGGGAAATATTCGATCACCGAAAGCACATAATAATGATTTCGCACTGACAGGGGCTCTATCAGGCCGTTGACTCTTTTATCAAAAAGGGCCTTCTCGAAGACCGGTGCGCAATCGCCGCTGCGGATAAGGAGCAATTCCGGGGGCAGGGCCGGACGCTCCCCGGACTTCAGGGTATTGTAGATCTCTTTTGCCGTTTCGGAATGCGGGCAGGCGTAAAGCTCCACAAAAACAGCGTCGGTTGGAATTCGAAAGGAATCCGCATGCTTTTTATAGTAATCCAGTACCGCATTCTCTCCGATTATTCCGGATGCGCGGAGTTCATTTTCACAATACCCGCGAATTATCAACTGGCGGCGGTAATCCCGGATCTGGCTGCGCATTGCGGGGTCGGGACGTACCGATTTTTTCGCTGCACGAAACCAGACCTCGTCATTGACCCACTGCTCTACAAAAGCATCGCGTTCTTCGGGAAGGGCCCGGGTACCGAGTTTCTCCGTAATCTGTTTTTGGGACAAAAAGCGCAACCCCACGCGCGCGGCAAAGGGATTCCTGAAGGGCAGCCTGCTGCAGCCGGCAAAAAGAAGGACGAGCAAAAAAAGCCCGACGACAGATGTTATTTTACGTAGGATGAATTCACCTCCGCGCGGTAAAACCGGTGCAGCATTGCCCGCTGTTCCTCCCGTTTTTCATCAAGATGCCGGGAGCGATAATCGGTTAAAAGACGATACCGGACCTGCTGCAGGCTTTTATAGCTTTCCGGGATCCGTTTTTCACGCTGAATAATGGAGTAATGCTTTCCGACCTTAAAGGGGCCTGCAATTTCACCATCCAGAATATTGAAGGCGGCGACACCCATCTCTCCGTACTGGGTGCGCTTTACCGGCGGGATCAGCCCTGCGTTGTTTTTGCCGACATTCCGTACGCTGTACTGCGTTGCAAGTTCCGCCATGCTTTCTCCGGCCTTGGCGCGCCGGAGCAATTCTGCAGCAAAAGTGGAATCATTCAACAGGACCTCGCGGACCTGAACGGTCGCTTCATTGAAATACAGTTCCGATTTTACATTCTCGTAAAAGTCACGGAGCATTTCGGGATCGGGATTGATCTTTTCGAAAACGTAATACTTGTCAAAAAGGGATGCCGATTTCTTTGCAAGATAGACGTTATAATAGCTGATATAATCACGCGAGCGGTCAATACCCAGATTCAGAGCGGCCCTGTACAGCATCACGCCGGGACGATGTTGTTCGACAAAGGACCGGAAAGAACGCACATCGCTAAAGCGCGGCGGCATCTGAAGGCTGAGGATCTTAAGGAACTGGTAGATCCAGGCCTTATTGATAGGCTCTTCCCCGATATAGCCGACTGTCAGCGTATCGTCAAAGACATCCAGAATATCAAAGGCGGTAAAGTTTTCGGAATAGAAGACATTTTGCGAAAGCCGCACAAAACGTTCGATAAAATCATTGAGCAGAGAATCGTTATACACGACGGGACCTGCGATCGAAAGGGAATCGAACACTTCCTGTTCCCGGAGCATGAAGCGGGTACGCCATTTATTGAAAGCAATGTCGCGCAGTTCGGGGCGCATCGTTTCAAAAGGTTCAACCGAAAGCTCGCGGCGTTCATTGAGTTTAATAAAATGAAAACCGAAAGGCGTTTCCACGGGACCAGAGATCTCACCGGGCTCGAGCTTAAAAGCGGCGTCTTCAAAGGCGTCAACCCAATTGCCGCTTCTGCCCCAACCGAGGTTCCCGCGGTTTTGTTCCCGGCTCGGATCGTCCGAGTATTTTTCGGCCAGATCGTAAAAATTATCCGCATTCAGAGCTGCCGCCACTTCTTCGGCCAGTGCTTCCGCTTCTTCGCGGCTGCGGCTGTGGGTATTGCGGGGACCCCGATAGCCGATCAAAATATGACTGACATTGATCTCAAAACGCAGCCGATCATACAGCTCACGCTCTGCCTGAAGCGTAAAAATCTTGTCAATGATCAAATGGTTATAGGCCGTATTGGCCAGCTGGCGGATCTTCCAGGTGTTAATCTCCCACTTGACATCCCCGGTATCCAGAAGGCCCTCTTTTTCCAGAAAATAACGCATCCGGTATTCATCGCACATTTTGTCGATCTGCGCGGATTTTTCCGCAGGGGACATCCGTTCAAATTCTCCCTGGGGAACATAAAGGAACAATTCGTCCCGAAGGATCTTTTTCCCGTCGACGCGGGCGACCACATCCTCTCCAAAGCGGGAGCAGGATGAGAGTATCAATAACAAAGTGACAGTGAACAACAAAAAACGCTTCATAAACTCTCCCTGTTTTGCAGGAATTTAATACACATGTCTTAAAAATGAAAATTTTTAATTAACCGGGCATGGAATCCATATCGTTCAGAAATGTTCCCGTATAAAAAACCGAAAGGAATTTTTCGTCCGTTCGGGCATAGAGTTGCCGCTTGGAAACAAAACGGATATCAATATGATGTTTCGCAAGTATCTGTAGCAGCCTGCCGGCTGAGCGCTGCAGTCTTTCGCTTCCCGCCTGTGCAGAAAATAGAAGTTCCAGTTCACCGTCCCGGCGAACAAGGGCTTCAATATCAAAGTCTTTCAGCCAGACGGAAAGCCGGGCATCATTAAAAAGGTTCAGAGCCTCGGACGGTAGGCTTCCAAAACGGTCCCGGCAGGTAAATTCGATACGGTCAATGGAAAGCAATGCCGCATGCAAGGCCGTTCCGCTGGAAAGGATGCCGCTAAGCTCACGGTAAAAAGCGATGCGAATATCCCGTTCCGCAATATAATGTTCCGGCAGATAGGCGGAATGCTCCAGCCGGATATCGGTACTCTCGCGCCCGGCACTTTCGGGATCTTTGGCTTTTTGCACCTCTTCTTCGAACATACGGTTCAAATAGGCATAACCAAGGCGGTTCAAATGCCCGCTTTGCTCAACCCCGAAAAGATCCCCTGCTCCGCGTATTTCAAGATCACGCATAGCAATGTGGTACCCGGAGCCTAGATCGGTATAATATTCCAGCGTCTGCAGGCGTTTCATCGCCAGCGGCGAAAGCGACTTCCCCCGGGGAATTACCAGGTAGGCATAGGCTTTCTTATAGGACCTTCCCACGCGTCCGCGGATCTGGTACAGCTGCGAAAGGCCGAAGCGATGCGCATTAATCACGATCAGCGTGTTGGCATTCGGAATGTCGATACCGGATTCAATAATGGTGGTCGTGATCAAAATGTCAAATTCATGATGGTAGAAATCCAGCATCGTTCTTTCAAGCTCCGCTCCCGGCAACTGCCCATGTGCATAACGAACGCCGTGCGCGGGAAACATCTCGGCGACAGTTTTCTGAAGTGCCGAGAGTTCTCCGATATGATTGTTCAGGATGAAAACCTGGCCGTTTCGGTCCAGCTCCCGCTCGATGGCGGACTTGATATCGGTATTGTTCCAGTAAAGGATGCGCGTCACGATCGGAAGCCGTTCCTGTGGCGGAGTCTCGATCTTACTGATGTCCCGCAAGCCGGCAAGCGCAAGCTGAAGTGTGCGCGGAATCGGAGTTGCGCTGAGCGTAATGACATCTACGCGCCGCTTCAAATGCCGGATCTTCTCTTTATGATTGACGCCAAAGCGGTGCTCTTCGTCCACGATTAATAATCCTAAATCCTTAAAATACAATATATTAGATAATAATTTGTGGGTTCCGATCACAATATCGGTCTTTCCCGCGCGCATAGCTTCCTGCAGGGCGCCTAATTTTCGACCGCCCACAAAGCGGCTCAGACTGTCGACGCGGATCCCGTAGGAAGCCAGGCGCCTGCGGAGGCTTTCTTCATGTTGAAAACACAGCAGAGTCGTGGGGACCAAAACAGCCACCTGTTTGCCGGAATATATCGCCTTAAAGGCGGCACGGATAGCCACTTCTGTTTTTCCAAAGCCCACGTCTCCGCAGACAAGCCGGTCCATGATGGCCGGTTTTTCCATATCCCGACGGATATCTTCAATCGTCCGCAGCTGGTCCGGAGTCTCTTCGTAGGGGAAATCCACCTCCAGACGCCGGGCATCGGGAGTATCTTTATCAAAAGCGAACCCCGGCAATGTCTTGCGGTCGGCGTAAAGCGATACAAGGTCCACTGCAGCTTTCCGCACATAGCGCCGGGAATGTTGTTTTGCCTGTTCCCAAAGCGGGGATCCGATACGGTCAAGCTTCGGGGATTTTCCGGTATCGCCGCTGTAGCGGAATATCTTATTCATATGCCGGATCGGCACATAGATCTTGTCCTTGTTCTGGTATTCAACGACCATTGCCTCCTGTTCAACGCCGCGGAATTCCAGCATTTCGATACCGCGGTAGATCCCGATCCCATGGTCGACATGTACGACCGCATCCCCGTAGCGCAGGGGATCCGCAGCCTCAGCACGGACGGCAAAGTCGGGGATAAAACGTTTATCCGGATTCCTGTAATGCTCTTTCTGAAAAATCTCACGGGCAGAAAGCAAAAGGAACTCCCCGCTGCGGTAGTGAAATCCGAAACGGAGGTTGGCATTAACATACCCGGCATCGTCACCAAGAAAAGCACGAATGCTCTCCCGCAGAAGTTCATGTTCGGAAAAGACAAAGACCCGGCGATTCTGTGATTTAACTTCATTCCAGAAATGCGGATCACGGGAATCCTGCGGCGGCAGGGTGTTCAGGATCGGGACATCCAGATCGGCATACACAAGTCCCGGATCAAAGGTCCACTGTTTAAAGGGAAGCCCCGGGTCTGCTGCAGGATCCTTTCCGCGTTTGCGCAGGTCCGCGATCCGTATCAGGAGAGTATTATCCGGAAGAATATGCCGGATCTCTGATTTTTTATCAGCAGCATAAGAGGCCGGACGGATCAGGGCTTCGGCACAGGTCTCAAAACTGATCTGATCATGCGGATTAAAGCGCCGCAGCGACTCGATGGAATCTCCGAAGAATTCCAGGCGGAAAGGATAAGTCTCGCCAAAAGCATAAATATCCACAATACCGCCGCGCACGGCAAAATCTCCGCAAAACTCCACACAATCGTTACGAAGGTATCCCATCTCACCCAGGCGTTTCAGCAGATCCGCAAAAGCGTGATCATCACCGGCATGCAGCCACAGACTGCCGGCCTCCAACGCATGCCGGTCCGCCACGGTCTGTGAAAAAACCGCTTCCGAACTGATTATTAATTCAAGGTCATTATTATACAGGTGCCGCAGAAAAAAATTCAAATGATTTTCCAGCAGAACGGGATTGTTCAGCATGGGCGCGCCGGAAAAAAGGGGGATCCAGGCAGTCTTTTCGGGGTCAAAGAAAAGTGCCGCATCCGAATAAAAGGATTCGGCATCGGATTCATACTCAAAGAGCAACAGCGGAAGAAACCCCCTGCGTTTTGCCGCCGCGGCAAGGAAAAGCACGTAACTGTGATTTTGAGTGTTGAAGGTCAGCGCAGACCGGAAATCCATCAAACGGAATGCCTCGCCAAATTCCCGGCAGGATTCAAGACGTTCAAGAACACGCTCCGGCGTACAGGTTTCACGTGGAACATTTTTTGTTTCGTTCTGAAGCATGGCTGAAAAATACAACATCCGGAAAGCAGATGTAAAATGAATTGTGAAAAATAGCGGGGAATTTTCCGGTTTCACGTGGAACACTTTTTGGTATTTGTAATTATGCGAGGGACTTCCTATATTTTCCCGGATATCACAAAAGTGTCGACCCGGAGGATGTATGCGAATTGCTTTTTCTAAATATCATGGAGCCGGGAATGATTTTATCCTGATTGAGGATATCCGGGAGCGCTTTCCCGAAAAGGACGCGTTCCTGATCGCCAGGCTTTGTGACCGCCATACCGGTATCGGCGCGGACGGACTGATGCTGTTACGCAATTCTGATCGATCCGACTTTTCCATGCTTTACTTCAATTCGGACGGATACCCCGGGACTATGTGCGGGAACGGAGGGCGCTGTATTCTTGCTTTTGCCCGGGATTGCGGACTTATCCGGGGGGGCGGACCTTTTGTCTTCGCGGCGGCGGACGGCTTGCACCGTGCCGTTTTCCTCGAAAAAGACCGGGTACGCCTGAAAATGCGCGATGTGGATAACATACGCGAACAACTCGGCGGATACCGCATAGATACAGGATCAATTCACCATGTGGAATATGTGGATAAGCTTGTGGATATTGATGTGGAGGGACGCGGAAAGGCGATTCGCCGGGATCCGGCCTATGCGGCAGACGGTGGCTGTAATGTGAATTTTGTTGAATGCCTTCGCAATGACAGTATCGCCATTCGAACCTATGAGCGGGGGGTTGAGGCGGAAACACTTGCTTGCGGTACGGGATCTGTGGCGACCGCAATGGCACAGCACTACCGCGGCAGCCCGGAACAACGCTATACGATCCGTGCGCGTGGCGGAGAGCTCAGTGTAGATTTCCAATTTTTGGACGGCGTTTATCGTGAAGTCCATCTGGAAGGACCGGTAAATTTTGTTTTCCGGGGAGATATTGAAATATGAGCGAATTCAATATCACGGAGTTTTATAACAAATTCAAGTACGGCGAGGATATTTTTCGCAAACTGATGCGTTTCCGGGTTAAGCGCATCTTGCTGATATCAACATTTTATGATGCTTTTGTATTTGAGCACGACGCCCTGCTTGGTGAACAGGTGCTGGTAGAATACATGGAACTTAACCTCTCCTCCCCTCCAGAGATCGAAGCCGTACCCACCGGAGAAGAGGCGCTAAAACAATTAAATACAGAGAGTTATGACTTAATTATTACAACCCTGCATACGGGAAAAGTAAGTCCTTTTGATGTGCTGAAAACCGTTCGGGAACAACATCCGGGCCTGCCGGTCATCCTTTTGCTGACGGCGCCTGCAGATCAGCGCATTGTTGAAGAACGCAGTGAAAACAGCAATTCCTTTGATGATATATTCCTTTGGAAAGGCGACGCGAGCCTCTTTCTTGCGATCATAAAATCCATTGAAGACAAAAAGAACGTTGCCCGGGATACCCATATCGGATTTGTCCGCGTGATTCTGCTGGTCGAAGACTCCCCCCGCTTTTATTCGATGTTTATGCCCCTGCTTTATGAAGAGATCATGAAACAGACCCAGCACCTGATCATCGAGGAATTGAACGAGCGCGAAAAGCGCTTTCGCATGAGAGCGCGCCCCAAGCTGCTATTGGCGAAGAATTATGAGGAAGCGAGAGCGATATACGAGACCTACAAGAACGATTTGATCGCGGTGTTCTCGGATATGCGTTTTAAACGCGGAGCCAAAGAAGACAAAGAAGCCGGACTGCACCTTCTGCGTTCTTTTCGAAACGAAGGCAGCGATATCGCTTCGGTCATTATGTCCTCCGATCCCGACAACGCCGCCAAGGCAAATGAAGAGAATTTTGCTTTTCTGTATAAACACAGCAGACACCTTTTACATAAACTGCGTAACTATATTACCGAAAACCTGGGATTTGGCGATTTTGTGTTTCGCGACAAACATGGAAATATCATTGATACCGCCAGCTATCTTGCTGAATTCGAGGATAAGCTGCAAAGCGTACCTCAGGAAAGCCTGGTCTATCATGCCAGCCGGAATCATTTTTCCGCCTGGCTGATGGCAAGGGGTGAAATTGAAATGGCACGCAGTATCCGAAAATTACAGCCCGCCGATTTCGAAAGCCCCGAAGCCATGCGCAGGCATTTGATCGATACCGTACTCTACATCCAGAACAAACGCAATAAAGGCGAGATCATCAAATTCCACCGTTATTCACTCCCGGAAGAGAATGAGATCATTCTGCTCGCGGAAGGGTCCCTTGGCGGCAAGGGCCGTGGCCTGGCCTTTCTGAACGCCCTTCTCACGCGCATGGATGCGGAGCGGCATTTTGACAATGTGAACATTCGCCTTCCCAATACGGCGGCGATCGGAACGCAGGAATATGAATATTTTATTGAGCACAACCGCATCGATTCGCGCATCCAGGAGCATATGCAGGATGCGGAGATCGATCGCATCTTTATTTCCGGTGAATTTTCAGAGCAATTGAAATACCGTCTTAAACACCTGCTTGAGCGCGTACATTATCCCCTTGCCGTCCGCTCTTCGTCCCTGCTGGAAGACAGCTACTCGCAGCCTTTTGCAGGAATTTACCGGACCTATATGCTGCCGAACAACGATCCCGATCCCAAAATCCGGCAACAACAGCTTGAGGACGCCATCAAGCTTGTTTATGCATCGGTACACAGCACCGCAACCCAGCAATATATTGAACATATCGGGCATCAGATGGACGAAGAAAAAATGGCCGTGATCATACAGGAAGTCGTCGGCAGCCGGAACGATCATTACTATTATCCTCACATCAGCGGAATAGCGCAATCCTATAATTTCTATCCTATCGGTGAACAACAGCATCATGACGGAATGGCATCCCTTGCAATCGGACTGGGAAAAATGGTGATCGAGGGTGGCAGTGTCTACCGTTTTTGTCCCGCTCAACCCAAAGTACCGCTGATGGCCCTTCAGGAAATGCTCTCCGCCACCCAGCGCGACTTTTATGCCCTTGATCTTGAAAGCACGCAAATAGCCCTGTACGGGCAGGAATCAAGCACGCTGGTACGCCTTCCGCTGTCCGAGGCGGAAGCACACAGGCGCCTTCAGCACCTCGTTTCGGTTTTTGATTATGAAAACAACCGGCTCTGGCCGGGGCTCGCGCATAAAGGCCCCCGCATTGTTACCTTTGAAAATATCCTCAAGTACAATAAATATCCGCTCGCTAGCATCATCGCTAAATTGCTGAACATCGGGGAGGCGGCCATGGGAATGCCGGTGGAGATCGAATTTGCCGTCGACCTGGATCGCCGTGCGAATGAAGACTGTCTGCCAACCTTTTATTTACTGCAGATCCGGCCTCTGGCCATTCTAACCAGCAATACCCGCGTAGAACGCGGAGATCATCCCGGGGAGAATATTATTCTCTATACGGAAAAAGGCATGGGTAACGGTGAGATTGTGGGTATTCACGATATCGTCTGGTGTCCGCCGGAGGTTTTTAATCCCATGGAAACACTGGAAATGCGCAGTGAGCTGGAAGAAATAAACCGCGAAATGAAAGCCGCCGGGCGCAACTATATCCTCATCGGACCGGGAAGATGGGGCTCCCAGGACCGCTTTCTCGGAGTCCCCGTTCAGTTCGGACAGATAAGCCAGGCGAAAGTGATCGTTGAGACAAATATGGCCAATTATCAGATCACCCCCTCCCAGGGGACCCATTTTTTTCACAATGTGGTTGCCATGCAGATCGGATATTTTTCGATCTTGAAAAACAGCCGAGGCAGTGATTATCTGAATGAGAAATTTCTGAATGAATCCGGCAAACAAGGCAAACGGCGTTATTTCCGCGTGATTCGCAGCAAGCGCGCCCTGCTGGTTAAAATGGACGGGATTAGCGGGAAAGCGATAGTTTACCGGGAATAAAAAAGCAAACAAATAAAAAATGCCCCCATCAGGAGGCATTTTATTCACTCGGTCAATAGGATATAATTACCATTTCTTCCGTGGTGCCATTCTGGGTTTGTCGGTTCTCGGACGCGCCAGATTGATCTTGAGGCTGCGGCCCTTGATCTCGGTTCCGTTTAATTCGTCAACGGCTTTTTGTCCGTCTTCATCATTGTCCATTTCGACGAAGCCAAAACCCTTGGAATTGCCGGTAACCTTGTCTTTGATCACGTTTGCGCTGGTGACGTTACCGAATTCGGCAAACAGCTGCCGGAGTTCTTCTTCCGAAAACTCGTAAGGCAGATTTCCCACATAAATGTTCATACTCATTCCTTGTGCTCTTGCGTTGAAGTCAATTCTGCCGTCAGATAATCAAACGCAACAACTTATCTGACAGCGTTTCGCCACTCGTGGCCGGAAAGTGTACCAGAGACTATGTTCATGTTACACATCTTATCCTTCTGAAGCGCAATCTAAAACATTGTTTTTTTAATAACAAGAAATACTTACAAAATTTACAGGGAACATAAACGGATGAATTTAGGGCTTTTAAGGCGAGATCTGTTCGGGTTGAGTAAAGATATCAACATCGGGGAGATCGTACAACAGCGGGAATTTACGGCCGTGGTTTTTTGGGGGAGATCCGGATTATTTTTGCAGGTAAATCAGAAGGACTTGAATATCCGCCGGGGAAATGCCCCGGATGCGGCTTGCCTGTCCGATACTTTCCGGCCGGAATTTGATCAGTTTTTCCCGCCCTTCGTTGGACAGAGAGGGCACGCGGTGAAAATCGAGTCCGGTGGGAATATGACGGTTTTCCAGCTGCCGCATTTTTTCCACCTGCTTGTACTGCCTGTCGATATAGCCCTCGTAGCGTGTAAGTACAAAAGCCTGATCGACCGCATCGACGCCGTACTCCGGGAAATAATGTTCACGCAAAAGCGGAAGATGCCGCTCATCCAATTCCTGGCGGCGAATCAAAAGCGAAAGGGCCGAGGGCTGATCAAGCGGGATTTGCAGTGGATTTCCCGGCAGGATCCTAGTGGCGGAATATTTTTTTTCCAGCACCCGGGTTTCATTGCGGGTTTTTTCAAAGGTTTCGATCATTTCCGCTGACTGAAGACCGGCTTCGCGGACATATTCCAGCAGCCGCAAATGTGCATTGTCCCAGCGGAGCAAGAGCCGGTACTCGGCCAGACTGGTGAACATGCGGTAGGGTTCGGAGGTTTCCTTGGAGCAGAGATCGTCGATAAGGACTCCAATATAGGCTTCGTGGCGTTCCGGGACCAACGGCGTTTTATCTTCGATACTGCGGACGGCATTAAGAGCTGCCATCAGGCCCTGTGCCGCCGCTTCTTCATAACCGCTGGTACCGTTGATCTGCCCGGCAAAATACAGACCATGGATTTCCTTGGTCTCCAGGGATCGCCGGATTTGATGGGAAGGGAAGTAATCGTATTCGATGGCATAACCGATCTTAATGAACTCTGCGCGTTCCAGTCCCCGGACACTGCGAAGGGCGCGGATCTGAATATCGACGGGCAGGGATGAAGAAAAACCGTTCACATACCACTGGGAGGAACCTTCCCATTCGGGCTCTAGAAAAAGCTGATGTGCCGCTTTATCGGAAAAGCGCACGATCTTGTCTTCAATGCTCGGACAATAACGCGGACCGGTTCCTTCTATCTTGCCCGTATAAAGCGGGGAGCGGTCCAGGGCGCTACGCAGAATGTCGTGTGTTTGCGTATTGGTATAAGCCAGCCAGCAGGGAATGTTCTTGGGATGAAAATTTTTCGTTGCATAAGAAAAGGGCAGCGGATCGGGATCGCCGGCCTGGATCTCCAGTACGTCAAAATCAATCGAGCGTTTTGTGATGCGCGAAGGAGTACCGGTTTTAAGCCGTTTGACGCTAAAACCCAGGGCTTTCAACTGGTCCGAAATGCCGATACTGGGCAATTCTCCGTAACGGCCGGCGGGTATCTGAATGTCGCCGATGTGGATCTTTCCGCGCAGGAAGGTTCCGTTCGTTAAAATACAGATCCTTCCCGGGACAAGGGCACCATCACGCAAACGGATCCCGGTAATGCGGTTTGCTTTCAACAGCAGTTCGGTTGCATCGCCGGCGATCACATCCAGTCCGGGGGTGTTTTTAATGACCCGCTGCATATAGTCTTCGTAGCGGAACTTATCGGCCTGTGCGCGCGGGGACCATACCGCACGTCCCTTTGAGCGATTCAAAAGCTTGAACTGAATACCGCTTGCATCGGTGGCTTTTGCCATTTCTCCGCCCAGCACGTCAATTTCACGGACAAGGTGTCCTTTAGCCAGTCCGCCGATGGAAGGATTGCAGCTCATACGGGCAATGGCCCCGGGATCGATGCTGATCAGTGCGGTTCTTTTTCCCAGTCTTGCCGCCGCAAGCGCCGCTTCGACTCCCGCGTGTCCGCCGCCGACAACCAGAATGTCATAGGCATTTTTCATCGCCACAAATCTACATGAATCACAGGGATTTCGCAAATATTGTCGGAAAAAGGAAAGATTATTTACCGATACAAAAACGGTTAAAAATATGATTCAGAACATCTTCGGAGCGCGTTTCCCCGGTAATGCTCTCGAGGGCATCGACGGCCTCCCGGATATCCAGAGCAATAAATTCATTGGAGTATCCCTTCTTAACGGCTTCCTTCGCGCGCTTAAGGGCTTCTGCCGAGAGCAGCAGTGCGCGGCGCTGGCGATCCCGGCTGATGCTGACGGATTCGCCGTCCAACCGGAAATGCTTCTGCAGCATTTCCAGCATAGTATCAAGGAGGATATCCAGATTTTGCGGACGGGTTGCCGAAATGCCGAGATAGCGGATGTCTTTCATTTCCGGGATCCGGGGATTCAGGTCGTATTTATTAAAGACCAGGATCAGCGGTGTTTTCTTATGTTCCTCTATGAACTGAATTTCAAACGCCAGATCGTCCGGTCGGCTCAGATCCGCAAGGAGCAGTATAAGATCCGCTTCAGAAATTACACGGCGGGCGCGGCTGTTCCCGATACGCTCAAGAGGATCTTCCGTATCTCGGAGTCCTGCCGTATCCACCAACCGAAACAGCATACCGCGGTGAAGGAAGGATTCCTCGATCGTATCGCGGGTCGTTCCCGGAATGGGGGAAATGATCGCGCGTTCTTCCTGCAGCAAGGCATTGAGAAGGCTGGATTTTCCGGTATTCGGGCGTCCGGCAATGGCCACAAGGGCACCTTCGCGCAGGATGCGCCCGCTGTCGTAGGTCGCAGCAAGTTCCGCAATATGGGTTTTCGCATTCGCAATGCTGTTCTGCAGATCCTTGCGGTCCATGGCAGCGATCTCCTGCTCGGAAAAATCCAGTTCCAATTCAAGGATCGATGCAATATCAAGGAGTTCGTGATGCAGGGCACGAACCTTATCCGAAAGCTTTCCCGCCAGGATACGGTTTGCGAGTTTCCTGCCCGAATCGCTGACTGCATGGATCAGATCCGCCACGGCCTCCGCCTGCAGCAGATCCATTTTCCCGTTTATAAATGCACGGCGCGTAAACTCACCGGGCTGCGCTGCCCTTGCTCCCTGATCATAACAGCAGCTCAGAATAGAAGGAGCTGCGGCATAACCGCCGTGGCAGGATATCTCCACAGTGTCTTCGCCGGTATAGGATGCGGGGGCCTGAAAATAAACGGCGACCACATTATCAAGGACCTCGCCGCTTTGGGGATCACGAGCACGGCAAAATTGCGCATAGCGCGCTTTCAGTTTTTCCGTATCGAGGATTTTGAGCGCAATATCCCTGGCACGGGTACCGGATATGCGCAGCACCGCGATACCTCCCAGCCCGGTAGCCGTTGAAATGGCGGCGATAGTGTCGTGATGATCAAAATGCTGCATTTTTTTCCGCCGGAAAGGATCAATTGCCCGGATCAAAATTTCCGTATATTCTTTTTAATTGCTAATCTCGATCTCACCGAAAACGGCATTCAGGTCAAGGGTAACCGAATAACTGAGCGCAGCATCGGGAACATTTTTCCTGCGGTCGCTGATCTTTCCAAAGACCGCGCCACCCTCGCGGCTGATGTTCCAGTTGGAAGGCAATGCGATGCTGAGTTTTCCAAATACCGCGCTGAGTTCGATATAGGCGCCGGTATTGGGGACCGCATTTCGAAGATCAAGGTCCAGGTTTCCGAAAACCACGCTGGCATGTCCGCCGTTCAGCTGTTTATCGCTGATGCTTTTCTGCTGTCCCTGGAAAATGGAATTAAAATTGAAAACATGGTCTTCGCTGTTCAATTCCTCTGCATTATTTGGGGAATCGGGTTTTGCGGGATTCTTTTTGCGGGGCCATACAATGAAACCGAACAGGATCAGCATGGCCGGCCAGATCAGTTGGCCGATATCGTAGATCCCGTGCGTGTGCAAGAGAAGGATTACGCCCAGCAAGATCATAAAAACACCGCCGCCCCAGGAGCCGCCCGGAGCGAAAAGGGTTACGAATCCCAACAGGATCAAAATGATCGGCCACCACTGCATGAACAGATCGTCGATATACCACCAGCCGATATTATTTCCCAGTGCAATGATACCAAAGAAAATGAACACAAGCGAGAGAACAATTCGGAAAAGATTATGCTGATTGCTTTTTCCCATTTTTTATCTCCTTGATTTTTTGGATGAAATAACGATGAATGCGCCGATCCTCCGTGAGTTCCGGATGGAAAGTCGCACCGAGATACAGTTGTGATTCCACCAGAACGGGGTGGCCTCCGCTGCTTGCCAGTATGCGTAGTTCGGCTCCCGGCCGGTCAATACGGGGTGCGCGGATAAATACCGCATGAAAGGGAGTATCCGGATCGAAAGACAGGGAAATGTCCTCCACAAAGGATTCTTTTTGCGAGCCGTAGGCGTTCCGTGTAATGTCGGCATCCAGCAGAGAAAACTGGCGGACCCGCGGATCGTGGGCGCCGTGTCCCAGCAAAATGAGTCCGGCGCAGGTTCCAAAGACCGGCCGTGATTGCGCAAAGCGGTAGAGGTCCTCATAATCGATGCGAAAACCAAACAGGCGGGTCATTGTCGTAGATTCACCTCCCGGAAGGATCAGGGCATCCAGATCCTCCAAATCCTCCCGGTACTTTACGATACGCACATCCGCGCCGCAGGCTTCAAGCGCCGAGGCATGGCGGGCAAAGGCACCCTGAACAGCCAGCACACCCGTTTTTATCATAAAAGGATCCCGTTTTTTACTTACCAGCCGCGTTTTGCCATTTTTTCTTCTTCCGGAAGGGTAGCTGCGGCAAGCCCCGACATGGCGTCTTTCAAGCCTTTTGAGACTTCGGCCAACACCGCGGGATCCTGATAATGAGTCACGGCTTTTACAATAGCTTCGGCACGCTGCTGGGGATCGTCGGATTTAAAAATACCCGAGCCGACAAAGACCGATTCCGCGCCCAGCTGCATCATCAGGGAGGCGTCGGCGGGAGTGGCGATGCCGCCGGCGGCAAAATTCGGGACCGGCAGTTTTCCGTTTTGAGCGACCCATTCCACCAGCTCAAAGGGTGCACCGAGATTCTTTGCCGCGGCCATCAGTTCGGCCCGATCCAGGTTCGCCAGGCGGCGGATCTCCCCCATCACCATACGCATGTGACGTACGGCTTCCACAATATCGCCGGTACCGGGTTCGCCCTTGGTGCGGATCATTGCCGCACCTTCACCGATACGCCGCAGAGCCTCGCCAAGATTCCGGCATCCGCAGACAAAGGGGACTCGGAAATCTTTTTTCCAGATATGGTTCTCTTCGTCCGCCGGTGTCAGAACCTCAGATTCATCGATAAAATCCACACCGATCTCCTGTAAGATCTGTGCTTCGGCAAAATGGCCGATCCGGCATTTGGCCATAACCGGAATCGAAACGGCTTCCCGGATCTTCAGGATCATTTCCGGATTGCTCATCCGGGCGATACCCCCGTGAGCGCGAATATCGGCGGGAATACGCTCCAGCGCCATCACGGAAACCGCACCGGCATCTTCGGCGATCTTTGCCTGCTCTACATTCGTTACATCCATGATCACGCCGCCCTTCAGCATTTCAGCCAGGCCGACCTTGACTTCAAACGTCCCTTTTTTCATTTCCTTTTATCTCCATCTAACAATTTAATGTATTGTATCACCTGATCTATCTGATCTTCCGGTGTACTGGCTCCTGCCGTTATCCCAAGGGAAGCGCAACCCCGGAACCAGGCAGGATCGATCTCGCCGACACCGGAAATACGGTAACTGTTCGGATTCAAAGAGCGCACGAGGGTAAAGAGCCGGGTTGAATTTGCGGAGCTTTTATCGCCAATCACCAGAACGCAATCATTTTTCTTTGCCAGCTCGCGAACCTCTTTCTGATTCTGCCGTGTCGGTTCACATATCGTATTAATGATACGGCAATCGCGGGATATTGTCAATAAGAGCGGAAGAATTTCGCGCACATTTTCAAACTGCTGGGTGCTCTGGATCACTACGCCGCTTTTCTGTTTGATGCGGCAAAATTTTTTTATATCCTCCGGCTGCGATATTACACAGGCATCGTGCAGACGGGAAACGATTCCGCGGACCTCGTCATGGTCATGGTCCCCGATGATAATAACCTGGCGGCCTTCGCTTTCAAGTTCCTGGGCATAGCGGTGGATCTCGCTCACCAGCGGGCAGGTGGCGTCAATCAATTCAAGCCCCAGCTCCTTTGCTTTATAGATCAATGCCGGATCGGTCCCGTGCGCCTGCAGTAAAACGGGCATGCCTGCGGCCTCTTCAAGATCCCGGATATATATAAGTCCCTTGTCGCGAAGTTTTTCCATTACGGCCCGGTTGTGCACCAGGTCGCCCATTACCGCAACGTGACCGTGCTTTTCAATTGCTTCATTTGCCAGCGCTACAGCGCGCTTGACGCCGAAACAAAAACCGCAATGTTCAGCAAGATGTATTTCCATGTTCGCCGGTATTCACTTCTTTTTGTATGGCTTCCAGGACCTGCGGAAGCAATTCGTTCAGCGGGAGTTCGCTGACAATTCCGCTGGCATGCTTATGTCCGCCCCCGCCAAAACGGCGCGCCACGCCGTTGGTCGTCACTTTTCCCCGCGAGCGAAAATTGATACGCGTTGAACCGTCAATTCGTTCCTTGAACATGATACTGACCTCCACGCCTTCGATCATACGTAAAAAATCGGTCAGTCCCTCGGTATCGTTGTCACCGGCCCCGTTTTGCTGCAGCATATCCCGGGTGATCACAAACCAGACGATCTTTCCGTCTTCGGAGAATTGCATATTTTGTAGAACGCTGCTCAATAGGCGGATGCCGGAACGGGAAATATTCCCGAAAAGGTTACAGTAGATCTCATAAGCATCCACCCCATATTGCAGAAGATCCGCAGCTACACGGTGCGATTTATACGTGGTATTGCCGAAGCGAAAATTTCCGGTATCACCCGCAATGGCAGTGTACAGGGCCCGGGCAATGAGCGGATCCATCATGGAAGGGTAAGAAAAAAGGATGAATTCATAGAGCATGCGGCCCACGGAACATTCATCCTCATGGACAATTTCCTGGATATAGCTGGGATTACCCGCCCCGGGATGATGATCAATGGATACAATGGTCGCTCCCGCGGTAAGGGCGTCTTCGCCCAGCTTGCCAAGACGGCCGAAGGAACCCGCATCCAGTACGATCAGCAGGTCCGCACGCTCCAGCAGATACTGGTGTTCGGAAGGAACATAACGCTGACAAAGTACGGTGGGGTCAATAAAGCCGAGATTGGCCGGCGTTTCGGAAATATTCAGGATATGGACCTCCTTGCCGAGTTTTCGTAAAAGCGTATAAAGGGCAATCTCGGAACCGATCCCGTCCGCATCCGGATTCTGATGGGTGGTCAGCACAAAAACCGAAGCAAAGCCGAACCGCTGTTGAAGTTCTTTCCATTGCTGACGGCGTTGCTGATCTAAAGACATGCGCATACTCCTAAATAGCTGTTATTTTACGAATAACAATGCGGAATAAAAAGGGAAACTTGACCCAAGTGTAAAACCCGGGTCAAGTTTTAAAGGGAGAACACCGAAAAGACCGGCGCAGGATCTGCACAATGCGGCAGAAACGCCGGGTTATTTGCCGTCCTTAATTCAGCAATTCCTTCATATCGGTATCGACATCGCCGATACCGCTGAGGCCGAACTTTTCTACCAGCACGTTTTTGACTGCCGGAGAAATAAAGGCCGGAAGGGTAGGTCCGAGGTGGATATTCTTTACGCCGAGATACAGCAAGGCCAGCAGAACGATCACGGCCTTTTGTTCGTACCAGGCGATGTTGTAGGCAATGGGAAGTTCATTGAGGTCCTTCAGTCCAAAGACCTCTTTCAGCTTCAGCGCGATCACGGCCAGCGAATAGGAATCGTTGCACTGCCCTGCGTCCAGCACCCGCGGGATGCCGCCGATGTCGCCCAGCGGCAGCTTGTTGTAACGGTATTTTGCACAACCGGCGGTCAGGATGACCGTATCTTTGGGTAGTTTCTTTGCAAATTCCTCGTAATATAGACGGTCCTTCATGCGTCCGTCACAACCGGCCATGACAATGAACTTTCGGATGGCGCCCGATTTTACTGCCGCCACCACCTTGTCGGCCAGAGCCAATACCTGATTGTGGGCAAAACCCCCGATAAGTTCGCCTTCTTCCAGAGCTTCGGGCGCCACACAGCGTTTAGCGTGTTCGATGATCCGGGAAAAATCCTTGGCTTTACCGTCTTCACGATCCGGGATATGGACACAGCCTTCAAAACCGGCCGAACCGCTTGTGTAAATACGGTCTTTATAACTGTCTTTTGGAGGAACGATACAGTTGGTCGTAAACAGCACCGGTCCGTGGAAGGGCTCAAATTCTTCTTTCTGCTTCCACCAGGAATTGCCGTAGTTCCCCACAAAGTGCGGGTACTTTTTAAAAGCGGGATAATAATTTGCCGGCAGCATTTCACCGTGGGTATATATATCCACACCGCTGTTCAGGGTCTGCTCCAGCAATTCTTCCATATCTTTCAGATCATGACCGCTGATGAGAATGCCCGGGTTTTTCCGGACCCCGAGGTTTACGCGGGTAATCTCGGGATTTCCGTAGCTTTCCGTATTTGCCTTGTCGAGCAGCGCCATGACCTGTACGCCGTATTCCCCGGTCTCCAGCACCAACGGTATCAGGGTATCAACGCGCTGTGTGTCGTCGCAAATTGTTGCCAGGGCACGGTGCATAAAGGCAAAAACGGCATCATTGCGGTAACCCAGGTTATAGGCATGTTCCGCATAGGCCGCCATACCCTTCAGTCCGTAGGTAACAAGCTCCTTCAGGGAACGGATGTCTTCGTCTGCGGTTTTCAGAACCCCCACACTCGCACTTTTTGCCAGGAGTTCGGCTTCATTCTCGGCGAACCAGCTTGCGGGTTCCGGCAGTTTTTCGGGTACTTCAACACCGTTCTCCTGCAGTTCTTTTTTGACAAAATCCCGGACCCGGAATCCTTCGCGCACTTTATTGAGTATTTTACCGGGATCGAAATTGGCATTGGTGATGGTCATAAAAAGCGCTTCAAACATAAATTTATCCGCTTTTTCCACGACTACATCCTGCTTGCGGCCGATATCGGCAAGCAGGGATACCCCCTTCACCACATAGATCAAAAGATCCTGCAAATTGGCTGTGTCGGCTTTCTTTCCGCAAACACCCGCAATCGTACAGCCCCGGTTCTTTGCGGTTTCCTGACACTGGTAACAAAACATGCTCATGATATTTCTCCTTTTTGTTTGATCCCGAATACAGGATAAATTGATATCCGTAGCAAATCTAAAAAAGCTTTTCTATATTCATCGGTAACAAATGTTACCAATATCGGTTTTTTAGGAGAAATTATAATGAATATTTATGAAAAGCTATTGCAAAACCCGCTGTTCCGGGGATTGGAAATGCCGGTATTGCGGCATCTTCTGGAGGAAGTGAGCTATCAGCGGAAAAATTACCCGCCGGAAGCGTTTATTGCCCGTGGCGGGGAGGAAAGCGCGGGAATCCATTTATTGCTGAGCGGCAGTGTCCGTGCGGAAATGAACAGCCTTTCGGGAAAAGTACTGAATATCGAAGATATTGAAGGCAAGCGCATTTTGGCGCCGGCCTTTGTTTTTGGCAGGAACAACCGCTATCCCGTTGATATTATTGCAAACCGCGAGACAGAGTGCCTTTTTTTGACACGCCATGTGTTTTTGCGGCTGCTGCGGATGAATGAGATGTTGTTGAAAAATTACCTGGATCTTATATCGGACCGGGCGCAATTCTTATCGGAAAAACTGCGTTTTCTCAGCCTGTATAAAATTCGCAGTAAAATCGCGCATTATCTTCTTGAACTAAACCGGGGAAACGGCCAATATAGCTTTCGTCTGCCACTTTCCCATTCCCGGCTTGCGGAGCTTTTTGGTGTTGCGCGACCGTCGTTCACGCGCAGTTTGCATGAGCTCGAAAAACGAGATCTGATCCGCATCGAAGGGAAATCAATTAGCATTCTCAATAGGCGTGGACTCGAAAAACTTCTGGAATAAGCCCTCCCATAATAATGAATGATCGGGAAGCCGGGGATTCATTTTATGTGATCCCTGTCACAGCCAAAAATTCCGGCTGGGCAAAGGGAGAAAAAATATTTATTTTCAGTAAAAAGGGGGATGGAAATGAAAATAAGATCTTTTCAGCATTACCTTGAATTGTTCGAACCGCGGGAATTATACGTATCGGAGCTGCGCCTGCAGAAAGCCTGGATCGCCGCGCTCTGGAAAAAAGCGCGTGTCTGTACTGACGGCCGCGTTTTGAAAGTGATCTGTCCGGGCCGGCATAATCTTACGGAGGGGCCGGATTTCCGGGGGGCCCGTGTCTTTGTGGGCGAGCGGCTGTTCGAAGGGGATATTGAAGTGCACCGCCATGCCGGAGACTGGTACGCACACGGTCATCAGCATGATACACGTTACCAGAACTGCATTCTTCACCTGGTCTTTCATCCCCCGGCCCCGGGCATGCTTGTCCGCGACAAAGCCGGTCGCGCAATCCCCACCTGTTATATTGAACTGGAAGAGGTATTGTCGTTGGAACCCCGGGAAAGCTGCCGGGAATTTTGCGCCGATCCGGAAGCTTGTTTTGCCGTGTTGCAGGAACACGGCTGGCGCAGGGCCGAACAGAAGATCCGTTATTTTTATCGCCAGCACGAGCGTTTCCCCTATGATGTCATGATGTTTTGGGGTTTGTTCAAGGCCTGTGGCTATGCGCATAACGAAGAGAATATGATTCGCCTGTTTATGCTTTTCCCCTGGGAAGATTATATAGGCGGGCGGCTGAAAAAGGACCTTATCCACGAGCGGCTGATGGATCTGGCAGGTTTTGGGGCCGAATTGCCGGTGCGGGCGCCGATTCGCTGGACTTATTCGGGAACGCGGCCGCCGCATTATCCCGAACGCCGTATTGCCTGGCTTTCCGCCCTGCTGCAGAAATTTTACGGGATTCCCGCTGCGGAAACACTGTATGAATTGCTGGATCAGGATTTGCGCTGGGAGCGTATGTTCCGGCGTTTCTTCAGCGCGGAAACGGAGGAGATCCCAAAAGCCAGTGAACCGGGTTCTGCAATAAGAAAGGAGATCGTACTGAATACGCTCCTTCCCCTGATGGAGGCCATAAGACTTGAAAAGAAAGATTCTCCCGCAAAAGCTTCGGTAATCCGTAATTATATGAAAAATGCCGGCCTTCCGCAAATTTACGGCGTTGCGGACAATTTTTACCGGCGCATCGGCATTCCGGAAAAAGATAAACGTCGCAGGAACTGGATGTGTGCCCAGGGGATTCTCTATATTCGCGACCATTACTGCAGTCAGGAACTGATGCATTGCTGTCCGATTTGCACGCTGGCACAGGGTAAAACGCAATAAAAGCGAATTTTTATTGGTTTCATCTATGAAATAATCGTACATTTCCACAAATGAAAAAAGTCTATACAACCACGGAATGGCCGGCTTTGTTGCAACAGTGCACACAATGGAAAAAAGACGGAGACACGCTGGTTTTCACGAATGGTTGTTTTGACGGACTGCATCCCGGACACCGGGCTTTGCTTGCTTTTGCGGGGGAACAGGGGAAGCGGCTCATCGTTGCGCTGAATGACGATGCGGGTGTACGCAAACTCAAGGGCACCGGCAGGCCCCGTAATACGGAAGCGCTGCGTGCAAAAGCCATATTGGAACAGTCCGCCGTGGATGCCGTGGTGTTCTTTGGCGATCCGACACCGGAAAGACTTATCCGGCTGCTGCATCCGGATTGCTTGATAAAAGGAGGCGATTACAGCCCGGAAACGATTGCGGGTGCGGACTTTGTCCGCAGTTACGGCGGCCGGCTACTGATCTTTCCGCGTATTTCCGGCTTTTCAAGTTCGGATCTGTATGCGGAGAAGAAAGAAAAACTTTGAAACAAAAAAGGGAGCGAAGGTGTTTTTCTGATGATGAGAAAACAATTAAAATGGCTTTTCCTTTTTTCTGCGGGACTGTTTGTATTCCTAATCCCTCTTGCGGGTCAGGATATCCTGAAAATAATTGAGGGTTACGGAAGGGACTCGGTTTCGGCTTTTTCCATCGATGACGCCCAGGAGGAAGCGGCCCGGCTTTTTAATCTGATCCTGGAACCGGATGGTGCAATTGCCACACAACGGGCAGAACAGTATTTGGCCGAAAGCAAATCCGGCCCCGTAAAAGCCTATCTTTGCGTCATGCTTGCCGACTATGCTTTTGTCAACAAACAGGACACTCCGGGACTGAATTATTTGAAACGTGCCGTAGATGAGTTTGACCCCATTCGCAATGACAGTTATTACCGGCTGGTCCTGTACCGTGCCCAGAAACAGATCGAGGAATCCCCCGGCAAGACCGAAGCGAACAAAAAAAGCGTCTTGACAGAATATTCACCGGCACCGATCAGCAATGAACCGGCAGCAGCCGCAGTCATACCGGATCCCAAACCGGCGGTGGCAACGGCAGAAACGACGGTTCCCGCAACTCCGGAAAGCACAGTTGCCAAGACAGTCAACTACCGTATTCAGATCGGTGCTTTTTCCCTTCAGGAAAACGCCTGGCGCAAACAGGAATTTTTCGAGAACGAAGGATACGAAGTCGAAATTGAAAAACGCGAAAGCACAACAACACCGCTTTTTCTTGTTCGTGTCGGCGGATACGAGAATTACGAAGAGGCGCGGCAGGCGCTTTCGCTCCTAAAAGCCCGTTATCCTTCCGAAGAAGGGATTGTGGTTAAAACCGTTAAAAAATGAAGAAACCTTTCCGGATCCCCGTTTTTTTTCTGTTCGTTTTTTATCCTTTGAGCGCCATTGTGGGCGACTGGATCTCTTATGGTTCACAATTGACGCTCCGGGATCTGTATCTGGAGGGAACCACCCTGCGTGCCGCAAGCCGGGGAGGCTTTGTCGAATTTGATCTGCTTCATGAACAATTTGTTCCGGTAACCGCAGATGAACAAGCCGCCCATATTGACCTGAACCGCTTTTATGTCAACAGCGATGCTTCGGAATGGTATTCCTATCAGAGCGGTGCTAAGGGCATCAGCTCGGTGACCGCAGAAGGCAGGGTCAGCTACTACGACCTCAATTTCAACACCGTTTCCGCTTTTACCGGAAATGATCAGCATGTATTTGCCGTATACAAAAAAGATTTTACTCCCGGCGTTGTACATTTCGTCAAATATTTCGACCGCTATATTTTTCAGGACCTTTACGATCAGTTCCCGGGTTCGCCGGCGGAATTGTACGATATCGCTCTGGTGGGAGACAGTATCTATATTGCCGCAGACGGTGGTATATATCGTGCCTGGTTAAACAATTCCAATCTTAAACCCGCATCCGCATGGACTGCCGTGGACATGGACAGCAGCCGGGGGGTTATCCGTCTTGCCGCACAGAACGACACCCTTTACTATGTTAGCTCGGATCATGTCCTTTATGCCCGCTCTCCGGACGGCAATACCAAACTTCTGGAACCCGGCGAAGCACCGGTCGGTTTTATGTACCGGAACGGCAGCCTGTACTTCGGAACGCAAAGTGCCGTTTACGATCTTAACAAAAAGCTGGAAATCTACCGCAGTAATGAGGTGCTCAGCGGTTTTTTGGTGAACGGAAACAGCCTTTGGCTGGCGCGTGAAGGCAAGGGCTTGTTGCGGACCCCGCTTTCGGGCGGTGACAGCACGGAGTTCATCCCCAATACCATGATGCAGCTGCAGGCCAATGCCCTGGCGATTGATGCGGAACGTAAGCTCTATGTGACCGGTATTAACGGAGTCGCGGTCCTGAATGAGCGCCACTGGCATAACTATGTGTTTTCGCCTTACCGCGAAAGCTTTCAGGAAACGGTTCCCGCAGAAGCGTTTTCGGCGGATACTCTGAACATTTCCTATATCATCGGCGGACAAACCGCCGTGTATGATGCGCTTATCTCCTCTTCCGGAGAGCTGTATTTTTCGCTCACGGATATTTCCGCCATTACCCTGAGCGGGCAGAATCCGGAAGCACAGGGCCCCGGCGCGCTGGTCCGCATGAATTTGAACGATCCCCGGGAATATACCGTATATGATACTACCGGCGGCATCATCGTCGGTACCCAGGAGCTGGGCGGGAGTCCCTGGTATTTAAAGGTACGGGGCCTGGAGGAGGACCGTTTCGGAAACATCTGGGTACTGAATGTTCATACTTTGGACGCTAAGCCGCTGATCCGTTTTGGAAAGGACGGCAGCATCCGGAAATATTCCGTTGAAGAGAGCAATGGCACCCTGCAGGTTCTGGCCCGGGAAATGGTATTTGACAATGCCGGCCGCCTGTGGATAGCCAATGAAGCGCGGCAGGCTGACATTCCCCGAACGACCGGTGGCGTGACGGTCTATGATCCGCAAAGCGGTATTTGGCGGCTGATCACCACGGCGGACGGACTTATCAGCAACGATGTGAATTCCATTGCAATGGACCCGCTGACAGGCAGTATCTGGGTCGCGACGGCAGCGGGCGTCCAGATGATACGCAACCCGGGGACCTTGAGTGCCGGCACGATATTCAGCCTTAATCCCCCATTGGATGGTCTCAGTGGAATGCTGGCCAAAAAGATCCGCATCGATCCCAAGGGCAATAAATGGATTCTTACACAAAGCCAGGGCGTTCAGATCTTTCTCAGCAACAACACCTGGTTCAACGAAGGCAAGGGCTTGCGCCGGAGCAATTCGGGACTTTTGGATGATGTTGTGTATGACCTGGTCTTTGACACCCGGGAAGGTTACGCCTACCTATTGACAGCATCCGGACTGAACCGCTATGAAAGCCCCTGGACCGAAAGCCGCAGCAGCATGAGCGATCTGCGGATCTTTCCGCAGCCTTTCCGCCCCGGCCTTGACTCGCGTATCGTGGTCGACGGACTGGCGGAACAAACACAGGTCAGTATCAGCACCCTGGATGGCCGCGTACTGATAACATTTGCACCCAATTCACCGGAACACTACGGTAAGCAGATTATTTGGGACGGGAAACTGCCCGGCGGGAATCCTATTCCGCGGGGCGTCTATATGATCTTTGCAAGAAATATCAACGGTCTGCGCGTTAGCGCAAAATTCGCAGTGGAATAATTTTTCATCAAGTCAATAAGAAAGAAAAACATAGCGGCGGAAGGAGCGGGGGTTTCCAAAGCCGTGCCGACGCGTGATAAAAGATTTGAGTCAATTAATTTGACTCAAATTTTATACATACCCCCAAAGCCAATTTTTACGCACAAAAAGAAAACCCGCCTCGAAGAGACGGGTTTATTGACTGCCTTTGGACTCAGGCTTTTTTATTCATAGCCCGGCGCCGCAGAATGGTCTCCATGCGAACCCAGTCTTTGGCATTGTCGTTCCGGTCAATAGTGTGCTGATCGATACTGTGATCCGTGCCGCCGGAGTGGCGGATCACTTTATAGATCGGATCCCATACGCGGCCGATCTTATACTGTTCGGAAACCTTCAGGACCAGCTCGTAATCTTCCCCGTAATTGCGGGCATAGGGATCGTCGTTGATGCTGAAATAACCGATATTCTTAATTACTTCAATGCGCGCGGAACGCGGAGCGCCGGCGCCGTTGATGCGAAGAAGATTGTTACGGCCGTTGTCATCGGTCCATTCGTCATGGGTCACGACCGGGATCTCTTTTACGCGGGTAATGGAGCCGTCGTCATGTTTTTCCCAAACCTCGTAAGAACCGATTACCATGGCGATTTCGGGATTGCTGTCGTAAACGGTCAGGATCTTTTCTACCGCGTCTTCGATCAGCTGATCATCGGAATCAAGCTGAACATAATATTTCCCGCGGGCCATTTTTGCACCCAGATTCAGACAGAGACCGATACTGTTGATATCCAGCACGCAAAGACGGACTTCCGGTTTGTTCGGGTCATAGTTCTTTCCGCCTTTCATATAGCTGCGGACAACATCCGCGGTGGGGTCTTTTCCCCCGCCGTTGACCATGACGATGACCTCGATGTCCTGAACGGTTTGGCGCTGAACGCTGTCAATGGCCGGGCCGATGAATTCGGGGCGATTGCCGACCGGAATGATAACAGAGGCCTTAAGAGTGGAAACGTCTTTGTGGGACTTCTCTTTCGGCATCAATTTTCCCGGCGCAAGATAGGCTCCGATACGTTTCAAATGTTCGGTAAAGACGCGCTCCGCTTCCAGCTGGATGTCCTTTCCGGCTTTAAGATAATCGAAGACATCCGCTTTTTTCCCGGCAGCGACCACGCGGTAATACGAACCGCTATAGCGATTGGCAATCCGGTAGAGTTTGTGTTTTTCCGAGATTTTCAGGCGCAGATCGTAGATCTGATTATATTTGACGGAAGCATCAAATCCGCCGATCGCTTCCAGCGCACTTTTCCGGATAAAATACACCTTTCCGAAATCCATATTGTCGCGGACGCGGCCGATATGATGATCCAGCAAATGGATTTCCTTTACCTCGCCTTTGTCTTCAAGCTCATAGCTGGTATAAAAAAGGCCGGCATCTTTCTGGCGTTCCGCACCGATCATAAAACCTTCGACGGCAGCTTTTTTCATGATCACCGGATTGTCGCGATTGTCGATGAACAGGATCCATTCACCTTCCGCCATATTCAGCGCCCTGTTCATGTTCAGGGAAAGATCATCCCGGCATTCCAGGATACGAGGCCTAATCGCGGAAAAATGTGTCAGGGCTTCTTCCTTATCACAGGTGATCAGAATGAATTCAAGGTCTTTGTAGCTTTGACCCGCAAGCCCTTCGACCTGTGCCCGGATATGCTTTTCATCAAATTCTTTTGCTTTGTAATAGTGCAGGACAACACTCACTTTTGCCATAATAAATCCTTTCTTTTGTTGTCAATTAGTATACTTACCATTTTTAATATAGGGAAAAACCTTCCTAAAAAAAAGCCTAAAGGGTTTTTACGCAGCAAAAACGGTGAAAAATATTATACGCGGCCGATAAAAAGAGCCAGCAAACCGATAAACATGATAATTTTCATTACCGAGGCAAGCTGATAGTAATTTACCGCTTTGCGGACCTGGAATAGCCGGACCATCATCACTACCATTGGGACTCCACCGGCGAAGACAGCAATGAAAAAGAACCATTTATTGTATAATCCGGCAAGATAGGGCAGGGGTATCATCGGCAGGAAAAACAGGATCATGATCGCTGCGATCACGCGGGTAGAAGCTTCTCCAACAGCCACCGGCAAGGTGTTGCTGTTATTGGCGCCGTCCCCACTCAGGTCTTCCAGATCCTTGACGATCTCGCGGATGAGCGAGATCATAAAGCAATAAAGCGCAGGGATATAAGCCGGACCCAGATCCCGGAAGGCGGCGGCCGCAAAAATAAAGGTCAGAGAAGAAAGAAAAGCGACCATTACATTTCCGGCCAGCGGGACATTGCGTAGGCGTTTTGCGTACCAGTACAAAGCGGGCGTTACGATCAACAGGGAAAGCAGCAGATTCCAGAACCCCAGGATAAGCGCAAAGCCGTTGCCAAAAATAAAGAGTAAATACATATAACGTTTAGCGTTTTCCGGTGTAACGGTTCCGGAAGGCAGCGGGCGTTTGGGCTTGTTAATACGGTCGATCTCGATATCGTTAAGGTCGTTCAGCGTATTCCCCGCAGCGGTAATAAAGGCAACGCAGAGAATGGAAAGTAAAACTTTCCAGACCGGCGGGTAGGGCGAATAGAAGGCGGAAGTGATCAGAATCACCGTTGTTACCAGGGCAATATTCGCCGGCCGTGCCAGCATGATATACGGTTTGATCTTCAGATTCATAAACTTATCCATCCTGTGATTAAATATAAGACAGCGGCAATCCCTGCACTGAGCAGCGCATAGGGGATCTGCGTATTGACATGGTCGATATGATCGCAGGCCGAGGCCATGGAGGCAACCATCGTGGTGTCCGAAATGGGAGAACAATGGTCACCAAAAACCCCGCCGCCCAGGACCGCGGAAACCGCCAGCGGAAGACTGACGTTAAGGTCCGTCGCCAGGGGAACGGCCAACGGGATCATCAGCGCAAAGGTACCGAAACTGGTGCCCGTAGAGAAAGCGATAAAGGCTGCTGTAATAAAGATCATCAGGGGCACAAGCGCCGCGGGCAGCGCACCGGAAAGCCCCTGCGCAACAAAGGCGCCCGTTCCCAGCGATTTGCAGGTTGCGCCCAGCGAAAAGGCCAACATCATCAGCAGTGCCAGTGATATCATGCCGCCGGCGCCTTTCAGGATCAGCTCCATGATCTCTTTGCCGGAGATGATCTTCTGCACCCGGTACAGTATCCCGGCCAGGGCAATTGCCAGGGTAACGGACCAGAAGACCGCTGTGGATCCCGAGCCTTCCGCCAAAATGCCGAGAATGCCGTATTCCTGCAACGCAGCGGTAAAGGCGATTCTTGTCCCCGCGGCAAGCGATAATTCGCGCAAGGCCGTAATGATCAGCGCGAGGGGCATAAAAAGGCTCATAACAATTATGGGAATGATCATATTCCGGGCACGTTTCTTAATGCCTTCGGGCGGCTTGATGGCGGTCAGATTTTCGTCCATCATGGGTGTCGCTCCGTCCGGAAGCAATTTACCTTCTTCGCGGACCCGTTTTTCGGCGCGCCGCATCTTTTTGAAATCGAGCGGGGTCAGGATAAAGAAAAGTACGGAAAGCACCGCAATAATGGAATAGAAATTCAAGGGGATGGATTGCAGCAGCACACCGGTGGCGTTGCGGACACCCTGGGTGGCCAGCAGTCCGATCGTGAAAGCACCCCAGGCATTCAGGGGGATCAGCATGCAGACGGGAGCGGAAGTCGAGTCAGCGATATAGGCAAGTTTTTCCCTGGAGATTCCCAGTTTATCATAGAGCGGCCGGCATACGGAACCCACGATCAGGATTTTGATGCTGGATTCGATAAAAATGACCACACCCAAGCCCCATGCGAGCAAATGCGCACCTTTCCGGCCTTTGATCCATTTATTGTTCATGACATAATTGACAAAACCGTCGATACCGCCGGAGCGCTGCGTAAGGGTGATCAGACTTCCCACCATGGCCGAGAACAGAATCACCTGGGTATTGCCGGGATCCTGAAAGACCGCAACCAGTGAAGCAAGCATTCCACTCAGCCCGCGTAAGGGGTTCCAGGCGCTCAAAATAGTCCAGCCCAACCAGATCCCCGCAGCAAGCGAAAGGAAAACCTGCCGGGTTTTTATTGCAAGCCCGATCGCAAGCAAGGGAGGCAATACGGATAACCAGCCATACGTGTCCATGAATTTTTCTCCCGTTTGTTTGCTTAAAATAAAAAACCGCTCCCGTGCCTGTTATAATAGAATAAAATATCAAAAAATAAAAACAGAAAATCCATACAAAACCAAAACAACAGGTTTGTAAAACGTTTTATGTTTTAAAATTCCGAGAACTAAAGCAGACAGGATGTCAGAATTTCGTTATTCAGGCGGCTGGAAAAGCACTTTCAGGATATAGACGACCTCCTGATCGTGCCATTGCTGATCGGCGCCGAGAACGGATTTGACGGTCTTCGCCTGAAAAACGACCTCGGTGAAGCCTGCCTGATACACTTGTCCGCTTGTGGGATTAAGGGTAAAGGTGCTTCCGCTGCCGATCGTCGGATAAATATAATCGGTGCTGGCCATATTCACGATCTCCGCATTACCGCCCAGAAATTCCTGCCACTCCCATTTCCAGCCTTCGGAAGCGGTTTTGTTGACAAGCAACTTGCCGGGTTCATGAAATTCAAGGGACAAATTTTCCCATTTCCCCAAAAACGCACCGGATGAAAGGTGCACGATCAATCGGCAGGTAATATAATCTCCAAGATCCGTTGCATCTTGTTCAATGCTCAGGATCTCTACGGGTTTATAGCCGCTGACGGTGGCGTTGCAGGACACCATCAGATTATTCCCGTGTTCTCCGAGCGCTCTTCCATAAATCTTTTGACTGAAGCTAATCTCACGGGTTTCCTGTGTGCCGATAGACAGCTTGATCTTTGCATTTAGATCATTGTCCTTACTTTCGTTGACGAGGAGAATGTTCGCGTCACGCTCATGATGGGCGGCGGCCGGCGTTTTTATGAGAGAGCAGTAGGCATTTTGGTTAGGCAGAATCTCACAAACGTATTCATGATCGACATACAAAAAGGCACGGATACCATCCGGAAGTTCAAGTGGCTCGATCTTGAGAAGGGAAGGCAGCTCGCTGTTTTCGCTTACACCGACCTTAATGATGCGCGCGGAAAGATGCGGCAGTTTTTGAGCGAAAGAAGCGCTGTTCTCACGAAAATTGAGTAAATAGTTGTTTTCCCATTCAAACGAATTGGATTTTATCGTCGGGCGGTAATCCAGGGCCATCGGAGTATAATAACCCTGGTGTGCCCAGCGGATATAATCGGAATATTCCCTGCCGATCCCCACGCCCTGCAGTTCGTCTTTGATATAGGTGTCCAGGATGGTTCGGAAATAGGAGCTTGTCGTCTCCCCGCCAAGGATGATCAGGCGGGCAATGTCGGCCTTGCTGCCATAACGGTGATTGGCAAGGTAGGATAAAAAACCGCCGGCAATGTACCACTCGGGATCCGTTCTGCAGTCATCCCATGCAAGGTGAAGTTGATCTTCGAGCCCCTTTTTCGTATAGTCATCCGATTCATAGAATTCCAGATTTGACCACACCATGCGGTCCGCCTGAGTCGCCGTGGCCTCAAGCCACCATTTAGTTGTTACAACATTTGTCAGAATCAGGGGAATAGCTGCGGTAGTAAAAACATAATAATAATCCTGAGAAATATGGAGCAATTCATGAGCGCAAGCCGAAGGGAGCGCCTTCAGGGCCGAACGCGACACTGTCCCACCGCTGCAATGGTTGCTGATATAAATGCTTCCGCGTGCGGTGCTTTGTCCGTCATCGCTTCCCAGGTCAGTTACCCAAACGTCAATTTTTGAGCTGGGAAGTTTAAGGTTTTTGGCTTTAAACGCATCATAGGCCTGGTCAAGATAGTCACACATGTCCTGGATATACAGGGGATCGTAAAGGTTATCCGAATAGTCCCGCGGACGGTAGTCCGCATCCGCTATCGGCGCGTTTGCCCCGGAGGAACACCAGTAAATATTAAAATGCCGGCTGCTTGTCCAGTCCGTATAGCCGTGCAGTGTCCAGGGGGAAAGCTTTGTAAGATGCTTAGTCTCAAAGTTTACGGTGTGGGCGGCGCTATCGACAACTACACTATCAAAAAGGGACCAGCGCTCCCAGTCGTCCCGGTACCAGGCTGCTCCGATCTTATTGGGAATGTTCCATGGAAGTACCAGCGAGCTGTCGTAATACAGCGTTATCTTCAAGGGGATATCAAAGGAACTTCCCGAGCTCATTTCTACATTATAGATGTCGTTGAAATGGCGGGTCTCGTCTTGCAGCAGATCCTCATCGTCCGGTTTGTAGATGCGCAGGATGGTCCCCTCCGGTACGGCATTCGGAGGAATCTCAACCCGGATTTTTCCGCCGAGTGCTATCACGACCGCCGTATCCGTGCCGGGGATCTCGATCTCCAGCAGCTTCTTTCCCTTTGCTAGTTCCGGGAACAGTACGTCGCAGGAAAAGAAAAAAAGCAGCGTTATAACGAAAAGAAGAATGTTTGAAAATTTCGAAATGTTTTTTTTCATTTTTCACTCCCTGTTCCCGAACATATCGGGGAAAGAAAATCATTTCATAATAAATTAGGATTACACTTCCCGAAGCAGCAGACACCGCAACAGGTTATGCGTTCCGTCAAGCATTCATGATAAAGCACCGCCTCGCGATGCAGAACAAAAATTTACCAGGTATAATACAGTTAATTAAATATAATGAATTTTATGAAAAACAGGAATACAATTTTACATGCGGTAAGTTTATGCTAATACCTGAGAGACTGCGCGCCCAGGACAAACTCATAGATATGCCCCGCGGCATTCCAGGCGACAGGCAGCCAAACCAGGTTGATCAGCGCAAGAATGCCATAGGTCAATACGGTATCGGGCCAGATACTTTGCGGGAAGGCCAGAAGATAGGAAACAATAAACACATCCACTTCAAACAGAAAAATTCCCAGCCGCGATCCGCGTGTGATCTCTGCGCTTTGCCGTAAGGTTTTGATCGCCGGGATCTCTTTGTCGATCAGAAGGTATTCCGCAAAATAAAATGCCAGCAACAGCAGAAGACCGGGAACAATAAAGAGCAGCAGACCAAGACCGACAAGCAGATACTTCAGCAGCATCAGACCCAAATACGCCGGGAAGAGGCGGATCTTGCGCTTCATATAGGGCAGAATCGCCTCTCCGCGCAGCACGGCCAGCACCAGTGTGACAACAAAAAAATTCAGACAAAGTGCCAAAAGAAGGAAAGCCCCCATCCACGATAAAATATCGAAGGAAAGATATTCCCAGGACCGTTCCAGCATCAGGATCTCGTCAATCCCCGCCGCTTTCAGTTTGATATTGGCTGCGATATCCGAGAAGGACAGCAGGAGCGTCAGGAATGCAAAAGCCCAGAGGTGTTTTTGCATTTTTTGCCAGCCGTAACGGAACGCGGGAAGAAGGGTGAACATAAAAATTCCTTTTTTCTGCCGAGAAGATATGGTAAATTCTCTTAAAACAGGAGGAAAAAATGCACGAATTCACCTTACATATTCCCACGAAATTTGTTTTTGGCAACGGTGCTTTTCAGCGTGCCGGCAAAGAAATAAGAAAAAAAGCCGAAAAAGTCCTGATTGTCTGTTCTTCCGGCAGTGTCATCCGGCTCGGACATCTGGATGCGCTGCTAAACCAGTTTGAGGTGGCGAGGGTGCGTGCAGATGTATATGACAAGGTCATGCCCAATCCGCGTGTATCGATGATCGATGCCGGCGGTCGGCTGGCAAAGACCCTGCACGTTGATGCCATCGTCGGTTTTGGCGGCGGCTCCGCCATGGATGCCGCAAAGGGCGTTGCTGTTGTTGCCAGGAATGATGCATCTATCTGGGATTACTGTGCCGGGCAAAAAACCACGCACCAATCCCTGCCGGTTATCTGCATCCCCACCCTGAGCGCAACCGGTTCGGAAGGCAATGCTTTTGGCGTGGTGACACATGACGAGACCCTGGATAAAAGCGGTTTTGTCTGTTACGGCGCACGCCCGGTGCTCTCGATCATTGACCCGGAACTGACCCTTTCCGTGCCGCGGGACTATTTGCTGGACGGGGCGGTCGATATCATAACCCATGCAACGGAAGCTTATTTTTCTTCCCGGCACGAAGGCGTTTTAAACGATAAAATGTCCCTGTCCATCACGGCCACCGTTCTAGAAATGTTGGAGCGTTTAATAAAAGATCCCGCGGACGCCGATGCGCGGGCCGCTTTTGCCTGGGCATCTACCGTTGCGCTGATCGGCATTAACGAGTCCGGCCGCGAAGGGCCGCATACCATTCATGTGATCGAACACGCTCTCAGCGGCATGTTCGATATCTCGCACGGACGCGGACTGGCCCTGATCTTCCCGAAATATCTGACAATGTTCAAAACGGTAATTGCGGACAGGCTGATCCCCTTCGGTCGCATTTTTGACCCGGCCGCGGGAACGCCCGAAGAAGGAATCGCCGCATTTACTCAATGGCTGAAGTCTATCGGCCGTGATTTAAAATTTGCCGATCTGGGAATAGCGGAAACAGCAATCCCGGCGCTGGCGGACTCGGTGCTTCGGGTTGCGGCTAACCGCCACGGTCAGATCAGCGCACCGGCACCAATGGGAAAAAAAGAAATCGAAGCGCTTTACCGTATGTGCCTCTGATCCTTACGGAAAGATGAAAATAAAAAAGGGCAGTACAAAGACCGCCCTTTTGCCGTATCGGAATATATGTAATTATTTCTTCGTTCTGGCTTTTACGGGTTTTGCCGGATGCGTGGCGGTGAAATCCTTTTCAACCTGCTTGTTGATCACGTATTTTTGCTGAAGAATGGTCAGCAGATTAAAGACCAGATAATAAAGCACCAGCCCCGAGGGGAATTGATAAAACAGGAAGAACATCATGGCAGGCATCAGCCAGAGCATCATTTTTTGCTGCTGTGCCTGCTGCGGATTTGCCGCCGCTCCGCTTCCGGACATTTTTTGCTGAATGACCATGAGGACGGTCATCAAAATGGGAAGTACATTGAATTCCGAGCCAAGCAGAGGGATATTAAAACCAAAATTGAACAGCGCATCCGGAGCGCTGAGGTCTTTCATCCAAAGCATGAAAGGCGCAGCACGGAATTCGATCGCGGTACGGAAGACAATAAACAAACCGTACAGCAAGGGGAGCTGCAGAAGCATCGGAAGGCAGCCGCCCATGGGATTGACCTTCTCTTCCTTATATAATTCCATGGTCTTTTGCTGAAGAACTTCCTTATTGTTCTTGTATTTCTGCTGCAATTCCTGGAGCTTGGGCTGGATCATCTGCATGCGTTTCATCGAAGCATAACTCTTGTGGGTAAGCGGATAGGTTGCGATCTTGACCACCAGTGAAATGATCAGGATAACGACACCGTAGTTGGGGATAAGGCGGTAGAAGAATTCCATCAGCCAGTGCAGGGCGATCGAAAAGGGCTTAATAATGCGGCCGCCCCAGTTCATGGTCTTTTCAAGACCGAGACCATAGGAGGCCAGCAGCTTTTTTTCGGCAGGCACAAGGCCGATCCTGAAACTGTCTTCATGATAATTGCTTTTATTCAGCGGCATATCAATGCGGGCATATAGGTCGCGCCCGTCTTTAAGCCGGGTCAGCGCGAGTTCCGAACGTACGCCCTTGTTATTCAGAGGAACAATAAAGCCGGAAAAATATTTGGACTTGAAAATGACCCAGTCGGTCTGTCCGTCGGTATTCAGGGTCTTGCGTTCATCCACCTTGGCTTTTTGCATTTCGATCTTTGCCAGGGTTGCGCCCATTTGTGCAAAAACGCCGCTGTACATAATATCATCAGCGGGGTTTTTTTCGGTAATGGCAAAGCCGTCTTCCCAGACAATGCCGTAGCGCAGTCCGCTCAGCCGCTGAAGATAATCGGAGAACATCAGGTCCAGTGTAAAATCATAACGGTCCGGGAAAAAGGTAAATTTTCTTTCAATACGGATGCCTTCGGGTGTCAGGGCCAGGAAACGCAGGGATCTTTGCCGGTCGATCCGCAGAGTATCCCCGTGCTGCATGGATCCGATTTCGGGACAGTCAAAGGAGAGAGATTCCAGCGAGGAGACATCCTGATAAATATTCGTATACACAATATTGAGATTGGCAGCCTCGCTTTCGCGAAGCAGGACCAAAGGTTCCCCGTTCAAATCCCGATAGTCAAAAAGCGTATAGCCGCGCACCGTTCCGCCGCCGAGATTGGAAAGGGTCAGCGCATATTTGTCCGTCAAAACGACGACTTCTTTGACATCCGCGGTATTACGGGGCTGTATTTCCATGACCGGTTTAACGCGTTCCTGCGGGACTTCCGGTAATGCGGCACTTTCGCTGACGCGGCTTTCCGTCTGCCGGGGTGCATTTTCATCTACGGGATTCAGCCAGCGCTGATAATAAGGCATAAAGACGATAATAATACCGATAACGACAAATGCCAGGATGGTTTTTTTGTCCAAAATGATCTCCTTTAGTGATGTTCCCGCCGGGGGACCGGATCATAGCCACCGGGATGCAGGGGATGGCATTTCAGGATCCGTTTAATGCTGAGCATGGATCCCTTCAGGACTCCATGTTCCACCAGGGCTTCGTAACTGTAATGCGAACAACTGGGATAAAAACGGCAGCTGCGGGGTTTGTAAGGGGACAGGGCCCGCTGATAAAAACGGATCAATGCTAATAAAATTCGTTTAATCATGCTGTAATTGTATCCGGATATCACTTTCGATGCCGCACAGGGAATCCGATTCCGGAAAACGTTTTATAATAAGGCCGTAAATACGTTCAGGGGAAAAATGATCTTTATTGCGCCGGTAGGTTTCCCGAAGATAGCGCTTCCCGCGATTCCGGATAACCGCACCTTTTACATGGCGCGCAACGGTAAAGAGGATCTGCCGCTTTTCTGCCGGAAGTGATACGATATTGACGTAGCGCCCCTTGTTCCATTCCCCTTTTTCAAATAAGCGCGAGATCGCTTTTTTATCTTTCAGGATCTCGGATTTTCTTAAACGCGCATTCATTCATCCGAAACGGTAAGGCGTTTACGCCCCTTTTTCCGCCGGGCAGCCAGAACAGCGCGGCCGGTAGCCGTCTGCATCCGCTTCCGGAAGCCATGTTTGTTTTTCCGCTTTCGATTGCTGGGGTAATATGTTTGCTTCATGTTTTCTCCTTAAACAGTTCGTTCCGATAAAGCCTTGAAATATGTGGGATATTCGACGGAAAAGCAACGGTTTTTTTATACATATTCGGGCGATCTTTGGATAATAAATATAAAACCAGACAGGCGAAATATACAATCAAAACGAAAAGGAAACGGAAAATCTAAAAATATTTCACAAAATTATAGAAATTTATCAAAGACGATTAAGCGCTTATTTCCTGAAGAAAAGGACTGTTTTAGGAAAAAAGATAAAAATATTTTTATAAAAATGAAAAAAAAGCTTGCACTTTATCTGTAATGGTGTTATACTTATGTAGAACACCGGAATAGGGAAGCCGGTAGGAAAGGAAAGCGAAGGCATATGGGCATCAACTTTGACAGTGAACGCGCGATCTACCTGCAGCTGGCGGACCAG